>Ga0306926_10003046_pt1 | contig 17252 bp, 10 predicted proteins | sample flu12Cox44000178_FD_203759 | JGI IMG/M metagenome (GOLD analysis project Ga0306926, IMG submission 203759) | Lab enrichment of tropical soil microbial communities from Luquillo Experimental Forest, Puerto Rico - flux8day.12C.oxic.44.000.178 (v2)... | ecosystem: Environmental > Terrestrial >... | reverse complement strand
CGGAGCGCTCGCCGAGATGCCCATTGCAGGCTCCCACCTCGCCTGTCCACACATCCCGATCGCTCCCTGGCAGCGTTGCACCCACCATCAAGGTCGGCGCTGACTTCAAATCCCCATAGCGCTCGCTGCCCAGCCGGGGCCCCTACTTCCCGCGACTTCGTGCCTTGGCGCTTTTTGGACGCCTGTCACCTGAGCGTGCCTACACCCTCGTTATTGCCGGCGTCCAAAAACCTGCACAATGCGTGCCTACACCCTCGTTATTGCCGGCGTCCAAAAACCTGCACAATTGCCGACATCGCGGCGCGACCAACATATAGCGGGCAGTGGATCGAGCCCGGTGTCGGTGAGTGCCGCGCGAATTTTTCGTCGCGAGCAGAAACCCGGCACAAGCGTTCACCAAGTTTCCTGATGCGCTCGGGCCGCAAGCCTGGCATGCTAACCTCACCGCTTCACACCGACATCGGGAAAGGCTTGGGCCAGCACTCCGTATCACTCCATTAAAGGAACTATAGTATCGGGCTATCGTCCTTAGAGCTTCGCCAGAAGACAGCCCCGACAAGGGTAGGAGCAACGCTGTCCATGATGGTTGAGCTATTCCCGGACTACGTAGTCACATGTGAGGCGGACCCACAGCTCGTGTATCATAGTGCCATTCCTGAAGAAGCGGGGTATATTGCTAACGCTGTCCCGAGACGCCGGATGCAGTTTTTGGCTGGGCGCGTCTGCGCCCGGCGCGCCTTGGCGACGCTCGGAATTGCCGCCGGGCCCACCCAGTGGCAAAAGATCGAAGCCCCGTGTGGCCTCATGGGGTGGTAGGATGCATCTCTCACGTAGACGGGTATTGTGGTGCAGCTGTAGCGAGGACGGTCAACGCAAGGGGCATCGGTTTCGATATTGAATATTTGACGAGTGTCTTGCCAGAGTTTGTGGACCGCATCTGTGGTCCCTCAGAACTGGTGTGGCTTCACGCGCTACCATCGGAGGACCGGCAGCGAGCCGCTTCATTGATCTTTAGTGCCAAAGAAGCCGTCTACAAGTGCGTCCATCCTATCGTCAAGGAATGGCTTGATTTCCATGATGTTGCCATCGTTCCGGATGTTGCGGGTGGTACCTTCAGAAGTGAGTTTCTTGTGGATTATGAACGCTTTGGCAAAGGGAGTGCCGTCAACGGGGCGTTTGCATTCTATAAGGAATACGTATGCACGGCGATCGTGATGGGGGTGTGAGGTAGACCCAGCGTGTTCCGGTAGAAGAACTGGATGCCGTAATGGTTGGTCTTGAAGCTGCCGCGCGCGGTCCGCTCACGAACAGCCAGCAGATATCGCCCGACCTCTTTCCTCGGCCAGCAGCGCCGGCGACCTATTGTAATGATTCGCCAGAGACCTGACCTCCTGAAGGTAGATCTCCTGGGTGCCAAGCCGGCCAGCTTTATGTCCTCGATCATGCGAGCACGTAACGGTGACATCGTCTGCTCCTTCGCCATCAAAGACGGGGCCATCCCGTCTCGACCCAGACGATAGCTTCACCCCGAGGCAGAAGGAAAGGCAGCGAGTGATGACCCAGCTATCCCGGCTCGACGCAAACGATAGCTTCACCATCGACCCTCAGGCGATACCGCGGCCCCCACGGCGAAGCCGTTCCGTTCAACACATCTATGTCGACGAGCAAACCCCCTCACTTCTGCTCCTTTCAGCGCAATCTCGTTACCGCTGTGGCGTCAGGCAAACTCCTGAGATCGTTCAGACCGCAGTCATTGCGAGGGGTTTTTGCTGAAGAGCGTCCTGACGAGCCGTTTCAAGTTGGCTGTTCACTTCGCGCGTAACGAAATCAGCAAAGTTAGCTAGGTGCAGGTACACTATCATCATCCAGAGGACACCCTCCATAGCGTCGATGTTATGTCTCGCGCAATCGATCAATGTCCCCCAGAAGTGGCGGCACAGATGTGGCTTGCGAACGTTCATCTGCCATGCCAGGCGGCCGAAGGTTTTGAGATCCCGGGACAGGCATTTGAGCGGACGCGCGATCGGCTGATGCTGGGCTTTGAGCGCGCGGCCGAGCGCGCGGACTCGTGCGAAATAGGCGGTCGGCGCGTAGATGCGTTCCACCACCGACTTGAAATCGGCCAATATCTCATGGCGAGGCCGAAGCGTGATGAAATTTAAGACCCCGGTGATTTGATCGACCTTGTCCGCGTAGAGGTAAAGGAGTCGGCCTTCGCGCTGCAATCGTCGCGTTAGCTGGGTGTTGGGCAGGGCGGCAAGCAATCCCAGCAGGCAGACAGGAATGCTGCTCTCCTCGATGCATTTTACCATCGAGTCCGCCACCCCCTCCCGCTCGGTGTCGAATCCAATGATGAACCCCGCAGTCACAAAGATGCCCGCCGAATAAATTCGATGAATGCTGTCCGCAATGCTCCGGCGCGTATTCTGCTTCTTTTGAAGAGTGACAAGGGTCTCGGTATCGGGCGTTTCGATGCCAACGAAGACAGTGAAAAATTTGGTGTCGCGCATCAACCCGAGCAGCACGGGGTCGTCTGAGAGGTTGATCGAGGCTTCGGTCGAAAACTTGAACGGATATCCGTGGCGTTCCTGCCATTCGCGCAGATCCGGCAGGAATTTCTTCACCGCTTTCTTGTTTCCGATGAGATTGTCGTCGACAAAATCGACGTGCCCACGGTAACCCATCCGGTGGATAGCGTCGACCTCGGCTAGCATCTGTTGGTTGGTTTTGGTCCGCGGCAATCGACCATAGAGCTCGATGATATCGCAAAACTCGCAATTGAAGGGGCAGCCTCGCGAGAACTGGACGGCGAGGCAAAGGTAAAATGCGGGCTTGAGCAGGTCGAAGCGCGGTACCGGGCTCCTGGTGACGTCGACCTGCATCACTCGCGCGTCAAAAACTCCGCGCTTGGTACCACTCGTCCAGGCGTCGATGAACTGATCGATAACGCCTTCGGCTTCGCCAAGGACCAGAAAGTCCGCGTGATCAAAGGCTTCCGGCGTTGACGTGACCGCTGGTCCGCCGATGACGACGGGTTTGCCGCGCCGATGACAGATATCGATCAGCTCCAGAGTGTCGGGCTGTTGCGGAATCATACCGCCGGTCATGACCAGATCGGCCCAGTCGAGGTCGCATTCGCGCAGCTTTTCGGCGTTTCGATCGACAAGTCGAATTTGCCAGTCGACCGGGAGGAGCGCCGCGACTGTGATCAGACCAAGCGGAGGTTCAACACAGCGCGCTCCCGCTATGTCGCACACGGGCTGAATGTTCCAGAACCAGTTTGGATTGAATTTCGGATAGACCATCAGTACGCGCGTGGTGGTCATAATCGCTGCGCTCACCCAATGGATCGACAATTGGCACGACAGCGTAAGCTGCAACCGCTGTGCAAACAAGTCGGATTCCAGATGGAACGCCGGTCTCGGCGAGTAGTCTGCTAGTTGTGTCGCAGTTTGCTGAGTTGGTCGTGTCCCTTGGGGTGGTGTAGGAGCTGCGGGTAAGTAGCCCGCTGCAGCGACCACCAAGAGCCTGGCGGTGGCGGGCTACTTATCTACGGTAGTGGTCATCGTAAAACACCAGTAGGGTTTGGTTGGAGTTGCTTCAACCGAACCGAGGATCCGACGATGACCGACGAGATGATAAGTCTTTCGCACCCGGCTGGAGAAGAGCGACGATGCCGATCCGTTGAGCGAGATGGTGGGATTTGCCGCGTAGCGTCTGATCTGTGTTAGAGCTGAGATTTAACCTGACAGTTGTAGCTGGTTTCCCGAGGCAGGAGAGTTGTGGTCGAAGAACTCAGCCATTCGGCTTTCGCCCTCACAGATCCGGGCGTGCGGCTTTCCCGCACCCGGCTCTTCCCGGAGGTAACCGCCTCATGCCGCCCGAGCCGCCCAAGGGTGAGTGATCCGAGGCGTTGGTAGAGGAAAGCGCTCGAGCATCGCTTTGAAGCGGTCCCAGGCGAGGTTCCGGGCCTTCTGACTGCGCTGCGGGACGCAGCGGAACCAGATGCGTCGAACCTCCTGATGAAACGCGCTCAGCGCGCGGGAGTTATTCGGCAGCCCACAGTAGGCGTAGTGGCGGGACTATCAGGAATTTCGTGCGGGGCGGGATAAATTAAGGGAGGTCCGACTCATCGGATTGGCGACCCCAGGCAGCGTGCAGCTGGTGCTGAACCGGTCCGAGCCGCCTTGGCCTCTGCGAGACGTCGCCGAACGCTCAACGGCCGCGTATCCGCCCACACCTTCTCGACATAAGCCAGGCACTCCTGCTTGCTGCCGATCGGCCCCACCTGACTCCAGCCATTGGGGATCGCCTTGAAGGTCGGCCACAATGAATATTGCTCTTCATGGTTGACCAGAACCTGATACTCGAAGTCATCCTCGTTCATTATGCGGTCCTTTCTGATGCTGCGTGTTGGCAATAGTTAATACGGCCACCTGCCGGCGTGTCAGGCGTGCTGGGTGCGGTCAGCGACGAGCGTTCATTGGGCAGTGTCGGCGACAGTCCCGAATGCGATCGGGGCCGGCAGAAATCCCACTGAGACAAAAAAACCCAGGTAGCGGTGGATCTGCGCCTCGCGGATCGGCGAGGGACTGATGCCGTGCGTCGCCAACATCGCCATTGTCTGTGTCGTGGCGACCCGGTACTGGCGTGCGGCGTTATGTGCTTCTTCGGCAATCTGGCTGATCGCGAAAACAACATCGGCATCCACGGTGTCGAGATCCTGCCTACCTGCTTCGAGGATCGTTCGACGCCAGCTCTGTAGGTCAACTGGTGCGAGGCGATAGCCGAAGGATCGCACAGCATCGATCAGCTCACATGCGCTCATCGGCGCGCAGTCGTCGATGTGGTATACGCGCACCTCGGTCCTCCGCGATGCGAGGGACACGACGGCGCGGGCGACGAAATCCACCGGTGCCATAGGAATCCTGTTTTCGATCTCCGGCGCAGAGCCGAGGGCGATGCAGGTGCGCAACAAGCGGAACAGCAAATCATTGACTTGGTGACGTCCCGTCTCCGCGTGCCCAGCAATTCTGCCGATTCGATAGACCTCGCCGTAAAGCCCGCGAGCGAAAGCCGCGAATACCAGTTGCTCGGCCACCCATTTGCTCTGGGCATATCCGCCGCGCAATCGTTCCGGGTATCCAACGACTGCAGTCTCACGAAGCACACCCTCATCATCGGCATCCTCAGGTGCAAATACGGATGCCGTCGAGATGTAGTGGATCGTTTTCGGCCGACCCCGTCCGGCGAAGCGCAGGATCTCCAGCGTGCCGCCGACATTCGCCGTCTTCAACATCTCGTATGGGAAAACAAAATTCACCAGCGCCCCATTATGAAGCACTGCTCCAACCCTGCCGGCGAGCGTCTCATAAGCGGCCTCCTCTATGCCGAGCCGCGACGCTCCGATGTCGCCCAACACCGGCGTGATACGATCGGCGAAGCCATCCTCCCAAACGCCGTATGACCGAAGATTGTCGCGCAACCGGCTCGTGGCCTCGGCGATGTCGCGCGCTCTGACCACACAATGAAGTCGAGCCCGCGTGCACCGCAGCAACTCTGAAGCGAGAAACGCGCCGAGGAACCCCGTTGCGCCTGTCAACAGTATGTCGCCGACCTCCATCAAAGGCTCGGGCGTCCCGGAAAACTGTATGTCGGCAGGCAACTCGGCCTCGCCAGACCAGAACTCACGCGGACGCATCACGTCCGCCCCTATGCCGTCCTCTACGAGTGCGGCTGCCAGACCCGCCACCGTGGGGTGCTCGAACACCGCGCGCACCGCCAGCTCCTTGCCTGTCGCCTCAGCCAGACGCGAGACCAGACGCACCGCCAGCAAAGAATGGCCGCCCAAATCGAAGAACCCGTCCCGCGCGCCCACCCGCGACACCCCCAGCAGATCCTCGAACGCCGCCGCGACCATCACTTCCGTTGCCGTCCGCGGCGCCACATACGCCGCCGCGGCGACCTCCATCGCCACCGCCGGCAATGCCTGGCGGTCGAGCTTGCCCGATGGCGTCAACGGCAGCCGGTTGAGACCGACATACCCCGACGGCATCATGTGCTCCGGAAGAACCCGCCGCAGCGCGGCCCGTGCCGCCTCCAGGTCGATCGTCCCCTCCAGCGCCACCACCTCGGCCGCCGGCCCGGCCGCGGCCTGGTTCCCGCCCGCCGCACTGGGGGGCGGCGACGGCACCAGATACGCCACCAGACGCGTATCCCCCGCGGCCATCTCCTGCGCCGACACCGCGCTCTGCGCGACCCCCGGCAGCGCCCCCAGCGCCGCCTCGATCTCGCCCAGCTCCACCCGCATCCCGCGGATCTTCACCTGATGGTCGAGCCGGCCCAGGAACTCCAGGGTTCCATCCGCACGCCACCGCGCCCGATCCCCGGTCCGATACAGCCGCGATCCCGCAACCCCGGAGAACGGGTCCGCGACAAACCGCTCCGCCGTCAGACCGGGGCGGCCCAGATACCCCCGCCCCACCTGCGCTCCGCCGATCAACAGCTCACCCGCGACCCCCACAGGCTGCAGCTCAAACCGAGCGTCCACCACGTAGATCTGCGTGTTCGCCATCGGTGATCCGATCGGGATCACTTCGTTCACTTCGGCCACCCGGTGGGTGGTGACCATAATGGCCGTCTCGGTCGGACCGTAACTGTTCCACAGCGTGGCCCCTCGCTCGCCCAACTCGTTTGCCAGCTTCGATGGCGCCACCTCGGCGCTGGATAGCAGACTCACACGCGAACCTGGGCGCCATCCGTCCGCGATCAGCATTTTCCAGACGGCCGGGGTTGTATCGATCATTGTGACCCCGGTCTGGTCGACGAGCTGGCCGACGTAGCCGGCCTCCGCAAGGCGCCGACGATCTGCCATCACCACATACCCGCCGATGACAAGCGGCACGCAGAACTCTTCTATGGACAAGTCAAACGAAGACGAAGCCAATGACAGCAACACCGTCCCGCCATCGAGTTTGAGATCATCCTGGGTCGCCAGCAGGAAGTTCGAGAACTCCCGGTGCCCGACCATGACCCCCTTGGGCCGACCGGTGGAGCCGGAGGTGTAGATTACATAGGCCAAGCTGTCTGGGGTTAATGGCGCGGTCCGCTCCGCGTCGCCGAGCGGCATATCGGACAGTCGCGCGATCGCCGCCGCGGTCGCCGCGTCGTCGACAATGACCAGCCGAGTGTCGGGCCGGTCGCCACCCGCCGCCTGCGCATCAGCTAGTCGCTCGGCATAGGTCCGCGTGGCGATCAGCACCGGCGCGGCGGCGTCCGCCAGCATCAACCGCAGCCGCGCCGGCGGGTATTCGGGATCCAGCGGCAGATACGCCCCGCCTGCCTGGAACACCCCCAGCAATGCCACGATCAGATCCGCCGAGTGCTCCAGGCACACCCCCACCACCGTCTCGGGGCCCACACCCAGACCGATCAGATGCCGTCCCAGCCGGCGCGACGCCGAGGCCAGCGCGCCGTAGCCGACCTCGCGCACCCCATCCACCACCGCAAGCGCGTCCGGCACCCGCGCCGCCTGCACCTCGAACAGCTCCACTACCGTCCGGTCCCGCGGGTAATCCGCCGCCGTCGCGTTGAACCCCGACACCACCAGTGCGCGCTCCGCCGCCGCCATCACCGGCAGCTCGGCGATCTGCGTCTCCGGCGCCGCCGCGATCCCCGACAGCAGCAGGCAGAACCGCTCCGCCAGACGCCGCGCACTCGCCGCGTCGAACAGCGCGCTGGCGTAGATCAGCCTGCCCTCCAGACCCGCTGCCGTTTCCGTCACATCCACAAGGAGTTCAAGCGGCGCGCTCTCCCGCGCTACCACGAACGGCACCACTGACACCTCCGGCAAAACGAGCTCTCGCTCCGTCGCCGCATCGACCTGGTTCTGTAACACCAGCATCACCTGCAGCAGCCGCTCATGGCTCAGGCTGCGCTCCGGACCCACCGCCTCCACCACCGCCTCAAACGGCACATCCTGGTGCTCGAACGCCGACAGCACCACGTCGCGCGTCGCATCCAGCAGCGCGCTGAATGCCATCTCACCCCGCACCCGATGCCGCAGCGCCAATGTGTTGACAAAAAACCCCACCAGCGGCTCCAGCTCCACCCGGCCGCGGCCCGCCACCGCCGCGCCGATCACCAAATCCTCGTCGCCCCCCAGACGGTGCAGCAGTGCCGCAAAAGCCGCCTGCAGCACCATGAACAGCGTCGCGCTATGCCCCCGCGCCAGTACCGTCAGCCTAGAGGTCACACCCGCCGGTACCCTGAACTCGACCGACCCGCCCCGGTAATCCATCACCGCCGGGCGCGGCCGGTCGGTCGGCAAGGCGATCGCCGGCGGCACCCCGCGCAGCTGCTCGCGCCAGTACTCCGTCTGCTGCGCTAGACGCTCCCCAGACAAAGTTGCCCGCTGCCACGCCGCGTAGTCGGCATACTGGATCGACAAACCCGCCAGCCCGGCCGTTTCGCCACGCAGTCGCGCTCCATACAGTATCGACACCTCACGCAGCAGAACACCCACCGACCAGCCGTCCAGCACCGTATGATGCCCACCCGCCACCAGCACCTGATCGTCCTCGCCCAGCCGCAGCAGATATGCCCGGAACAGCGGGCCGTGCTCCAGGTCGAACGGCGCCCCCACCAACGCCGCGACGCGCTCCGCCAGCGCCGCCTCGGACAACCCCGATGCCTCTTCGCCCGCCAGCGCGAACCGATCCACCGCCTCGATCACCTGCACCGGACGGCCCTCCACCACCGCAAACCGCGTCCGCAGGCTCTCGTGCCGCGACACCACATCCGATAGCGCCGCCGCCAATGCCGCAACGTCTAGCATCCCCCGCAGACGCAGCGCCCCGGTGATGTTGTAGGCAACCCCTGCACCCGCATCCAGACGCGACAGAAACCACAGCCGCTCCTGCTGAAACGACAACGGCAACGGGCCAGAACGGTCCACCGGCTCGATCGCCGTCAACCCGTCGCCGGCCGCCAGCGCATCGAGCGCCTCTGCCAGACCCGCCACCGTGGGGTGCTCGAACACCGCGCGCACCGCCAGCTCCTTGCCTGTCGCCTCAGCCAGGCGCGAGACCAGACGCACCGCCACTATTGAATCCATCCCAAGCGCTTCGAAGCTCGTCTCCACCCCGATGACGTTGGTCGGCAGGCCCGTCAGTTCCGCGACAACCTCGCGCACCAGTAGCAACGTGCCGCCTGGGAAGAAGTCGTCCGCCATCGGCTGCCAATGGCGCTCGACGCTGTCGCGATATTGCGCAAGCGTCCGATGACGCAAAACTTCAACGAGAGGCGGCGTCTGCGGCTCGCAAAGCAGATACGGATCCGGCGCGCGCTGAGCATCCGCCGCCTGCTTGTCGATGTCGCCAATTGTCGCCGCAAAGCCGGCGATCGTCTCAGTCAACTGCGCCGCCGTGGAGACGGCCAGCAGCCCCATTCGCGACGCGCGCGCCTCTGCGTCACTCAGCTGTGCCTCCAGGACCGGCACCGCCTGAAGGGATGTCGAGCCGAGATCCCGGCTCTCGACAATGGCGAGGAGCGTTGCCGCCGTCGCGACCTCGGCCAGCGCAAACGCCTCCGCCTCGCCCCAGCGGCGGCCGGCCGCCACGGCCGAGGCGAGAAGGCCCGAACGGCATCGCCCAATCCGCTCGACACAGCGCTCGGCTTCGAGCGCGGTCGACAGATGCGCCAGAAGATCGCTTTTCTCTTCCAGAAGCCTGATCCCGAGATAGACCCCAACCGTCTCGGTGGGACCCTCGCCAATTCTCAGCACGCGGGCATCGCGCAGCAGTCTCGCGGCCTCGTTCGGTTCCTCATAGCCGCGGCCGCCAAGGGTCTGAATCAGTCCATCGGCTGCATCCCAGAAAAACTCCGGTGCCGACATTTTCGCGACACTGTAAAGATCCTCCGGCAACGCTCTGCCCTGGTCGAGTACAGCACAACCATGATCGACGAACGCCGCAACTGCCGCGATCCGGGCCAGCACCAGGTCAAGCCGGTGCCGCGTGACACCATTGTCGATCAGCAGCCCGGTGCCGATCCGCCGCCGCTGGGCGTAGCGGACCATCAGCTGCGCGCAACGCTTCATACCACCGAGGCACAGCGCAGCGAGATTCATCCGCCCGAGCGCCGTCGCATGCAGTGCCAGTTGCATCCCCTCGCCGGGCAAACCAATCATCGTAGTGCTGTCGACAGAAACGTTGTCGAAGAACAATGTGCTCTGCGGAAAGCCACGCAACCCGAGCGTCAACGACTCAGGCCCCACCCGAAAGCCTGCCGTGCCACGCTCGATCAAAAAAATTCCATATCCCTGGAACCGATCGGCGGCGTCGTGCAGCCGACAGACTACCATCACATAGCGCGCCCAGGAGCCCAGTCCGGTCCACGATTTCTGGCCGGTCAAGCGCCAACGACCTGCTCCGTCCGCACGCGCCACGGTTCTCAGTGCGCGGGGATTAGAGCCCGCGCCGGGTTCGCTCAATGCGAAGGCAATCAGACTGCGACCACTCGCCAGTTCCGGGAGAAAGCGCTGGCGTTGTTCTGCTGTTCCGGCCATCAGAAGGGGCTGCAACGCCAGGATATTGTGCTGGCCGAGCATCACCATCAACGTCGGGTCGATCGCGGCCAGCTGCTCTCCGATACGCGCGGTATCCTTGAAGCTGAGGCCGAGCCCGCCCTGCTCGACTGGCACACGCAGACCAAACAGACCCTGGCGCCCGAAATCCATGATGATGGCGGGCTGCACCGTGCGGCGCTCATCGATCTCGAAACTGTTGATGTTCTCCGGCGCATAGTCGCGCAGCCAGCCAATCACCCGGTCCGCGGTCGCGCGCGAGACCGCTGGGTCGATCCGATCTCCGGCCAGCGTCGAGGCCCGCCATTCGGCGATGACCGCAAGTTCCCCGGCCAGGTACTGCTCGCGCGCCTTGCCGCGCTGCAGCTTGCCCGAGGTGGTGCGCGGCAAGGCGGCCGGACGCACCAGTGCGATCGCAGACGGGTCGATCTCGTGACCCGCAACCACAGCCGAGCGGATCGCGCGGAACAGCGCTGGCGCGTCCAGATCGCGCAGCGCAGCCCGGCTCAGCTCATGCATCAGTACGAGCCTCTCTTCGCCCTCGTCCTCCACCGCAAACGCGATCATTCGGTCGGCCCCGAATGCCGCATGGCTCGCCGACGCCGTCGTCTCCAGATCGGTCGCGTAGTGGTTGCAGCCGCGGACAATCACCATCTCCTTGATCCGGCCGAGGACATAAAGCTCCTCTGCCACGATCGCACCGAGATCGCCGGTGCGCAGGAAGCACGCCTCAGGGTCAGCGCCGGCGGAACTTGCCAGCCGCGCCTTGAACGTCTCCTGGGTGGCCTGCGGCTTGCGCCAATACCCCGCCGCCACGCTCGGACCCGACAGCCAGATCTCCCCCACCTCCCCGGCGGGGCGTTCCTGCCGCGTCTCCGGATCGACAATCCGCAACTCGTGACCGGCGATCACTCGACCGCACGACACCGCCGTCGTGATCCCGTCGCTCGTCGGAGCAGGATTCGTTCGTTGAAGCCGCTCTCGCGCGACGACACGGCCCGCGGTCAGGTCGATCGGACTCACCGCGAGCGTCGGCGCTGCATCAGCTGCTCTGACGGCGGTAGCCAGCACGACCACCTCAGCGAGCCCGTAGCTCGGTATGAAACTTCTCGATTGAAACCCGACCGCCCGGAATCTTTCGGCAAAGTCCCGCAATGTTTCATGCCGGACGATCTCAGCCGCGCACCCCGCCACCCGAAGCGAGGCGAGATCCAAACCGGCGATGTCCGCCTCGGCAACCTGGTCGACGCACAGCCGGTAGGCGAAATTCGGCGCTATCGTAAGGGTCGCCCGATAGGTCGAGATCGCCTCCAGCCAGCGCAATGGGGCCTGCAGAAACGACATGGGTGACATAAAAACGTTCGAAAGCCCGATACAGACCGGAAGCACAAGACCCGCCATCAGCCCCATGTCGTGGTATGGCGGCAGCCACAGCACCCCGATTGACGTCGCGTCGGCGTCTGCTACCGCCGCAATTCGCTCGACATTGGCGAGCAATTGCGCGTGAGCGACCATCACTCCCTGCGGTGCTGCCGTCGTGCCCGAGGTGTATTGCAGAAAGACCAGATCATCAGGACCGACGCCGGGATCCCGCCAGTCATCACGATGGTCCGATTCGACACCATCGACGGCCAGCCGCCATGGCAGCGATAGATCTGCGCTCGCCCAGGCTAGCAGCCTCTCCGAGAGGTCGGCGGTCGTTAGGATCACGCTCGCCGTGGCGTCTGCCAGGATCGTCGCCAGCCGACCCATCTGTCGCGCGTTGCGTGGTGGATAGGCCGGCACGGTCACCACGCCTGCCATCACGCAACCATAAAATGCGGCAATGTAGTCGAGCCCCGGCGGACACAATATCAGTGCACGATCGCCCTTGCCGCAGCGCTGCTGCAATGCCGCTGCGATCCTGCGCGCCCGCCGCTCCAGCTCGCCAAAGCTCAGTCTCGCCGCGGCCGGCGCCGTGCTTCCGCGATAGCTCAAAAAGACAAATCCGTCGCGATCCTTGTCGGATTCGGCGCGGCGGCGAATGACGTCGAGCAAGGTGCGGCCCACTTCCGACGCCTGACGGCGGATCGGCACGCTCGACCGGATGCGGTCGGGATCGCTGCGCGTCGTTTCGGCGCGAGGAACCAGGGCCGTTTGCCGAGTCCGGGCCGCACCCGCGCGATCATCCACCCCGCTCTCCCGGTGCCGTCTTATCGTCAATTTTTGTATATAGAACCGCTCATTTTAACATGTAAATGGTCTAAGAATACGGTAATATTTCCCAATATGAGGGGTGACGCAACCCATCGCTGGGCGGCGTACCATTCGGGGGATTTACAGATCGCAGGCCGCAGCGATGGTGGCGGTAGGGTCGGCACGGCAGCGGCTGGTCGGTTTTGGGGTCAGCATCGGCACGGCGATCCGCTAAATACAGCGATGGCGGTCAGAGGTCCACACCGAGTGTATTCGCGACTAAGTAAGAGCCCAAACCGTCATGCACTGTCGTCCGCGCCACTGGCAGCGGTATATTCGGGGATACCAGCCGAGGCCGAACTCGTCAAAGCCCTGATGCAGGGTTCCTCACCGCAATCTCGGCAAAATCGGTGAAGCGGCTCGGCATAGTCTCCCGAAAGAATTTTGCTACGCCAGGCGAGGTACGACTTTGTTCACCAGTCTTTAACGGCCGCAATAATGGGCTGCCAGCCGCGGCTACGACCGACAGACTGCGTCGCCTGGCCAACACCAACTCGGTCGATTGTGTTACGGAAGATGAAAGCTGGGCTGAAAGGGCGAACATCGCGTATTCCTATAAGACGCCGACATCTGTGCATCAACCATGCCAGCCGCATGCGACCGCCGCTACCGCGATCTGATCGGCGTTACCGCATAGGTGGCCGGCGCGACCCCTTATTGATGTCCGTTTGGGGTCAGGAACGGTAAACTCCCATAGAGCATATGTTCTCCGGATTACCCCAGATAGCGGACATGGTCCGAGAGCGCCGACCGTCTCTGGACTGACGGAGACGGCGGTTTGGTGTTGCAGGTATAGCTCGCAAAACTGCGTCACCATGGACCTTCCCGCTCACATTCTACTCGACTTCACGTCCAAAGCGAGTATTGCTGTCGGTGTTGACGGCCTCCTTCTTGCTCGCCGCCTCGCCTGGCCCGAACCGCCGGGCTTGTGGTGGTGCAAGCATCGCGACAGGCGCGGTGCGGAGATGGAGAACGAGGCCATGGCCACCAGGCAAACCAGTAAGCAGGCAAGAAACGAAGGCAGCGGCAAAGGTCGATGCCAGGGTTATCAATAAGCCGATCCGTGAAGTGGAACGTCGCAATCCACGGGCACGGTCACGCTCGGTAGCGGCCCCGATCGATCAAGCAGGGGCAACGACAGCAGCGGCTGACGGTACTGTCGTTCACAACAAATCCGAGCAGACGCGCTCACGTTCAAAACCCATTTCGGGGCGCACCGATGTGCGGGCGCCCAGTGTGAGCGCTACTTCTGGGCCACCAGCCAGCACGAAGCGGGCGAAGCTGATCGGCATGCTCGAGCGATCCGAAGGCGCCTCGGTCGCTGAGCTCGGGGAGCGGCTGGGCTGGCTGCCGCATACCGTGCGGGCCGCCATCACCGGACTACGCAAAGCCGGTCGTGAGGTGACGCGCAGCAAGGATGCCGATGACCGATCGGTCTATCGGCTCGCTCCACTCGAACCGGCCGGCGAGCGGTGACGGGTTATGCCGGTTCGGCAAAACGATAGCAGCAAGGAGGCGCTCTCGCGCCTCCCCCAACTCGATCTCGTCGAACTTCGTGAACTGTGGCGCCACCTCTACAAGAGTGCAGCGTCGCCGCGCCTCAGCCGCGAGCTGCTGGCACGTGCCGTCGCCTACCGGATACAGGAAGTCGCCTCGGGTGGGCCGCGCCTGGAGCTGCAGCGACGGCTCCGCCAGCTCGCACTAGAGCTGCAGCAAACCGGACAGCTCAGGATTCGCCCTCGGCTGAAACCCGGCACCCGGTTGGTGCGCGAGTGGCGGGGTGGAAGCTATGAGGTGCTGGTGCTCGATGATGGCTTTTCGTGGCACGGCACGCACTACCGCTCGCTGTCGGCGATCGCGCGACAGATCACCGGGACGGCGTGGTCGGGGCCGCTGTTCTTTGGACTAAAGCCCAACCGATCGGCTACCCGTCCGCACTCGCAGGCGTCAGTTCCGACCGATCGGCCGACGGAAGCCCGCAATGTCGCGGACTGAGGCGAGCCGCAAGCGCTGCGCGGTTTACACCCGCAAGTCGTCCGAGGAAGGGCTCGAACAGGAATTCAACTCGCTCAAAGCCCAGCGCGAGGCCTGCGAGGCCTATATCCTCAGCCAGTGCCACGAGGGCTGGGTGTTGGCCAGAACCCGCTACGACGATGGTGGGTGCTCGGGCGGCACCATGGAGCGGCCGGGGCTGCAAGCACTGCTCGCCGACATCCGCGCCGGGCGGATCGACACTGTCGTGGTCTACAAGGTCGACCGGCTGACCCGCTCACTGGCCGATTTCGCGCGGCTGGTCGAGATCTTCGACAAGCAGGGCGTGTCGTTTGTGTCGGTGACCCAGCAATTCAACACGACGAGCTCGATGGGGCGGCTAACCCTCAATGTGCTGCTGTCGTTCGCCCAGTTCGAGCGGGAAGTAACCGGCGAGCGCATCCGCGACAAAATCGCCGCCTCAAAGCAGAAGGGGATGTGGATGGGTGGCAATGTGCCGCTCGGCTACGACACAAGCGAGCGAACGCTGGTCATCAACCCCGCCGAAGCCACAACAGTGCGCCGTATTTTCGCGCTGTATCTAGAATTCGGCTGCGTGCGTCGGGTCAAGCAGGAGGCCGATCATCTCGGATTGAGCACAAAGCGCAGCATAACAGAAGATGGCATCGAGCGCGGCGGCAAGCCTCTGTCGCGCGGGCACATCTACCGGTTGCTTTCGAACCCGATTTACACCGGTCAGATTGCCCACATCGGCCAGCTCTATCCCGGACAGCATCCCGCTCTGATCGATGCCGAGATGTGGACCGCCGTGCAGGACCAGCTCGCGTCCAAGGCGCGCCGTCACAGATCAAAGGTGGACGCAGCCGAACCGAGCCTGCTGGCGGGGATGCTGACCGATGGTCAGGGGAACCGGTTCACGCCGTCGCACGCCGTCAGGAGTGGTCGACGCTATCGCTACTACGTCTCGGCGGCGCCGATTACTGAAACTGGCGAGGATCGCACGCCGGTCTTGCGTCTCTCCGCTCAAGAGGTCGAAGATGCGGTGATCAGAATCCTGGTCGAAGCCCTGACCCGTCCGGTGAGGTTGCTCGAAGGGTTCGGTACAAGCGGCACGCCCGCCGACCAAATTCGCAAAATGCTTGCTCGTGCGCCGCGTCTTGCCGCCGCGTTGAGCGGCTCACCCAGAAATCGAGCAAAGCTCGTTCGAAGCCTCGTCGAGAAGGTGATCGTCGACGAAAAGACAATCATCATTAAGATGCGGCCAAGCGCGCTGTTGGGCCGCGATGGCCCGTCACCCGCACTGGAGGACACGATCAGCGGTGCTATTGAGCTGACGGCAGCAGTCGCCTTCAAGCGGCGCGGGGTGGAAACCAAGCTGATACAGCCGGTACTGGATCAAACGAACCACAGCGCGCGACGCGATCCTGCGCTGATCAAGGCGATCGCGCGCGGGCGCGCGTGGTTTGACGATCTGGTCACCGGCCGCGTGCTGTCGCTGCACGCGTTGGCCGAGCGTGACGGCATCACCCGGCGCTATATCCGCCGGCTTGTTGGCCTCGCCTTCTTGAGCCCAGAGCTGGTCGACGCGATCTTGCAGGGCCGGCAACCCGTCGAGCTCACCGCGACGCGCCTAACGGAACTCGATCTGCCATTGGACTGGACCGAGCAGCGCAAACTGCTCGCAAGCTGAGCCGCACAACCAGGAGGTATGCCGCAGCCCGCGGCCCTCACCGCGGCCGCCGCGTGGTTGCGACGGGGTTGAGCTTTGCTGAAGCGGGACTGCATCAATGCCCGTCAGAGAAACAGAGCCAAACGAAGTCTTGTCGTAGTCAGCTCGTCCCTTTCTCACGTCCCAAACCAGGCCCAGACGGCGCCAGAGCCGCGACTTTGACTGACAGCGTGCGCGCGACCCCGCTGAGATAGACTCGGCGACGGAGGAAAGCGGATTCGAACCGTTGGTCCCACCTCAGAGGGCGGGGCTGTCGGGGCGTCACGCTGATCGCCGGAGTGGCGCGCCATAGCGCGGCTCTATCAGGGCGACATACCACCTACATACACATTTTGTGATCCCTTCTTCGCAGAGTGTGAAGTAGCTCACAACACTCGGTTAATCTTTCTTGTAGCGTCTCGTCGGCCTTGCGCGAGATAGTACGTGAAGAGGTGGCGGCCACGGCGAGCGCCTGGCTACGGGCGGCGATGTCGAGTGGGCTGGTTACGGCCCGGATCGTGGTATTTGCGGCGCGGGCGTAAAGTGCTGTGGTGTCGAGCTTGGCATGACCCGGAAGCGCCTGAATCACGCGAATATCGACATCTTGCTCGAGGAGGTGCGTGGCGAAACTGTGCCGCAGCGTGTGCGGCGACACGCGCTTCTTGATCCCGGCGGCCTGGGCGGCGGCACGGACGGCGCGGCAGAGCTGACGGGCCGACAGCGGCTCGACCG
>Ga0306926_10003042_pt1 | contig 17261 bp, 16 predicted proteins | sample flu12Cox44000178_FD_203759 | JGI IMG/M metagenome (GOLD analysis project Ga0306926, IMG submission 203759) | Lab enrichment of tropical soil microbial communities from Luquillo Experimental Forest, Puerto Rico - flux8day.12C.oxic.44.000.178 (v2)... | ecosystem: Environmental > Terrestrial >... | reverse complement strand
TCGCGGGTTGCCGCTTCGACCGACGCCAAAGAGCAGCCGCCCGTTGCTAATCTGGTCGATCGTGGCGGTTTCTTCGGCAAGGCGTAGCGGATGGCAGAGCGGCAGGACTTGAACGCCGGTGCCGATCTTGATCCGCCGGGTGCGCGCGGCAATTGCGCTGGCGACGGTCAGCGGTGCCGTCAGCACCGAACGCCGAGCCTGTTGGTGGATCTCGGCGAGCCAGATGGCATCGAGCCCCCAGCGGTCTGCCGCTTCGACCTGGGCCAGGGCCTCCGCGAACGCCGCTGCCGGGGTCTGATCCGGCCGGCAATGAAATTCATGGTAGACGCCGACCTCCATCGCCCACTCCTCGAGCTTTTCTCCACCCTGGACGACGGTAGTTTCGATCTCTTCATAGAACAAATGCCGATTTCCGATCACCGCAATGCCGCATCGGCATGACAGATCGACACCGATGCCCTAGTTAGGATACTGAAAGGTCAATGTGACCTTAAGCAGCCATGTCGTTGCCGACTTTGGGTCGGAAGCCTCCTTCAAGAATGTGACCGACGCTCCGGAGCCCCATGTGTTGACGCCGACCGTCAGATTCGTCGCGGACGGATAATAGAGAACCGGCCCTGCACCCCAATAGACACCCCCACCATATCGCGGCGACAGAAAGAATGTGGTGTATCCGTTGGACAGCCCGGCGGCCCAAGAATTGCCGAGCTGTTTCGGCGGCTGCACTATTGCCGGCAGTTTGGTCCGGGTGGCCAATATCCACTCCTCATCCAACACGAACGGTACCACCGCCTGATTGATTGAGAAGATGTCCTTGGTGGACTTGTAGGGACCATCGAGGAAATCGGCCTCGTAGCGCAATGGCAATGTGATCCGGCGAGTCACCGGATTTTCGATCTGTTTGGAGATTTGGGTGTCGCTCTCGGGCGCCTCCGACCGGGACAGTGCCTGATTGCTCCAGAGTGTCGTCAGCGCAACAACAGCTCCTATTTGCTCCTTCATTCGACCGAGGAGTGCGGCCTTGGTTCAGCTGCGAGCCGGCGCACAATGTCGACCAACTGGGTGTGCGCGACGGTGGTCGGATCGCGGAATTCGTCGATCGAGTGGGCATCGGCAAGCTTGCTCAGGTGGACCAGCTCGCGGATCCGCTCGCGTCGGTTGAGCTGCAATTCCGAGGGTCGGTAAGTGAACAGAATGCGCGCTAGCTCGCCATGACCGAACAGACGATTAAACTCGTACGCCGTCACGTAGATAAAGAAAAGCACTAAAATCCATAACTGGATCGCGATAAATCGGTGCCAGGAGAAGGCCGCTATCTCGTGCCTTAAAAAGCCGCCGAATACATAGTCTCTGCTGAGCAGGTACTCGATCCAATGTTCGATCAGGCGGGCGATGAAGACGGCCACCGAATAAAATACGGTTTTGAACAGGATCGGCCGGATCAGCGGCGCCCGGTCGTAGCGGCGGATCACCGGCATCGCGTTAGCGACCAATAGCGCCTTCGCAACAATCAGCGCGCTGGCCGTAGCGATCATAAAGTTGGCGACCTGGGCCCCATAATCGGCGAGAATCAGATTTGTGGTCAACACGATGAGGTTGAAGCCAATAAAGAAGAAGATCGTCGGCGGCAGGATTTCGAGAAACTCGCGCAGCAGAAAGGTGCCCGCCCGGCGCACAAACCCGGCCGATGCCGAGCTCGACTCGGCCGAACCTTCGATTTCCGGCTTCTCACCACGATCCAGGACAGCTGCGGTTTTCATCGAATCCCCCTGGGCGCACGCGTGTGACTCACGCAAGGTTTTACACGACCCGGGCCTCGGCGTCAGCGGTCGTGACCGATCAGGATCTTAGTCCTTCGCTACAAACCGACGCTGCTGTGCATGATGCCGCCATCGGCGAAGATGGTCGTCGCTGCAAGATAGCTCGCACCCTCTCCGGCGACAAAGCCGACGACGCTGGCGATCTCCTCCGGGCGCGCCATTCGCCCCACCGGTATCGCCTTGTCCAGCTGCGCAAGCTTGGCGGGGTCGTGCATTGTTCCGACATTGATCGGCGTCGCCACGGCGCCCGGATCCACCCCGACAACAAGGATGTTGTGTCTGGCGAGTTCGACGCCCGCTGTGCGGGGTCAGCATGCGCATGCCGCCTTTGGACAGGCAATAAGCGGTATTCCCGGGCATCGGCCAGTCCTCATGAGCCGGGGTGATGTTGATGATGCGGCCGCCGCCGCCCTGCTTGATCATCTTCTTGGCGGCAATCTGCGTGCCGAAGAAGGCGCTCTTGAGATTGATCGCCATTACCTTTTCGTACTGATCCTCGGTCGTGTCGAGGACCGAAGTGCGCGTCTCGACCCCGGCGTTGTTGACCATAATGTCCACCCGGCCAAACTTGCTCACCGCCCTGTCGACGAGCATCCGCAGGTCGGCGAGCTTGCTGACATCGGCTTCGACCCCAATCGACTGATCACCGAGCTTTCTGACCTGCTGCTCGAGCGCGTCGATCGCTTCCGGATGGCATACATAGTCGATGACGATGCTGGCGTGCCACCGGGCGAGTTCGAGAACAATCGCCTGACCGATCCCACTCACTGCTGCCGCCAGTGACGATGGCGACCCTGTCCTTTAGCGGCATAGCTGACGCCCGAGATTCCGGCGCTCTGCGAAATCCCGATATTCATCAGAGCTCAAAGGCGGCCTCCCGCCCGTGTTCGAGAAAGGTCTGGGCGTCGAGGTGCCCGAAGATTTCGATCAACGGTGCCACCACCCCGGTCCACCCGGTTTGATGACTGGCGCCGATGCCGGCGCCGTTGTCGCCATGAAAGTACTCGTAGAACAATATATGATCCCGCCAATAGGGATCATTCTGGAACTTCGGGGCGCCGCCGAACACCGGCCGGCGGCCCGCCTGATTGCGAAGGAAAATACCAGTCACCCGGTTGGCGATCTCGCGGGCCACCTCAAACAAGTTCATCGCGTTCCCCGAGCCGGTTGGGCACTCGATCTTGAAGTTGTCGCCGTAATACAGATAGTATTGCATCAGAGCGCGAATCAACAACGCATTGACCGGCATCCAGATCGGCCCACGCCAGTTCGAGTTTCCGCCGAACATCCCGGTGTCCGACTCCGCCGGGAGATAATTCACCCGGTACTCGTGACCGTCCACCGGAAAGATGTAGGGATGATCGGCATGATAGCGAGATAGTGCCCGGATCCCGTAGGGGCTCAGGAACTCGTTCTCGTCCAGCATCCGAGATAGAATTCGACGCAGCCGATCCTCGTTCACCAGGGCCAGGATGCCGCGCTCGGCATACCCATAGTGGCCGGGGCCCGTTGCATGGACCGACTCCGCCAACTCCGGCATCCGTCGCAGGCGCTGAAACAGATGCTCTGTCATTTTTGAAACCCGTTCTCTCTGCCACTTCTCCACAACCGTCACGGCGCAGAGCGGCAGCAGACCCACCATCGAGTGGAGCTTCAGCCTGGTTGTGTGCCCGTCGGGACTGCGAAGAATGTCGTAATAGAAGCCGTCCTCCTCATCCCACATGCCATCCGGTCCGACCTGGTTCATGGCGTGGGCGATCAGCACAAAGTGGGCGACAAAGTTTGCTGCCAAATCCTCGTATGCCGGGTCGCTTGACGCCAGCTCGACGGCAATCTCGATCATGTTCTGCGAGTAAAGAGCCATCCATGCCGTGCCATCCGCCTGCTCCAGATAGCCTCCGGTGGGCAGTGGTGCGCTACGGTCGAAGACGCCAATGTTGTCAAGCCCGAGAAACCCGCCTTCGTAGAGGTTATTGCCAGAGCTGTCCTTGCGGTTCGCCCACCATCCGAAGTTCCATGTCAGCTTACCAAAGACCCTCCGAAGGAACTGGAGATCACGCGTGCCGCGCAATGCCTGCTCCATACGGTAGAGAAAAATTGTGGCCCAGCCGTGTACCGGTGGGTTGACGTCGCTAAAGTTCCACTCATAGGCAGGGATCTGGCCGGTCGGGTGCTGGTACGCCCCGTCAAGCAGAAGGTTCAGCTGCTCCTTGGCAAAATCGATGTCGACGGTGGAGAGTGCGATCGTGTGAAAGGCGAGGTCCCAAGCAGCAAACCATGGGTACTCCCACTTGTCCGGCATCGAGATCACATGGTCGCTGATCATATGAAACCACTCGCGGTTCCGCGCCGCACCGGTTTCCGCCAGCAACGGATCGGCACGATGTTCATCGAGCCATTTATCGACATCGTAGAAGAAATATTGCTTGCTCCACAGCATGCCAGCGAGTGCCTGCCGCATCACATTGGCCGCATCCTCACCGACCCCGGGAGGGGTTATCGCCCGATAGAACTCGTCAGCCTCGCCCCGCCGCGCCTCGAGGATATGTGCGAACTGGGGGCCGAAGGGACCGTCGGCACCAGGAGCGACATTGTTCAGCCTCAGTCGGATGACGGCGGTCGCCTTTGCGCCTACCCGCAGTTGGTAGTGTGCGGCGGCTTTGGTCCCCGTATTGCTCGGGTTGACCGCGTTCTGCCGGTCCATCACCATGCAGTCGTTGATCCCGTCCTTGACATAAGGGGTCGGATTGGCGGTGCCGAAGAGACGCTGGTTATTAGTTTCGTTTTCAGTGAACAGCAGGAGTGGCTGTCCCTCGCAATAGAGGAAATAGCTTCCGAGTGACGCATCTGCCGCGGCTATAGCCACGGCGTTTCCACGCGACGCATCCCTGAGCGATGGTTTTGGCTCCTCTGGCCACCATGTCCAGATGTTGCGGAACCAGAGGGTCGGCAACACGTGGATCACGCCTTCCTCAGGCCCTCGGTTGCATACGCTGATCTCAATCAACAAATCCGTCGGTGCTGCTTTTGCGTATTCTACGCAAACGTCGAAATATCGGTCTTCACTGAATATGCCGGTGTCGAGCAGTTCATATTCGGGATCTAAACGAGTGCGATGTCGGTTGGTATTTATCAGATCCACATAGGGATATGCACTCTGCGGGTACTTATAGAGGTACTTCATGTACGAGTGGGTCGGCGTACTGTCGAGATAATAATAATATTCCTTAACGTCCTCCCCGTGATTGGCCTCGCTGTTGGTTAGGCCGAACGCCCGCTCCTTGAGTATCGGGTCCTTGCCGTTCCACAGCGCCAACGCAAAACACAGCCGCTGGTGATCGTCACTGACACCGGCGAGGCCGTCTTCACCCCAGTGATAGGCGCGCGAGCGGGCTTGATCGTGACTGAAATAGTCCCAGGCGTTCCCGTCCGCGCTGTAGTCCTCGCGGACGGTGCCCCACTGGCGCTCACTGAGGTAGGGTCCCCATTGCCGCCACAGCACTCCTTGCTTCAGCGCTTCATCCAGCCGTTGCGCTTCGGCCGTCTTGGTTGGCGCGGTGGTGGGCGTCTTCGCCATCGTTTGCTCCCCTAATTGCATCAATTAGTGCGAGGCTGTCGCGTCGAACACGATTTGATCATACTCCCAGAGCTGCTGGATAAACCTGCGGGTCCGCTTAGCATCAGCGGCTCCAGCGGTATTGCGTAGGATCTCATCGACAGAGCGCGTGCCGTCGATCGCGTCGAAGAGGTGCTGGTTTGCTGCATCAATAGGCAGGGCGAGGTCGGGATAGGTGTGGGACCGATTGATCAGCACGGCCGAGGCACCAGGAGGCGCCCGGTCTCGGATGCACAGGGTCCACGGCAAACGCAGCGGAACCCAGCCCCGCCAGGCGTCACCGTCAAATGTGATCGGCTGGCTGTCTCCAGGGCGATCGTCTCTATAAGCGATGAAATTGTGCTTGGTCATCGTTCCGCGCAGCAATTCGACCGCGGCGTGCTGCAATGGCGGCGCAAGCGAGACGAGACGCGTGGCGTGCGGCATACTCGCGATTGCCCCGCACTGCGGCAGATAGGGAGCCTGCTCGAACCAGCGCCCGAACGACAGGCCGCAACGCTCGAGCCAGGAATAGAGCTGCGGTACGGTGTAGGCACGATCCTGAGGGTGGAGCAGCGCATCGGCGAGCGCATTCGGATAAGTGAAATCCTTTGTTCGCCGCGACACGCCGGCGATCGGATGCTCGGCGGAGAGCGCGCCGACCATGGCGCCGAGGTCCTGCAGCTCCGCATCCGTGGGGCCGACCGCGAGCAAGCGGCAATATTCCTGCATCATGTAGATGCCGGCGCGCCCATATGCTGCGTAGACCATCACATGCATCGCGCCATTGGGAGCAAGGACATTGCGCAGCGCCTGAAGCCCGGTATCGGGATCGCGCAAGTGGTGCAGCACACCAGTACAGACGATCTGGTCGAATGTCTGGCCGAGCTCGCCGACCTGCTCGATCGCCAACCTATGGAAGTCGAGGTTTCGCAAGCCGTATTTTTGCTGCAGATCGCGCGTGTGGCGCAGGCTGATTGCGCTGATGTCGATCGCCGTCACCCGCGCATCGGGCTCACGCAGCGCATAAGTGGCAGCCTGCGACGTTCCGCAGCCGGCGATAAGGATCGCTCGACCTGGCCGCTGCTTCTCCGCCGGCCACAGCAATAGTGACAGGGCCCGGCGCCGACCCGGGTTCTGATAGAGCGCGCGGTGCCGATCGAGGTCTTTGAGCGGCGCCGGATACGGGTGGCTCTCATAGAAAGCGCGCACCGCGTCGATGCTCGCTAGCATCGGACTTCCCCTTGACCTTGAGAGGTGGCCCCCGGGCGGCTCCGTGCCCCTATCTCGAGTTCAACAAGGTCGCGCTCGAGAAAAAAGTTCAGAAAGGTTCGTATCACTGCGATAGCGCCGAGCTGCCCGACCTCCTGCCAGCTTGGCGCAATCGATGTCCCGATGATGTCGGCCGCGAGCTGGAAAGTCAGGCCGGCGACGAGCCAGCGTCCGTAGCGCACCAGGATCTCGCGGAACCGGTTGTGTGAGGCCGGCGCTGGAAATGCCGCCCACAGCCCGGTCAGGAATGCCTCGGCGGTGCCGACGGCGACGATGATCAACGCCATCGCATCGATGATGACGACAATGTCTTTGGTGACGAGATGCAGCCATTCTTCCATCGGCCGCTCCGCCGAGCCCGCACTGGGCGGCCGTCGGAAGATCCGAAGGCCGCCCGCGTCCGGTTCGACTGGGTTACGAGTGTTTGGTCTCCTGCAGCCTACGGAGCACGTCGTCGAGGTTAAAGCTGGCGGCCTTCTGGCGCTGCGGGTAATCCCTGAAGGTCTGCAGGAATTCCCCAATATAGGCCTGCGCCGGCACCAGCAAGTAAACGTGGTTGACCAGCCAATCGTAATAGGTGATCGAGGTGATATCGGCGCGCTCGAACGGATCCGTGCGGAGATTGAACATCTTCGGCACCCGAAGGTTAACGAACGGCTCCGCCCAGACCTGGAAGCCGCCCGGCGCCCGCTGCTCCTCGAACACGATCTTCCAATTGTCATAGCGCAGCGCAACGACCTGCTGGTCGTCGTTGCAGTAGATGAACGACTGCCGCGGGCTCTTCTCGACTTCTCCGGTCAAATACGGCACTAGATTATGCCCGTCGAGGTGGATCTTGTAGGTCATATCGCCGATCTTGTGGCCCTTCAGTAGCTTGTCGGTCACCTCCGGGTCGCCGGCCATTGCTGCGAATGTCGGCAGCCAGTCATGATGGGCAATCATCTCGTTCGAGATGGTGCCTGGCTTGATCTTGCCGGGCCAGCGGATCACACACGGCACCCGATAGGCGCCCTCCCAGTTGGTGTTCTTCTCGCTGCGGAACGGGGTCATCGCCGCATCGGGCCACGAAAACATATTCGGACCGTTATCGGTGCTGTACATGACGAAGGTATTGTCGGTGATGCCGGCATCGTCGAGCGCCTTCAGCACGGTGCCGACGTTCTTGTCATGATCGATCATCACGTCGTGGTATTCGCTCTGCCAGCGGCCCGCCTGGCCCCGGCTCTCCGGCTTCACGTGCGTGCGGAAATGCATATGCGTGAAGTTCACCCAGAGGAAGAAGGGTTGGCCAGCCTGGGCTTGGCGCTTGATGTACTCTTCGGCGCGGGCGGCGATGTCGTCGTCGACCGTTTCCATCCGCTTCTTCGTCAGTGGGCCGGTGTCGCGAATCGTTTGCTTGCCGACCCTACCAAACCGCGGGTCGACCGTCGCGTCGTCCCTGTCGGTGGCCTTGCAGTCCAACACGCCGCGCGGGCCAAACCGCTCGTGAAAATGCGGAAAATCGCGCGGGTTCGGGTAATCCGGCAGTTCCGGCTCTTCCTCCGCATTCAGGTGGTACAAATTGCCGTAGAACTCGTCGAAGCCGTGCACGGTCGGCAGATATTCGTTGCGGTCGCCGAGGTGGTTCTTGCCGAACTGCGCGGTTGCGTAGCCCAATGGCTTGAGCAATTCGGCAATGGTCGGGTCCTCCTTGTGCAGACCAACCGTTGCGGCCGGCAGACCGACTTTGGTCAAGCCGGTGCGCAACCCATGCTGACCGGTAATGAACGAGGCGCGCCCGGCGGTGCAGCTCTGCTCGCCGTAGTAATCGGTAAGACGCATGCCCTCCTGGGCAATGCGGTCGATGTTGGGCGTGCGGTAGCCCATCAACCCGTCGCTGTAGCAGCTGATGTTGGTCAAGCCGACATCATCGCCCCAGATGACGACGATGTTTGGTTTGGCACTTGCTCTGGATCTAGCCATCTCGATCTCCTTTCGTTGGTCGGGTGGTTCCGAAAGTGCTTATAGGTCTCCGTTGCTCGGCTGCGCGACTAGGTGAGGCGGAGCAGCACGGCAAAGAACGCGAACAGGCCGATGAGGATAAGGACAATGGCGACCGCCATGACCGGCGTATGCTTTCCCTCCCTGGTAACGCCGGCGATTGGCGTGTACGGTTCGCCCCATAGATAACGAATAGCCCACGAGTACTGCCAAATCGAAATGACGAGCGCCAGGATGCCGCACGCCATCAACGCCAGCCCCAGATACCGCGGCGCGTGTGGAAGATAGGCAGCACGGGCTTCGGGTGTCTGTTCCAAATGTTCGAGATACTGGACGATCGCAAAACCGAAGCCGATCAGCGCCACTGCCGTACGCTGCCACGACATCATCGTGCGCTCAAGGCTCAAGCGGGTGCGGATCCAGGCAAAATGATCGCTTGCGGTTGCTCTGACCTCGAACCGGCCGGTGCCAGCAGTGGTGCGTAAATCTGACATGCCCGATGCCTTTCTCGATTACTGGCGCGCCATAGCGATCCGGATGGCGTCCTCTGGCGAGACCAGGTGATCCGAGCTCTCGGCCGCCTCGCCGATGGCGAGCTGCACCCCTTTGACGGTTCCACTGAACGCATTGCCGCGCGAGCCGTAGTCCTGGGAGACCGGAGCGCCGCTGTCCTCGCCGACGTCGCAGCCGTCGTCGGCGGAGAAGACCATCGCCTGGGTCATCGGGATCGCCCCTTCGCCGACCTTCTCCCCGTCTACATAAAGCGTCACCTGGCCGCCTTTACCGAGACCGGGACCGGCATAGGCAAACTCCATGCGTACGTGGTGCTCGCCCGCCGGCAGTACCCGCGTCGCCTCGACGTAGTAGTGATTTACCCCGGCCACGTTATAGCAGTATTTGAGCTTGCCGTTCTTCGCGTAGAGGCTCCAGCCGCCGATATTGGCGCCTTGGGCGATGATCACGCCCTCGGCGCCCGCCTCCGGGACCTCGATTTCGGCAGTGACGGAGTGGGACTTGTTTTTGATGCTGAGGACGCAGTTCTCCGACAGGCGCCCCATACCTCCAAACAGCAGCTGGGTGTTTCCCTTGATCAGCACCGGTCGGCCGGCGGTGTCGGGGTTCATTTTCTCGACAACCCGGTCGTCGATCGGCAACACGTTGTAGCGCGTCGCCTCGATCAGCCATAGCCGCTGCAGCTCGTGCAACTTCTCCGGCATCTGCTTGGCGAGGTCGTTGGCCTGGCTCCAATCCTTGCTCGTGTCGTAGAGCTCCCAGACGTCGTCGTCGAGGGCCACGGTCTTGCGACCCATCAGGATCCACGGTGTCCCGTGCTTGGTTACTGCGGTCCAGCCCTTGTGGTAGATGCCGCGATTGCCGAACATCTCGAAATATTGCGTCTCGCGCCGTTCCGCCGCCTTGGCGTCGTCGAACGAGTACAACATGCTGACGCCTTCGATCGGTCGCTGCTGCACGCCATTGACCGAGACCGGCTCCGGCAGGCCCGCCGCTTCGAGGATCGTCGGGGCGATGTCGATGACGTGGTGGAACTGCGAGCGAATTTCGCCTTTGGCCTTGATGCCGTTGGGCCAGTGCACGATCGTGCCGTTGCGGGTACCGCCCCAATGCGAGGCGACCTGCTTGGTCCACTGGTAAGGCGTGTTCATCGCATGCGCCCAGCCGACGGCGTAATGGTTGTACGATTCCGGCCCGCCCAGCTTGTCGTACCGCGCCATCAGGAATTCCGGGGTCTCCAGCGCCGCCAGGCCGTTGAAGTTGGCCATCTCATTATACGCGCCGTTCAATGTGCCCTCGGCCGAGGCGCCGTTGTCGCCGATGATGTAGTAGACGAGCGTGTCGTCGAGGATGTTGAGCTTCTTCAGGCCGTCGAGCAGCCGGCCGATATGGTGGTCGGTGTACTCCAGGAACCCCGCATAGACCTCCATCTGACGGCGCAATATCGGCTTTAATGCCTCCGGCATCTCGTCCCATGCGGGAATCTCGGCGTGGCGAGCGGTCAGCCGGCAGTCCTCCGGGATGACACGCAGCACCTTTTGCCGGGCGATCGTCTCTTCGCGCAATTTGTCCCAGCCCTGGTCGAACTTGCCCTTGTACTTGTCGGCCGATTCCTTGGGGACATGGTGCGGGGCGTGGGTGGCGCCCGGCGCGAAATAGACAAAGAAGGGCTTATCCGGAACGAGCGCCTTCTGCTGTGCGACCCAGGCCATCGCCTTGTCGGTCATGTCGGCCATCAAGTGGTAGCCCTCTTCGGGCGTCTTCTTTGGCTCAACCGGTGTTGTCCCCTCGTAGAGCGAGGGATACCACTGGTTCGCCTCGCCACCGATAAAGCCGTAGAAATACTCGAACCCGCCGCCTCCGGTGGGCCATGCGTCGGACGGCCCGACCGGGCTCGTTTCCCACACCGGCACTTCGTGGCATTTGCCGAACTGCGCGGTCGAGTAGCCATTGAGCTTGAGGGTGCGGGCGAGCGGCGAGATCGTATTGGGCAATACCGAGCTGTAGCCCGGGGCACCGGTGGCGATCTCGGTGATGCCGCCCATGCCGACGGTGTGGTGGTTGCGCCCGGTCAGCAGCGCCGCCCGCGTCGGCGAGCAGAGCGCGGTAGTGTGGAAGCGATTGTATTTAAGCCCGCCAGCCGCCAGCTGTTCCGCGTTCGGGGTTTGGCAGGGACCGCCAAAGGCGCTCGACGAGCCGAACCCGGCGTCGTCGATCAGGATGATCAGCACATTCGGCGCGCCCCTTGGCGGGCGCAATTGCTCGATCGGCGGGAATTTGGTGTCCGGATCCCGCGCGTCATAGGTGATCAGTCCTGTTCGCTCGGGTGTGGGGATCGGCAAATGCGAACGGTGCTTCTTGTCTTCGCCGCTCATGGTTTCTCCTAACTCACCTGACGAAGAACGCAGCGGAAGCCGACATGGCTCGTCGAGGTGTCGACCGGTTCCGGATGACGTGCGGCCGGGCGGTAACGGCGACAGTAATTCGGCGCGCACAAATGCGAGCCGCCCTTTAGCACCTTGCGAGGAATCTTGATTTCGGGCTGGCAGGGATCGTAGCTCGCATCCTCACGACCGCCCCGCGGGTTGATCGGGATGCAGCAGGCCTTGTCGGCGTCGGCCTCGTATCCGACCGAATACCAGTCGGTGGTCCATTCCCACACATTGCCGATCATATCGTAGATGCCGTAGCCGTTTGGCGGGAATGAAGTCACCGGCGAGGTGCGCTCATATCCGTCGAGCTTCAAATTCTCGCGTGGAAAGGCACCTTGCCAGGTGTTTGCCATCGGCTTGCCGCCTGAGGTGAATTCGTCGCCCCAGGCGAACTCGGCGCCGTCGAGACCGCCGCGGGCGGCAAACTCCCATTCCGCCTCGGTCGGCAGGTCCTTGCCCGCCCATTTTGCGTAAGCCAATGCGTCACTGTAGGCGACGTGAACGACAGGGTGATCATTGAGCCCGCTGAGCGTGCTGCGCGGGCCATAGGGGCGCCGCCAGTCGGCGCCGAACTTGAACGTCCACCACTGGCTCCAGTCGCGCATATCGACGACGGCATGCTTCGGCGGATTGAAGACCAGGGAGCCTGCCCTCAACATATGCGGCAGAGCGCCCGGATAGTCTTTCGCATCCGGCACGATCTCGGCAAAGGTGACATGGCCAGTCGTCCTGACAAACTCGCGGAATTGGCGGTTTGTCACCGGCGTGCGATCGATCCAGAAACCATCGACCGTCACCCGATGGACGGGCGCCTCTTCCGCATAATGCTTGTCCGACCCCATGCGAAAGGTGCCGCCGGGAATCCAGACCATATCGGTGTGCCGCGAACTTTCTGAAGGGGCAGTTTGCGGCCGCACCAGCGTGACGTGGTCAATCTTTGTCATACCGCGCCTCCGGCCTGGGCAGCGGGCCAGTGTAACACCTCGAGAACGCGCAGAGCGTGAATGATTATCTGTACGGCGAGCGCGGCCTGCAGCACCGCCAAGACCCATCCGATTACCGGCAATATCCCAGCCAGACCATGCCTTAGAATTGTTTCGTTGTTCCACAATGTTAGCAGGTTGAGCACCATCACCCCAAGCAGAAGTGCAATAACGATCGCCTCACTCGCCAGATCATGTTTATTGAGTGAGCTAATGACTGCGATAGCAGCGATTCCCGGCGCCGTTAGGATTGCCGGCATGGCTAGCGGAAAGACCGCGATCGCCGGTGAGGGCGGCGAGGGGCTGACCTGCTGCGCGGCTGACCCGGGCGCAGGCGGCGCCTGCATGACAATCCTCAGCGCCTGGGCGAAGAGGATGATCCCGGCGGTAATCGAGACCGCCGGCGGCGAGACATGCCAGTTCCCCAGAACCAGCGGGGCGAGCAAGGCCACGACGAGCGCGATCACAGCGGCAATCGCCGTTGACTGCCATGCCATCCTTCGCTGAAAGCCGAGATCGGTCCCATGGGTCGCTCTGGAAAATGGCAGGATCGCCTTGAGCGGACCCAAGGTAAGGAAAAAGAGGATGAAGATGTCCCCATAGCTTAATTGGAACTGCACGGCTCAGCACCCCCTTGGATCTCTATCATTTCAAACCGAGCAACCTGGCGCGACGACCGCCACGCGTGACAGCAGCACCGGATCAAGGCTCATCAGCCGCCTCCCGCCGGAACAGCTACCGGCCTGCGAGCTTGTCCGCCGAGCTTCTCTCCGACGATGATCGCGAGGTAGCCGAGCATCAGACTGACAACGACGTAGACCGCCGCGACGACGGCGCTTGCTATCGAGGCGTGCATCAACACCACACTGCCATAGACAAAGCTCGAAAACGTCGACATTCCACCCATGATGCCGGCTCCGAGCAGCATGTAGACGTCGTCGGACAGGACCCGCCGGCCGTGCAGCGCCGTGACGAGGCCGAGCAAGAAGGCGGCCACGAGATTGGCAACGAGGATGTCCAGCGGGAAACCGTCCACCGGGTTTGGTACCATCAGCATGACGAACTCGCGCAGCATGGCGCCGAGACCGCCGCCGACGAGCACCAGTATGACGAAATTGACCACGCCAGACCTCCTCAGCCCTGCACGAGGGCGAGCGCGGCCCCGAGCGCGGCGGCCGCCAGACCGGCCGCAACCGACAGCCCGAGATAGGACGCAGCGAGAATGTGGCCTCTCGTTCCGGCCGGCTTGACGGCGTCCATCTGCATGCTGCTGAAGGTCGTGTAGCCGCCGATGATACCGGTCAGGCAGAGGGCAGTGAGGGCCGTGCCATGCCGGGTGTGCCAGTCGACCGCGAACAGAACCGACAGGTATCCCATCGGAAAGGCGCCCGAGATGTTGATCAGCAGCGTGCCGAGCGGAAAATCACCGCGCCAGCGCTCGCCGACCGTGCGCCCGACCCACCAGCGCAGCAGGGACCCGAGACCGCCGCCCAGGCCGACCCACAGGACATCCAACGCTGTCATCTCGGCTGTCCTCTTCCACGTCCGTAACACCTCACCCACCCTCGACGCCGAGGATCGCGATCTTGGCGCGGCTGATTTGAACGGGGAAGGCGGGGGATATGTAGCCGGTCGCTACCGCGACCTTTTGCGCGCCGTTTACGGTATAAGTAATCACCCCGCCGGCGATCGCGCCGCCGATCTTTTGACCCCACAGCTTCTGGCCATTGGCGGCGTCGACCGCATAAAAGTTGCCGCCGGCGTCGCCAAAGAACACGAGGCCTCCGGCGGTCGGAGTCACGGCGCCGAGGATCGGGTAATTAGACTTCAGCCGCCACTTCCAGACACCCGTGTCGGCGTCGACGGCGTGCAGCCATCCGGCCCAGTGGTCGTCGGCGCGAGAGAACGCTCCGAACTCGTTGAACGGATTGATGGACTTCTCTGCCGTCCACGGTTGTCCGAGCGGGGACGCCACAATTTCTTCCCTGGTCTGCAATCTCACCGTCGTGCACCAGTCGACGTCGCCGGTGAAAATCAGATTGGTGCGAGGATCGTAGGCCGGGCTGTTCCATTCCTCGCCGCCTCCGGCGCCTGGGCAAAAATGGACATCCTTGTCGGTCGAAAACGGCTCCTCGACATTCTCGATTGTCGTCACCGGCGTCTTGTAGAGCAGCTTATTGTCGGCGAGATCGAAGCCATAGAGGAAACCGTCCTTTGGCGACACCGCCATCAGCTTCTTACCGCCTGTCGTCCTTATCAGAGCGGGCGGGTTAGAAACGTCCCAGTCGTGCCAATCCCGCGGCACAATCTTGAAATGACTTTTGTAGGCGCCGGTCTTGGCGTCGAGGACAACCACGGAGTCGGTAAAGAGGTTCTCGCCCTCGCGCGCGCCGATGTCGAAGTCAGGCGCCGGTTGGCCTACGGGAACGTACAATAGCCCCGTGGCAGGATCCAAAGTCACAGGAGTCCAGGCTCCCCCGCCGCTGATCGGGGCGCCGGGGATGTTTTTCCAGGTCGAATTGTCGAGCGGCGACGCGCCCTGCGGCCCGCGGACCGGATCGCCCTCGGATTTGGGCACCAGAAAGAATTCCCAGACGATGTTTCCGGTCTTGGCGTCGAGCGCGTACATGTGTCCTTTGGCGCCCTTGAAGTCGCCGCCCGCGTTGCCAACGAACACAAGACCGTTCCACGCGATCGGTGCGGCGGGCACGGCTTCGCCCTTTTTCGGATCCGCGATTGTGGCCTCCCAGACCCGCCTGCCGGACTTGAAGTCATAGGCGAGCACCCGCCCGTCCTCGGTCCCGCGATAGAGCATGCCGTCCAGGTAGGCCGCACCTCGGTTTGTCGGCAGAATGTAACCGGGGTAGTCCTCGTGTGTGCGCCAGTTCTGGGCGCAGGTCGCCGGGTCGAGCGAAAAGATATCGTATTCGGTCGTGCCGATCAGCGCCCCCTCGACCATGATCAGGCCGGTTTCGAAGCTCGTGAATTGTCTGGCGTCGTAGGTGCACAGCACCTTGAGCTTGCCGACGTTCTGGGTGTTGATCTGGCTGAGGTCCGAGAATCTCTCGGAAGTGAGCGTCTTGTTATAACTCGGCCAGTCCGCGGCGGCTGGCGAGGGAGGAGTCGCACGCGCGGGCGCCGCAGCGCCCTTGTAGCTTGGGTTCGTTTCCGTCGCTACGGCGCCCCGGGGCGCAAAGAGCGACAGAGCTTCGCCGCGTAACTCGCCGATGCCGACCTCCACTGGGGTCATCTCGTCCGCAAGTGAGAAGGTGACCCCTCCGCCCACCGCCCCAATGATTGCAACAAGCGCGCAAATGACCCAATGCCTCATCTTGACCCCCATCTCAGCTCAAGCCGGATGCTCCGTCAGCACCTGGCCCTAGTCGGGAAACTGAAAAGTCAGCTTGACCTGCAGCAACCAGGTCTCGTTGCCTGCCTTGGGTCGCACGGCATTGTAGTAGGCGTCGAAATCCAACTTCATCGGCTGCCCTCCGAGCTGAAACGCCTTACCAAAGCCCGCGCCGACCGGGACGGTCCACTTACCGCCGCTCGCGATCCAATTCGTTGTAATCTCGGGTGACGAGTCGACGGACCATCCGTCGGCGAAATGATAGTGCAGGAACGGATTGAGAAAGAGCTGGTTGGTGCCGCCCGGCCCGCCAAAAGACCAGATGTTGTTGACGACCGCGCCGATCACCCACGGGCTTTCATCCTGCTTAATAAAGGCCAGGGACGGGCCAGATCCCCATTTCTTGACACCGACCGTCGGGTTAGACGACGGATAGTAAAGAACCGGTCCGACGCCCCAATACACACCTTCGCCATGCTCGGGCGACAAAAAGAATGTCGTGTAGCCGTTCGATAGCCCGAATGCCCAATGGTCACCGAGGTTCTTTGGCGGGAGCACCTCGACCGGCAGCTTGGTGCGCGTGATCAGTGCCCAATCGTCGTTCAGACGGAAGGGCAACACTGCCTGGTCGATCGAGAACGTATCCTTGGTTGCCTCGTAGGCTCCATCGAGAAAATCGGCCTCGTATCGCAGTGGTAGTGTTATCCGACGGGTCACAGGGTTCTCGATCTCCTTGGACAGCTCGGTGTTGGTGTCAGCCCCGAGCGCCGGCAACTGGGCTAAGGACTGGCCGTTCCATAGCATTACCACGGCAAGGATGGCCGCTATTCGCTGATTCACTTGATTGGTGACGGCTGCACCTTAATGCTCCAATTGCACCTCGACTTTGCCCGCACGAACCGCAGCCCGCAGTGCCGCATGGTCGCGCTCGGCCTGGTCGGCATAAGCGAGCGCGAACTTGCCCATCGCCTCGTCGAACTGGGCGTTCTTCCCGAGATACCCGCTGATGGCCCATGGATCGCCTGCCTTCGCATGCGCACGCGCCAGCACCCAACCGCACATCTTGCCGTAGATCGACAGCATCTCGGCATCGAAGGTCTCGACCAATGGGGAGAGCTTCACGTCGCGCAACTGGCGGATGTAGAAATGCCGTCCCTCCGGACCGATGCCCCAGCCGAGGAACAGATCTGAGGACGGCTGCATCAGCTTCTGGCCCTGGACCACCCGTTCGCCGTGCTGCGCGTATGCGCTTTTGCCGGCATAGGCCTCCAGCACCGAGGCGTTGGCCTCCTTGAATTGCAGAAAAAGCGGGTTGTC
>Ga0306926_10003041_pt1 | contig 17265 bp, 17 predicted proteins | sample flu12Cox44000178_FD_203759 | JGI IMG/M metagenome (GOLD analysis project Ga0306926, IMG submission 203759) | Lab enrichment of tropical soil microbial communities from Luquillo Experimental Forest, Puerto Rico - flux8day.12C.oxic.44.000.178 (v2)... | ecosystem: Environmental > Terrestrial >... | reverse complement strand
CGGCGGCGCAGCCGCAGAAGCCGCGAGTTGGGCCGTGGTGACCCGGTTCGCGGGCGCCGGCTCGTCACTGGCTCCAGCGGCCTCGGTAGCATTCTTCGCGGCGCTCGCGCGTGCCACCGTCGCTGGTTCTTGGCGTGAGCTCGCCACGCTCCCGGCTTCCAGGTCCTCATACGGCGCTGCCCGGGGAGCCTGCTCGCGCGCGAATCTGCGCTCGCTCGAGCGTGCAGTGACCGCATTGGGTGCCGGAGCCGGGCCGGAGGTCCCCTCGACGGAAGGAGATTCCGAAGGCGCACTGGATGTGCTCGAGCCTGCGGCACTCTCAGAGCGAGCGGCCGCAGTCTGATTATCCGCGGCGATTTTCGGTAGCGTGCGCAGGAGCTCTTGCGACGATTCTGACGGTGGCACGCGAAAATGCCAGGCGAGGAGCGTTGCAAGGCTCGCCACGATCACGCTCGCGGCAGCGGACATGCGCCAGCCGGAATAATTCGCTGTCGGCCTGCGAGGCAGCGCGCTGACGGTGCCGCGGGTCGCGTGATTGCGGGTAACACTTCGGGCATACGCAAGGACCGATCGCCGAGCCGCATCGCTAGGCCCCGCGATATCTCCCGCGTTCGCAGCCCGATAGAGTGCCGTGAGGTCATCCGCCCGGTCGTTGTCAGGGTCTGCGTCGCTCATGCGTACTCCTGCAACAGCTCTCGGAGCTTGGCCCGTGCATAGCGCAAGCGGCTCTTGGCCGTCTCGAAGCTGGTGTTGGTGACCAGTGCAATTTCCTCCAGGGTGAGGTCTCCTTCAGCATGCAGCAGGAAGGTCTGGCGCTGTTCCTGCGGCAATCGCCCGATCGCTGCCAGGATGGCAGCGGCGTGTTGCTGACTCTGCGCCCTTTCGTGCGGCTCTGTCTGACTGTCAGCCGCAATGTCTTCGACGAGCCGCAAGCCGTGCGCGCCATCTGCAACCGCGGCCAGGTGCCGGCGAGGTTGCCTCGCTCGCCATGCGTCCACGAGACGATTGTGCGCCAGCGTCAACAGCCAGGTGGTGAACCGTGCCGTGGGTCGATAGTCCCGCGCGGCTCGGGTCACCGCAAACCACACGTCCTGCATGAGTTCGTCCGCGAGTGCGCGATTGCCGAGGTTGCGCTGCAAGTACCGCCATACCCTGAGCTCATGTCGTCGATACAGTGCATCAAAAGCCTCTACCTCACCGCCGGCAAAGCGCAGCATGAGTGCTTCATCGGTATCGCCGTCATCAGTCATGAACGCATTGTCGCGGCTGCCCGGAATTACAAACCGGCGGATCCGGAACGAAATGCGGCAGCGGAGAACCCGGAAACGGGTTAGGGTCGCCAGCCAACGTCGTGGTACGTGGGATGATTCCGAGCGCGACGAGGTTCTGGCGGCTATCGTAACGAATACGCACGATCTCATTGGGTGAAGAGCTGGCGCGCTGGAAATCCGTGTACTCGACGTAGGATGCCTCGCGAACTCCATGCCCGGTCCCCAACTTGGTCGCCGGCGCCGGCATTAGCGCGGCCGCCCCCTCCTGGCCCAGGGGTGCCGATCGCTCGTCGATGTCCGCCCCGCCGCGAATGTCCGACTCGAGCCCATTCTCTCTGGCGGCTGGCGGGGCAGGGGATGAGGAGGCGATCTGCGCGGGCACGCGTTCCCGGAACAAAGCGACGCCGATCACGCCGATGTTGGCAGACCGGCCGGTACGCGCGGCATAAGAGTTCGGGGCGGCGGCGAACTCGAAAGCCGCCACTTCCGTCTGGCTCTTGCGCCAGCCAGTGATCTCGTAGGCTTCCTCTCCATGCAACACGTACCCGTTCTGGTCCCAGCGTGCCGTATCACCTGTGAGGACATTTACACCGTCGACGGAGGTCACTGCAAGCAACCGCTGGTGCAGCGTATTGCGGATTTCAATGGCGTAGCGGGCCCCGGGCTTTCCTGCGACCCAGTATTCACCGTGATGGTAGTAGGTGCGTAATGGCGAGCCGCTGTCGCGGTCGACGACACGGATTTCCGCCAGGCGCCCGGCGGCCTGCGCCGACTCGGCCAATAGCAGCAGGCAGGCCAGGACCAGCATATGTCTCATGTGCGACTCCTCATGACCTCGTTACCAACTTAAACGGGACCGCCGGTGAATCGGGGTTAGCGAGAGCCGGCTCCACCGACCGCGACCGCGCTTGCGGGCCCGCACGCTGGCGCGTGACGCCGGTCACAGCAGTTGCGCGGGGTTGAGCGTCTGATACCCGCACGCTTGCACAACCACGCTCCTGCGAAGGAAACCACCATGCCGCGCTCGCTCCTGACACTGACTCTGGCCTCGCTCCTTGTGTGTGGCGCGGCCGCTGCCGACGATCGGAATGCCGCGGAGCAGGCGAAACAGTGGAACGACATCAGGGCTGCCGCCGAAAAAGCCGCAAAAACCGCGATCGACGCGGAGGTGCTCTCTCGTGGAGGGGACGGTGCGCAGGGCCTTGACGAGTTGCGCAAGGCCATGCTGGACGCCTGCCGGGGCCCGCGCCTCCAGATTACCGACCCGAAGGTTCGTGCAGGCGCCGACGCCGAGTGCGCGTACTGGAATCACCTGCCGAAGTCGACTTAGTCCTCCAACCGAGGAAGCGCTGATCCAGCGGAGGCCGTCCGGCCTTGCGGACTTCCGCGATCTGAGAATATTCTCATTTTAAAATGAAAACGCTTGGGGGGAGCGATGTCGAGCGTATGGCTCCAGCCACCAGCGGCGGGTGCCGTCGCCCGCGCCCGAGTCGCGTGCCGGGCGCACATCGAAGAGATCGAGCGCGTTGCTTTCCCGGAGCTCCTGCCGGCGTGGACCATCCTGGGTGCTCTCGAGGTTAGTGCGGCCGCATCGCCCAATAAGGCGGCGATTATCGCGCTCGACCATGATGATCCAACGCGGGTAGCTCAGCGTCTCACTTATTCGGAACTGCGGGCGCTGGTATGCGCGGCAGCCAACCGCCTGCGCGAGGCATCTGGCGACAATCCGCCGGTGATCTCGATTCTTACTCCGCTCGTGCCCGAGGCTTTCATCGCCGCCTGGGCCGGCGCGGCTGCCGGCATCGCGAATCCGATCAACCCGTTTCTGCGCGGCGACCAGGTGGCAGCCATCATGAACGCGGCCGGAACGACGGTGTTGGTCTGCGGCGGCAATGCGCGCGATCAGCTTGCCGACCTGGGTGCACGCGTTCGCACGCTGCGCGCAGTATGGTTCGTCGATCGGGATGCTGGGGCGGATTCGTTCCGCCAGCAGATCGCAGCGTCACCCGATGATTGCTTGAAGTTCCAGCCGGCATCTGAGCACAGCGTGACCAGCGCGCTGTTTCACACCGGCGGCACGACGGCGACACCCAAGCTCGTGAGACACACGCAGCGCGGGCAGCTTCTCAATGCGTGGTGTTGCGGAGCCTGGTCGAACAGCGGCGCCGAGGCGATCGTAGCGAACGGCATGCCGTATTTCCATGTGGGCGGTGCCATGTGTTGCGCCCTGCGGGCAATGATCTTTGGCCAAACGCTGGTCTTGGTCGGCCCCGAGGGATTCCGCAGTCCCCGTGTCATTGGCGCTTACTGGGACCTGGTGGCGGAGCATGGCGTGACCAATACCATATCGACGCCCACTACGGCCGCCGCTCTCGTCGCTGCCTGGAGCGGACAGCGTGCGCCGCGCGGCTACGCGCACTCCTCCGGTGGCAGCGCGGTCCCGGTGCGCGTGGCACGGGAATTCGAAGAAAAGTTCGCAACGCCGCTGCACGAGATCTGGGGAATGACCGAGTTGCATGGCGCGCTCATTGGCAACCCGGAGGCGGCGCTGCCGCAGCTCGGTTCCATCGGCGTGCCGTTTCCCTACCACAGGCTGCGCTGCGTAGGGATGGAGGCGCGCCATGCCGACACGGAGTTGGCGCCGAATGAGGCTGGCCTTCTGGCGGTGAGCGGTCCGTGCGTTACCCCGGGTTATATGGATGCCAGCCGTTCGCACGAGCTCTTTCTCGGCACGAACGTGGCGCAGCGCTGGCTGAACACCGGAGATCTCGGCAGGATCGATGCGGAAGGATACGTCCGGCTGCAGGGGCGCGCGAAAGACCTGATCATCCGTGGTGGTCACAACATCGATCCTCTCGTCATCGAGGCGGCGCTCATCGCCCATCCCGCAGTGTTGTACGCGGCCGCCGTGGGCGAGCCCGATTGTGAGAAAGGGGAACTCCCGGTCGCCTACGTGCAGCTGCGGCCGGGAGCGTCTGCGACCGAGCCGGAACTGCTCATGCACTGTCGCCGCGAGATCAGCGAGCGCGCAGCGGTGCCGCGCGCGGTGCGGGTGATCGATGTCATGCCCCTCACCGCGGTGGGAAAGATATTCAAACCGCAATTGCGGCACGACGCCGTCACGCGTTGTGTTCGCATGGTGCTGGCGGGGTTCGATACCTGCGACATGGTTGCCGCCGAGGTGCGGCAGTCTCCCGGCGGTCCATGCGTGGTACTGAGGAATACGGATCCGGAGCAAGCCGCCCTGGTCGAACGGATCCGTAGCGCCCTCGAGCGTTATACCTTCAAGGTCGAAATCGAGACCGCCGCCGCTCAATAGTGCCGGGGGCGTCCGGTTACCCATATGCAATGTTACTGCCCTGTTCGCGGTCGGCTTGACAGTGCATGCATATACATGCAGTATTTGCGGCGTGAAACTGCAATCCCTGCCGTGCTATTGCGCTACGTTCCGCCAGCTGGCGCGTGCCGCTACAGTGCTCTATGCGGAAGCACTCGGGCACGGGGGCCTGCCTGCCACCCAATACACCGCGCTTCAGGTACTCGAGCGGGCCCCTGAGCTGACCACTACCGAGCTCGCGCAAATGCTCGGTATCGACCAGACGACCGCCACCCGAACTCTGGCACTGATCAAGAAAGGCGGCTTTGCGACCGACAGCATCGGCCGTGATCGGCGCGAGCGTCGCTGGGGGTTGACCGCCAAGGGTCGCGCCGAGCTGCGCAGCCTGAGAACCAGGTGGCAGGCGGCGCAGGAAGCTTTTGAGAAGCGGGTTGGGCGCGCGCAAGCCGCGGCGCTGAAGAAGGCGGCCTTCATGGCTGCGAGTCGACTGACGTCGAACTGAGTCGATCGCAGTACGCGGCCATCTGCGCGTCGAGTTTCGTAGAGGTACATGCATATACATTAAATACATCGGGGGAATTTTGCGGCGTTGATGAAATCGGAGAGTCATCATGTTGGATCTCATTGGAGCCGTCGTCGGCATGAGCGCTGTGGCGATCAATCTCGTGGCTTTCACCCATGCCTTGGGCGGCACCCTTGTCCGTCGGCTGGGCCTGGCGGCCATCGGAGGTGCCTGGGTCGGCCTCGCCAGCGGGCTCGGGGCGGCCGGGCAGCTGGCGTTCGCGCCGAACCCGCTGCCTCTGATAGGGGTGCTGTTCGCGGTGCCATTGCTGGCAGTCGGTATTCTCGCGCTCGGGTCGCGCAGCGCGCGCGCCGCGTTGCTGGGCATCCCCACACCGCTGTTGATCGGCCTCAACTCGCTGCGCGTGTTCGGAGTACTGTTCTTGCTGTTGGCGGCGACTGGGCGTCTGAGCGGACCCTTTCCATACTTTGCGGGCCTGGGAGACATCGTCACCGGCGCGGTGGCCTTACCGCTCGCACTGAGCATCGCTCGCTCCGGACGGATGCCGTCCGCTGCAGTGCGCAACTGGAATATCTTCGGCATGCTGGATCTCCTGGTTGCGGTTGGGCTCGGGATCACCTCTGCGGCCGGAAGCCCGCTACAACTGATTCATGCCGGTGTTGGGTCTGAGGCGATGCAGTACCTGCCATACTGCCTCGTCCCTACGGTGCTGGTGCCGTTTTATCTGATTACCCACGCGATCGTTGCCGCTAAGCTCGCCGCAGTACGGGAGGCGCCGGCACTCGCCCACGCGTGATTCGGCAGCGGTCGCGCCGAGGAGGGGCACCATAGAGGAGGGGCGCTGCGTCGGTGGCGGTTCGAGCCTGGCATCTCTCAAAGGTGTTCACGCATGAACCGCCCGGCGCTGCCGAGTGCCAACCGTCCGGCCTCCAGCCGGGCGTTCCACACGTGCCAGGCGTGGATCATGTGGGGCCAGATTTCCAGCGTCACAGCTGCCGCTGCGGCACCGGCTCCGGCGGCAAGGCGTACGGCATCATCCAGCAGAGTTTCGTCCGACCCCACCTGGATCAGCATTGGCGGCAGCTGTGACAGATCGCCGAACAGCGGGGACACGCGTGGGTCCTTGCGATCGGTCGCGCCGTGAAGATAAGCGTCCGCGAGCTCGCCGAGATAGCCTCTGTGTATGAGTGGGTCGACCGCATCCTTGGTAAGGAGCGTGGACCCGGACATCGTCAGATCCGTCCACGGAGAGACCAGCCACAGGCAGGCGGGTAACGGCTCGTTGCGCTCGCGCAGTGCCATGCTGAGAGCCAGCGAGAGGCCGCCGCCCGCGCTGTCGCCGGCAACCACTACGTGTTCCGGCGCAATGCCCTGATGCCGCAGAAAGTGCCACGCGGTCAGTGCGTCATCGAACGCCGCCGGAAAAGGATGCTCCGGTGCCAGGCGGTAGCCAACGGCCAGGGTGCGCACCCCGGCCGCCCGTCCCGCTTCCGACACCATCCGCCGGTGACTGACGATCGAGCCGGAGCAGTAGCCGCCGCCGTGGAGAAACATCAGTACGCGCGAGCTACCGCTGCCGGGGACCGTTGACCACTCGCCTGGTATCCCATCGATATCGACAGCGGTCAGCGCAACATCAGAAGCCACCGGCCAGGTCGCACCAATCTCATCAAGCCGCCGCCGCCGTTCCGCCCACCCGACAGGCCGGGGTTTTGCAGTCAACAGGGCGCGGATCGTTGCAATACCGACTTGCTCCATGGCCCTCTCCAGCGCGTCTGCTGATCACTGCCCCGTTCGGAAACGGGTCCAGGCGCGTGTCACCAGACGGGAATAGTTGAGCGGTAGCGGCACACTGGTTACCAACCTGGCCCGGGTTGCCGCATCCGGGAACACCGCCGGATCGTCTCTTACGGCAGCATCGATGAGGGGCAGCGAAGCGGCGATCGCATTCGGGTACCTGATGTAGTTGCTGATGCCGGCGATGACGTCTGGCCGCAGCAGGTAATTCATCCAGATCTCGGCGTTGTGAGGATGGGGGGCATCGGCGGGAATCGCCACCATGTCGATGGTGGTCAACGCTCCCTCGCTCGGGATGAGGTAGGCAATGTGCGCACCGGTGGCGGCCTCGATCGCCCGGTTGCGCGCGGCCTCCACATCGCCTGACCATGCGAGCTCGAGGCACACATCGCCTGTCGCCAGGGGTGCGATCGCAGCCGCATCGATATTGCGTATGAATGGGCGTATCGCGTGCAGCAGCTCCGCGGCAACAAGGACATCTTGGGGATCGTGGCGTTGGGGGTCACGATGCAGATAGATGAGGGCCGAGCCGAAGACATCGATCGGCGAGTCAACGATCAGAATGCCGCAATCCTTAAGTTTTGCCGCGATCTTCGGATCGAACAGCAATGCCCAGCTATCCGGAACGTGCTCGCCCAGTCGTTTGCGCACCATGTCGACGTTGTAGCCCAGGCCCGTGGTCGACCACATGTACGGTATCGCATGCATGTTCCCCGGGTCGTGCACCGCCATGCGCCGCATGATCTCCGGGTCGACGTTGGCGAGATTGGGCAACGCGCGCTTGTCGAGTCGGCGGTACACACCGGCCTCGCGCTGGCGGTCGAAAAAGACATCGGTGGGAACGACCACGTCGTAATTGGAGTGTCCGCTCAGTAGCTTGGTCTCGAGGACCTCGTTGTTGTCGTAGACGTCGTAGCGCACCTTGATTCCGGTTTCCTTCTCGAAATTGCTGACCGTGTCAGGTGCGATGTAGTCGGCCCAGGAATAGACGTTCACGACCTTCTCCTGGTCGTATGGGTTGGATGTGTCATGAGCTTCGGCAACCGCCGGCTCCTCTGCCTTGCCGGAACAGGCGCACAGCAGGCAAAGCACGAGCGGCACGGCAGCCGTTCGCGTGCGAGGCACGGTCAGGCTCTCTGTTGCGCCTCGACTATGCGAACCACCGGGCGCGCTGCAACCAACGCCGTGTGCCGCGCTAGCGATGGCCACCTGGCGTGCAGCGCAGTCCAGCCATCCGGGTGCCATCCTCCCACCACGTACAGGTAGTAGTCCGCTGCGGAGAACTCCTTGCCGAGCACGTACGGCGAGAGCGCCGGAACGATCACGCTGAGGATCGCAGCGAAGTCAATGACTGCCTGCTGACGAATCCCCTCCGCGGCGCGCTCGCCCTCGCGGCTATAGCGGTTGCCATAGTAGATTCGCCGGGCGCACTCGTAGAGGTTCGCGGAGAGATAGACCATCCACTGCAGGAACCGTGCATGGTCCGCCGTACCTGGCGCCGGAGCGAGTCGCGCGCCCGGATGGGCGGCGGCGAGATGTATACAGATGGCCGCGGACTCGAACATCGCACCGCCTTGTGGCAGTGCCAGCGCTGGCACTTTGTCCGTCGGTGTCAGCGTGCGATACGCCTCGATGTCGGCCGGCTCGCTCCCCACAGTGATGAATTCGTAAGGCGCGCCGGCCTCCTCGAGAAGCATGCGCACGATGTCGGAGCCGGTGCCTGCTCGCCCGTAGAGCTTGTATGTTGTCGCGTTCACGCCGGTCATCCTCCGCGTGGTTCCAAGCGCCGGACTTCTGCTGCGCTGCAGAGTGCCCGAAAAGCTCGACCTGCGGAAGTGCCGCGGCAAATGGACCGCCGCGGCACGTCGTGCGCCGGTGTGTGTATTACAGGGAGCGCAGGAAATCGATCAGGTCCTGCTGGTCCGCCGCGCTCAGGGTCTGGAAGTTGCGCACCACCTGATTGGCTTCGCTGCCGAAACTGGCGTGGTCGATGACCGCCTCGATCAGGTCACTGGTTCGGCCGTCGTGCAGAAAGAACACGCGCTGTCCGACGCCCCACAGCGGTGCAGTGCGGAACTCGTCCGGACCGGCGGCCCCCTGAGTAATGCCGTCTGCCAGGCGCACCCCCATGTGGTGCACCAACAGGTCCGAGAATAGCTGGACCCGCTGGTTCGACAGGGAGACGCTCGGCGAGATGTAGGAGCCGCTCGCAATGGCAGCTCCAGTGGTGAGTGCCGGGGTGTGACAGAGCGCGCAACCCACCGCCGCAAATAGCGCCTCGCCGTGCTCGGTCGAGGTGGTCGCGGCCGCAGGCGCCGGGGGTGCGAGCATGCGTGTGAAATTCGCGAAGGCCTCGACATCGGAGAGAACCGCGCTGGCCACTACCGGTGCTCCCGGCGGTGGAAAGTTATCGGTGTCGTTTGGCGTTGCGGCGTTGGCCTGGCAGGCCTGAGTCTCGTCCCGCTCCTGCGGGAACAACTGGTTCGAGATACCCATCTCTACGTTGTACGCTTCTCCGGCAAACATGAGCAGCGACTTGTTCTGCGCCTTCCATCCGAAGCGGGTGATGGTGCCGTCGTTGGCGCTACGATTGACGTTGCCTCCCTGGATCGAGTTGGGGTGACCCGATACTCCCGCGCGCTGCTTGAGCGAACTGTTGGCACGCTGGTTAGCAAGGATCACCGAGTCGGGAATCACTTCGATCAGCCCGGCGCCGAGTGTTGGCGTCGGAATGCGGAACACGATGTTGCGATTACCGCCCTGGCCCGAAAGCGGGTCGCCGGCGGGCAGAAATGACGGCTGTGTGATGTTGCAGCTGCCGGCATCGCTGCGTCCGGTGACTACGAAGAGGTTGTGTACCCCGCCGTCGGCCACTCCGTTGGATTGAACGAAGCGCGCTTCGCGGACCGGACCGTTCTGCGCCTCGAACCACGGCATCTGGTTCACGGCACCCGCAGCGGCCGCGATACTGAACAGCGGGTTGACGGGCGGACTCGACCCGCCTACGTAGGGCTGTGCGTGGCAGGATGAGCAGGAATTGGAGTTGAACCGCGGCCCGAGCCCGTTGCCCTGTGTCGATGTCGCCCCGGAGACGACTTCTTCGATCTGAAACCGCCTCGCGCCATCCTCAAAGTAGGGCATCTCGTTCGCGCTCAGGCTCGCCAGCGGCACTGGCGCGCCACCGTCGGTGGCCGCATGCCGTACTCCCCGATCGTGAGCCTGCGCGAGGGCTGCTGCGGGACTGAGCACGCCGATGGCGGCCAGTAGCCACGCCTGAAGTTCCACAAATCTCTCGGTGGTGCGCCCGGCGGCGCTGTCGATTTTGCTCATGGGCTGTCCCTCCCCCCGTGGTGCGAGACGCGGGTGCGTTCGCGTTGTGCGGGTTGCGGTGGTAATCCCGTGCTGGCTCAGCTGTCGATATGTCGCGCCTTCGAGACGTGCGCTTGAGCAGGGCCGCATCGCAGAATTCGCGGGAAAAATCGCCGTTTAGCACGTGCGCAATGGCACCGACTGAGTCACAAGTTCTTTGAAAGGGTTGCGCCCGGTACGGGCCGAATGGCAGTTTCCGGTTCTCGCGCGAACTTCCCGCGGAGAATTGCCGATGCCTGGTCGCTCGCCGCTGCAGCCGATCAAGCTGAGTACCGAGGAGCACCGTCAGCTGTTGAGCTGGTCACGCAGTCAGCGCCGCATCGGCCGCTCGCTCGCGCTGCGTGCGCGGATCATCCTGCACTGCCACCATGGACGCTCCAACCGGCAGGTGGCGCGACTGGTAGGCATGCCCGAGCAGACGGTCTGCAAGTGGCGCCAGCGGTTCATTGCCGAGCGCGTGCGCGGCCTTCTCGATCAACCCCGCTCGGGTGCACCGCGCTCGATCAGCGATGAGCTGGTCGAGGCGGTACTCGCCAAGACCCTGCACCAGCCGCCGGTCGACGCCGAACGCTGGAGCAGCCGCCGCCTCGCCTCGGAGCTTGGTATCTCGCAGCGTGCGGTGCTGAGGATCTGGCGGGCGTTCGAGCTCTAGTGGCTGCAGCGCTACGCGCGGTCGATGCGTGTGTGGTCGATGCCGTGCGGCCCGGCGGCTTGACCGGCCACGCTTCGGCTGCAGCGATGGTGGGAGCACACTTCGCTGGCGGCCGGCACCCGGAGTGGCGTTTCAGCACCCTTGCAAGCAGCGAGTCAGCAGTACGGATGTCGAAGTTTCTGGCGATGACATTACTGTGCCTGGCGGCAGTCGCTCAGGCGGGCGCTGCTGCGACGAGCGAGAGTTCTCGGATTGAATATCTGCTGACGGTCGTGGCATCGCTGCACGACGCACAGTTCATCCGCAATGGCAAGGCCTATGACAGTGCAGCGGCGGTGAGCCACATGCGCACCAAGCTTCGGGTCGCGGGCGGACGTGTCAAAACTGCCGAAGATTTCATTCGCTATTGCGCTTCGGAGTCATCTGTGTCGGGCGAGCCCTACGAGATCCGCTTTGCCGATGGCCGGGTAGTGATGTCGGCGGAGTTTCTCCGGCAAAAGTTGCTGGAATTCGACACGCAGAACCCGGCAGCCGACTGACTGAAATGCCGGCGAGCGGAGCGGGGCCGCTGATTGCACAGCTCGTGCTAGCTCCGCGGCCGTGCGCCGGCCGGATCGTAGAGCGGGCGGAGCGATGCGCGCGCAGGCACCGTGCGACTGCCGATCAGGATCTCGAAGCGTGCCGATGCGATGAGCTCCTCTGTCACACCGCGCTCGTTGCCGACATAGCCCAGGCCCGCTGCCGCGCCGAGTGTGTGCGCGTACATTCCGGAGGTGATGAGACCGGCTCGCGTGCCGTCCAGCACTATCGGCTCATTGTGGTAAAGCATGGGCTCGGGATCGGCCAGCAGGAACTGCACCAAACGGCGGCGACGCGGCTGCGATCGCACCGCGAGCAGCGCATCGCGGCCGATGAACCCCTCGGGCTTGGTCCACGCGCAGGTGAAGGCAAGCCCGGCGTCGAGCGGCGTGTCGTCGGGGCCGATGTCATGCGACCAATCGCGGTAGGCCTTCTCGATGCGCAGCGAGTTGAGCGCATGGTAGCCGCAGTGGCGCAGACCGAGTGGCTTGCCTGCCTCCACGAGGGCATCGTACACACCCGTAGCAAAGGGGACGGGCACGTACAGCTCCCACCCAAGTTCGCCGACGTAGGTGATGCGGAGCGCGAGTGCCTGTTGATAGCCGATCTGTACCTCGCGTGCGGTAGCGAACGCGAAACCTTCGTTCGACCAGTCGCCGCTCGCTACGCTTGCGAGCAGCTCGCGCGAGCGCGGGCCCTGCACATTGAGCATGCACCAGGCATCGCTGATGTCGGTGACCACGCAGTGGCAGTCCGCCGCGATATGCTCGCGCAGCCATGCGATCACGTGGGCCGCGGTGAAGGCTGCGGTGACCACCATGAAGCGATCTGTCGCGAGGCGCGTAAGGGTGACATCGGCCTCGATGCCACCGCGATCGTTCAGGAACTGCGCGTATACCACCTTGCCAATCGGGACGCCGCACTCGGCGGTGGCGATGCGGTTGAGGGCGCGTTCGGCGTCGCGTCCCTGGACGAGTAGCTTCGCAAAGGAGGACTGCTCGAATAGTCCTACGGCTTCGCGCACCGCACGGTGCTCGAGCGCATGGTTCTCGAACCAGTTCTGTCGTCCCCACCCATATTCGTAGCTCGGCTTCTGCCCCGGCCGTGCATACCAGTTCGGTCGCTCCCAGCCCGCAGACTCGCCGAAGCAGGCCCCGGCGGCAGCGACCCGCTCGTGCAGGATGCCGCGCTTCACCCCGCGCGCCGTGCTCCATTGCCGGAAGGGCCAGTGGTCCTGGTAGCCAATCCCGAGCGTTTCAACGACGCGGTCGGCAAGGTAGCGGGAGTTGTTCTGCCAGGGATGGGTGCGGCGGATGTTCACCGACCAGACATCCATCGGAGCGTTGCCATGTGCGATCCAGTGAGCCATGACCTGCCCGACGCCCCCGCCGGAGAGGATACCGAGTGAATTGAAGCCGGCGGCGACAAAGAAACCCTTCAGATTCGGCGCCTCACCCATCAGGTAGTTGTGATCCGCGGTGAAGGATTCAGGACCGCAGAACAGGAGCTTGACGCCGGTCTGCGCGAGAATCGGGACGCGGCCGCATGCGCGTTCGAGGTGCGGCTGCATTCGATCCCAGTCAGGCGGTATCTCCCCGAAAGCGAACTCGGCCGGGATGCCCGCGGCGTTCCAGGGCCGTGCCACATCCTCGAAGATGCCAACCATCAGCTTGCCGGCTTCTTCGCGGAGGTAGGTGCTGCGGCCCGGGTCGCGCAGGATCGGTAGCTGCGGGTGCAGGCCCGCGATCGGCTCGGAGATGAGGTAGTAATGTTCAGCGGCCTGGAGCGGCACATCAACGCCCGCCAGACGGCCGATCTGGCGCGCCCACATCCCGCCGCAGTTCACCACGTGGTCGGTGGCGATCCGGCCTAGCGCGCTCTCGACCGCCACGACCCGCCCGTCCTTCTGCCCGATGGCATGGACCGGGCATTTCTCGAATAGGCTCACCCCGGCCTGGCGGGCTCCTCGAGCGAGTGCTCGGGTAACGTCGGTTGGATTGATCCGTCCGTCGTTCGGGAAATGGAAGGCGGCCTGCACATCACCGACATATGCCAGTGGCCACATTCGCTGCACATCGGCCGCACTGATTTCCTCGCACTCGATTCCCCAGCTCTGGGCCGCGCGGTAACCGCGGCGCATCTCTTCCGCTTTCGCCGGAGTGAGGGCGAGCTGGATCGAACCGCACTCGATCAGCCCGGTCGCCTGCCCGGTCTCTGCCTCAAGTTGGCGGTAGAGCTGCTGTGTGTAGGCAGCCAGTCGGGTCTGGGTCTCGGTATCTCTGAGCGTCGTAAGCAGGCCCGCCGCATGCCAGGTGGTGCCGGAGGTGAGCTGCTCGCGCTCGAGGAGGACGATATCCGTCCACCCGAGTTTGGCGAGGTGGTAGGCGATCGAGCAGCCGGCGATACCGCCGCCGATGATGACGACGCGCGCATGGCTGGGGAGCGACTTGTCAGTCATCGCACCAGCCTACCCCGGTCGGCGGCACTCGCGAAATGGACTCACCCTCAGGTGCCGCGATTCGGGTCCTGTTGCGGTGTCGGCCAGGGGTGCTCGGACTTGCGCTTGAAGATCGCGTCCGGCTCAGCGCGCTCCAGGCTCCAGGCGCCGCGCGCAATTTCCGCCTCGAGCTGACCTGGCGCCCAGCCGGAATGGCCAACGAAGATCCGCAGATCCTCCATCGGCTTGTCGCGTCCTAGCAGCTGCAGCAGCAGAGCCCGGTCGGCGCTCAGGTAGATGCCGCCGAAAGCCTGAATCGCGTGCTCGGGCGGCCGCGCGGCACGAAACAGGAACCAGACGGACCCGACCTCGACCGGTCCCCCGAAGTACACCCGGTCGTGCAACTCGGTGAGCCGCTTGAGATCCGGAAACAGATGCGACACCGGAATCCCGGTGGGGCGGTTGACGACCAGCCCGACTGGCGCCGGACCGAGGTTGTTCATCACCAGCACCACCGAGTCGGCGAAATTCGGATCGCGCAGCTCGCCCCGAGCGACGAGCAGGATGGCGGTCAATGGCTTTGCATCTTCGGTGGGCGCCGTCCATGACATCCCGCCGAACAGCAGCAGCGCACAGAGCGCCAGCAGCTCACGCTTCAGGGAGGAACCGCTTCTCACCGGGAGAATTCTACGCCCTCAGGCCAACCTGCGCCGTTTCGCCAGGCTCCTGTGCCCGTCTACATGGATGGGGCTCGGCTGAGGGTATAACCGGTGTCATACCCTGCGCTTCAGCCTACGGTGACGGGGCGGGAGGCTGCGCGGTTGCTGTGGTGAGTGGCGGCGGCCGACGCCACGCCCGAAAGCCCGACCAGGCGGCAGGGTTCGCGGGCTCCAGCGCAGCCTTACGCACAACTGCGAATACAACACCCGCTACGTTGAGGGTACAACCAGCCTGGTAGTGCAAGAGCTGACATAGATAAGGAGAGACACATGAGCCTCGTGCGTTGGGAGCCATTCGAAGGAATGGACATGTTGTTCAACCGCATCCCGCTCTTCGGCTTCGGCAGGCCACGGCCGGGATCGGGCGAATATTTTGACTGGTCACCTACGGCGGACATCAGCGAGACCGATGAGGAATACCTGATTCGGGCCGCATTGCCGGCCGTGAAAAAGGAGGATGTCAAGGTTACTTACGAGAATGGCGTGTTGACTTTGAGCGGCGAGCGCCGTCAGGAAGAGCAGAAGGATGAGAAGTTCCACCGGATTGAGAGCTACTACGGAAATTTCCTGCGTAGCTTCGCGCTGCCCGATGCGATCGACGAAGAGGCGATCAGGGCGGAATCCAGGGAAGGAGTGTTGACCATCCATGTTCCCAAGGCAAAAGTGGAAGCGAAGAAACTCACCACGATCAAGATCCAGTAGCGGGCTTTTGGCAGGAGTGCCGCGGACAATGGACTCATTGTCCGCGGTTGACTCTTATCCGGCGATATTGGACAGCAAAATGAAGCGAATAGAGCGAGACATCAGCGGTGAAGCCGTTGCCGCCTGCGTGCAGGCGATCAATCACACGATCGGTGAGCTGGCGCGCGGCCACGGCGTTGCGGCAGTGGTAGTGGCGCTTACCGAGGTGATGGGCTGTTCATCCTGCATGACCGACAGCATCGAGCGTGGCGCCAGCGTGCGCATGCTCGTCGAACGGATGAGCGCCCTCCAGGGACGCAGATAACCGCCAGGTTCCGGGCCGCAGCGGCCTCGCCAGGCCGCGGCCATACAGTGTTTGTGGCCTGACAAACCTGCATCAGGTCGCGGGCTCCCGTGCCTCTTTCTTAAGAGAGGGACAGTTTCCGCCCCGTCACGGCACAATAGCGGGGACTCAATCCACCTTGAAGGAGCCTCCCGCATGCAGACGCGGGTCGAGACGAAGCCGAACACCCGCAAGCGCATGCTGATCATGATCGGCGCTGTGCTTGCGCTGATTGCCGTCATTGCCGGTATCAAGGTGCTGCTGGTCATGAAGATGCTGTCGGCCATGAAGCCGCCGCCGCCGGCCGTGGTGACCACGGCCAAGACCTCGTACCAGGAGTGGCAGCCGGAGCTGCGCGCCGTCGGCACTCTGCGGGCGGCGCGGGGCGCCGATCTCGCGCTCGACGTTGCCGGGTTGGTCGCGCACGTCAACGTACGCTCAGGTGAGGACGTCAAGAGCGGCCAACTGCTGCTCGAGCTCGTCGCCACGGACGAGGTTGCCAACCTGCACCAGCTCGAGGCGCAGGCTGCACTCTCCGAGGTCACCTACGAGCGCGCCAAGAAGGAGATCGCGGTACACGTGATCGCGCAGGCCGACTATGACCAGGCCGCGGCCGATCTGAAGGTGAAGCAGGCCGCGGTCGCACAGCAGCAGGCGAAGATCGCCAAGAAACAGCTGCGCGCGCCGTTCGCCGGTCGCGCCGGTATCGTCACCATCAATCCGGGCAGCTACCTGAATTCCGGGGCGGTGATCGTCACTTTGCAGGAGCTCGACCCGGTGTACGTCGACTTCTTCGTGCCGCAGAAGGACCTGGCGCAGGCCCAGGTCGGCCGCAAGGCGAGCCTTACGCTGGATGCGTTTCCGGGCAAGACCTTCGTCGGCACGGTCAATGCCGTGAGCCCGAAGATCGACACCGATACGCGCAACGTCCTGGTCGAAGCGCGCGTGCCGAACCCCGATCGCGTCCTGAGCCCCGGGATGTTCGTCAACGTCGCAGTCGAAGCCGGCTCGGAGCAGCGTTACCTGACACTGCCTCAGACCGCGATCATCTACAACCCATACGGCGAAACCGTCTACGTGGTCCGGACCAAGAGCCAGTTCGACGCCGAACAGGCAGCCGCAGCTGCCAAGGACGCCGATCCGGTGGATAAGACGCCAGCCAAGCAGAAGGCGAAGGGACCACAACTCTCCCCGGACGCGCAGGTGGTGCAGCAAACCTTCGTAAGCACCGGCCCCACCCGCGGCGATCAGGTCGCGATCCTCACCGGACTCGACCCGGGAATCGAGGTGGTGACCAGCGGGCAGATCAAACTGAAAAATGGTGCGCCGGTGCGCATCGACAACAGCGTCCGGCCGGCGGACAACCCGAATCCGACGCCGCAGGAGCATTGAAGCCGGCGCCGGCGCTGGACAGAGAGCTCGGACCATGAACTTCACCGACACCTTCATCAGGAAACCGGTGCTGGCGATCGTAGTCAGCGCGCTGATTCTCGTGCTTGGGCTGCGCGCGCTCGGGGTGTTGCAGGTGCGCCAGTATCCAAAGACCCAGAACGCCGT
>Ga0306926_10003039_pt1 | contig 17279 bp, 18 predicted proteins | sample flu12Cox44000178_FD_203759 | JGI IMG/M metagenome (GOLD analysis project Ga0306926, IMG submission 203759) | Lab enrichment of tropical soil microbial communities from Luquillo Experimental Forest, Puerto Rico - flux8day.12C.oxic.44.000.178 (v2)... | ecosystem: Environmental > Terrestrial >... | reverse complement strand
GCGACGACTGAAGGCGCATCGGCGATCAAATGTCCACAGTCGTCTCGCGAAAAAGGAGTCCTCGCAGAGATGATGAAGGTATCGAAGCCCAGCTCGGGTGCCTTTGCGAGCGCGACGACATGACTGTCGGCGGCGTCTTCGACTGTTAACCGTCGAAAAAGGTATTCGTTTGCCTTCGTGTTCGGCTCCGACTGTACGATCATATGGGCCATGTCGTCTTCTTCGGGAAAGAACCGCGATATGCGCAAAATGACTACAGACAGTCCATGGAGTTCGTGGAAGAGGCGGCAAAGATGTTCGGCTGAGAGTTTGGTCACGCCATAGATGTTGCGGGGAAGGAGCGGAGCCATTTCCTCCGTGATCCAAACCGCCTTTTTCAGCCCGCCAGATGTCCCTGCACGAATTTCGCGCGAGATCATCAGCGACGTCGTAGACGTGAAGATGAAACGATCTACCTTCGAGCCAGGCCCAACCGCCTCCTCAAGTAGATTCAGCGTGCCTTGCACGTTGACCGCGACAAAGTCCGACGGTCTGTGCGTTTCGATGTTCGGCTGGTGCAGCGCCCCGGCGTGGATGATCGAATCTACACCAAACTCGCGAATCGCCAGGTGCACGAGTTCGCGATTGGTCACCGAGCCGACGATTTGCGTGTGATTCGAGGGTACTGGGTCCGAGCCTATTACTTGGTGGCCCTGGCCGGACAGCCGAGGCACCATCGTCTGGCCTAACCACCCCGAAGAACCTGTAACCAGAATCCGCATTCGGTTTCCTTATCCCCGAAAAGAAGGCCCTCGAGTTCTCCTTGCTATTTGGGTGCACCCGCGTGGATCAATTAACTAGTCTTCGTCCTGCGCCACGCAATTCAATCCCCTGCCGACAATGATCTCAGAGGGTGTTGCGTCGGTCATTGGAACTCTCCGTCATAAGGTCCCTTAAGTGCGGGATCGTGACCGGCGCGGGCCACCACGCGCTGGGCCGATCTTGCGGCGAAAGATCCGGACAAGCCCAAGGAGCTGCAGAAGCCGCCGACTTGCGCCTACCTTAGATCCGGTCGCGAGTAGGTTAATGATACCCTCTTCTTGAATCATGTTCGGACGGAAGAGAGTTTCAGCGGCAAGGCTTAAGAAAATGGCGAAGCCGGGCGGGATACGGAATGCGGGAGCCCAGCAATGCTGAGATTGCCGCCACACAACCCTAATAGAGCTCGAGCCCCTAAGCCTCGCCCAAGAATCATTCGCATCGTGCCGTATACAGATCTTCATTTGTAGCGCGGCTGCCTAAATGGCGATTTGACCAATTGCTTGTTGCAGCATTGTCAATGCGGCAGGTTCTCTCAGGGTCCGGACAAGCGCCTCCAAGTAGTCCGTGAGCACGGCATCCTCCCCGAGATAAGGAACAATTTTCCGTACCGTTTCATAGAGAACTCTCGTAACAGGACTGAGAAGTTGGTTTCCTCTTATATCGGCCGCCTGGCATGCACACAAAAGCTCTACCGCAACGATGTAATAGGCATTGTCTAAGATCGTCTTGGCTCTGCGGGCGGCGACGAGTCCCAGCGAGACGATATCCTGGAATCCTTGAGTCGAGGGCAATGTCTGGATCGACACAGGAACACAAAGAGACCTATTCTCAGCGGTAAGTGAAGTGCCGGCAAATTGGATGCCCATGAGGCCCAGTCTAAGGCCGGGATTTTCCCGACACAGAAACGCCGGCAGACCGTTGCTATGATTCTTGTCCAGAAGGCGGTCTGTCCTGCGATCGGAGAGGTTTGACAGAGTAGTCAGACACAGACACAGCATATCCATCGCCATAGCCACGTATTGGCCGTGGAAGTGGCCGGTATGAAACACGTCATCCGCTCCACTCACGAACAATGGGTTATCGTTCGATGAATTCAGCTCGCCTTCAACGAAACTAATGATTAGCTTAAGAGTGTCCTTGATCGGACCGAGTATCTGTGGAGTGCACCTTATGGAATATGCATCCTCAATTCCTGATTCGCATTCCCATCCTGACAACCCTTCAAGCAGGCGCCGGTCCATATCCTGTTCGCTATCTGTCAGACGGCTGCCGGAAAGAATTCGATGAATATTACTCGCAGTTGCGAGTTGGCCAGCATGAGGCTTTTGACTATGAACCTCTGGCGCGAAGGTATCGACCTTCGCCCTTAGTGCCTCGAATGTGAGAGAAGATATTACATCATACACTTTCAGTAGACCGATCGCGTCTACGACTAGCACTGCCGCCATTCCAGTCATCGCTGAAGTGCCGTTGATGAGTGCAAGACCTTCTTTATAACCGAGACTCAACGGCTTCAGCCCTGCGCCTTCCAGCGCTGCAGCAGCTGAAAGGGTCGCTCCTCTGTATTTCGCGTGCCACTGGCCGGTCGCTACTAGAGCGACGTACGCCAGTGGCCCAAGGTCGCCGCTCGCTCCGAGCGAACCTTTCTCGGGAACGCACGGGACAATCCCGGCATTAAACAAAGCTCTAAGATGCTCGAAGGTTTCCAATGAAATCGCCGAGGTGCCGCGCGCCAGGCAGTTCAGTCGAGCGAGAATCATGGCGCGCGCAAACTTGTCCGGAATGTAGTCACCAACGTTGGTAGCGACTGCCGCGATTAGGTTCTTCTGCAGCTGCTTTGAATCGCTGATTGATATTAGGCGGTTGACGAATCCCCCGAGCCCGGTGTTGACGCCGTAAATGGTACGGCCTGACCGGAGCAACTCCGAGAGCATATTCCGCGACCGAGGGATCCGCTCCTTCACATCGTTGGTAATCTCTAACCGTGATTCTGGCTCACGAGCGATGCCCGCGACATCGTCGATTGTGAGCGAAGATCCATCCAAAAGGACTTCAGCCATGGTTAGTTTTCCTCACGGTACCTTCGCCGGACTGAATCGGAGGCTGCTGGGGTGCCTTTCGCCAAGCTCGCCGAAGGCAGGCAGACTCCTACGATGGCGATTAAGGCTATTTCCGCAACACGCACATTGAAGGTCGCTCCATCGTGCGGTCATACCAAGCCAGCAGATTGTGGTGCTTCTGATCGAGTTCGAGCCCGAGGCGTTTTATCTGAAACTCGATATTGCAAATCGCCGCAATGTCGGCAACGGAGAATTCCTCGCCGACCAAAAACCGCCGGCCTTCCAGTGCGGCGTTCAACCAGTCGTTATGCCAAGCGACCGATCGCTTGCATTCTTCCATCACCTTCAGATCAGGCTTCGCGGGCGGTTGGGCCTTGAGATTTCGTCCGTAGGTCTTAAGTGCAGTGGCGAAATTGCCGTCGATAGACTCCTCGATCATGCGGGCTTGTGCTCGGTTGAGGGGATCCCGTGGCAGCAGCGCGGGATGCGGATGGATATCCTCGAGATATTCGATAATGGCTGTCGACTCGTAAATCGGAGTCCCATCGACTACCAGAGTTGGCACGTAACCGTGTGGGTTGATTTGGAGATACTGCGAACTCCGCTGTTCGCCGGCCTTCAGATCGATAATCACACGCTCGCAACTGATTCCCTTCTCGGCCATCGCCACTCGCACTTTCTGCGGCGACGGCACCGGGGGAAAGTCGTACAGTGTAAGATGCGGCATGGCGGCTTCCCTTTCGGTTGAATCCGTCAGAGATTCAACGAGCGGCTGCCTCAATTCCACTGACGGTCTCGGAACACACGGTGAGGTCGATCTCCGCAGGAAGATCGAGCGCGATCTCATCGCGCCGCGGAAATTGCAAGCCGCACCGCGCGAGTATCGGCCGCAACGAGTCGAGGTAGTCGGCCGCAATCACTGCGCTGTCGCGGCTCTTGAGACCGACCTCAATGCAATAGCGATTTCCGGGTGTTCCAGGCCGGCCGAAGATTCTCATCGCACCGGCAAACCATTTTGAGAAACGCCGTTGGATTTCCCGGCGCGCATTCGGTTCGCGACACAATTCTTTGAGGCAGTGTTCTCCGAATTGCGTATGGAACCCCTCATCGTGAACAACGATCCGGATCGCCTTGGCGAGGGGTAGATAACTGCCGTCTGCGTATTCTGCAAGCTGGAATGTTGCAGCACGGTCGGTCATGAAATTGAACAGTACTCCGTCGATCCAATCTTCGACTTGGAGATCCGCTGCATTGCCGGTAAACCGCGACTCACCCCTTTGTCCCATTCGTACAAGAGTTGGCACATCGATTCCGAATTCGGCCAGGAGATCCGCTATCAACTTGAAATGTTTAAGTTCTTCTGTTTGCAGGCGCACTAGTTGAAGCTTGTGCTCATAAGTTGGAGCGTGAATTAGACACTGTCCGAAGACCTCGGCGCCGGCAATCTCACGGCTCGCCTGTCCTTCCATCAGTGTCAGCAGCATCTTCTTGTACTGTTCATCCGGTATCTCATCCTGATTATGTATGAGCTTCATAGCCATGGTACTGACTCCGTAGAGTTTTCTCCTCGGATACAGCAAAAGCGCTCCAACAGTGTGAAGCGATTGGTCCGACGCAGACGGTCGACACTACCGACCGTCTGCTATAGGGGCTTGAACGGTGACCTCTGTGCGCGAAGAATGGCTTACGCAGCAATCGGCGTACGGCTTGTCTGCCAGCAACCGTTCAACCGCACTCTCGATCGCGGTTCCCTTGAAGAATTCGGGATTTACCTCGGCGTGAAGCTTGACCGGATTAGTAAAAACGAAGTCGCGGAAATCGTGCCTCGTGATCACGCCTTTTTCAACTAATCCGTAGGCTTCTGACACTGCTTCACTCATGTCAGGCACGTCGAAGTGACCGATATCGGAACCGAACATCGCATTGAGGCGCGCATTGAGCGGATTCTTTTGCGAATCGTAAGCATAACCAACGGAATGGTCTTCGCCCTCGCATCCAAAGTAGAAGAGGGGAACAAATAGATCGCGGATGTCCGTTTCCTTTGCGATGCTGCAGTGAGCGAACTCGTCGAGACTTGGCCCAACGTTGCGTGGACCGGCTATCAGGTCAGAGGCGTCCATCCCTTCCTTCATCCGAGCGAGCCTCCTGGTGAAGAAGCTGCCGCCGTGGGTAGTACAGAGATCGGCAAAGAGTCGTTCATCGAAGCCGGCGGGATCGAGGGCCGGTATGAATCTGGCGTTCCGCGTCCGCCAGTCCATGAAGATGTCGTTGTATAGTTGGCAGCCCCACGCTACGCCGCCTTCGAGAAAAGCGAAACGAAGCTGCGGGAAACGCCGCGTGACGCCGCCCATGAACAGCGCGCGAGCGGCAGTCTGCCCCGCTTCGGCGAAATGCCCCAGATGATTAAAGACGAAATTCGAAACCGCGGTCCGACTGCTCATTCCGAGGCACACTGAATGGAAAGTGGGAGCGACTTTCAGCTCCACGCACTTTGCCCAGACCGGATCGTAGTCATAGATGCTATCGACGCAGTGGTTGTCGAGCCAATAAAGGCGACCCTTGATTTCCGCGTACTTGCGCTCGAGCGCCGGAATCGGACGGCGGGTCGAGGTCGGCAGCATAACCGCTTTCATTCCCAGCACCTTTACTACGTATTCCAGCTCGGCGATCGCCTCCTCGGGCGTGTGCATCGGAATCACCGCGACGGGTGTCAATCGATCGCTGAATTCGCGGAAGATGTCCGCGTGATACTTGTTAAAAGCGCGGCATACCGCGAGGCGCAACTCACCATCCCATAGCTCGGTGGCGAACATACCGAGGCTCGGGTAGATGATCGCGAAATCAAGCCCGAACTCATCCATCCGGCTATGTAGCAAACCTGGAAGCGTGCTGGTGGCACGATCAAGCGTGTTGCGCATCGGATGACCCCACCATACCGGCCTGAACTCGCGCCATTCTAGGCGCTCGCGCTCTGTCATGTGATTCCACGGAAAGATAAAAGCCCCTTCGGGCGAGGACTTATAGCGGTCGACCGCCTCACTACCGGCGATGTCCTTGAGATAGTCCAGGATCCCAGGCTCGAACTCGACGGTATGTCCGTCAGCATCGACAACAGGATGGTTCAACTGGTCGCGCAGCGCCGCCGACTTGGATTTATAATTTCTCGAGAGTGTAGCCTTCATTTTGCTCTCCTCTTTGGGGGACCAACATTTCTAAGGACGCATGCTCTACTGACCATTCTGGTCGGCGAATTTCTGGAGGTTAGGCCATCATTCTTGCGCCAGGGAAGATGAGTCTTTCGACCCTTGTCCTATGGGCAACGATGCCCACACTTTGCCGATAGATTGCCGCGCGACCGCGAGCGTTTCCTCCTGACCCTCTCGCTTCAACTGTTTCAGCGCTTCGCTCACCAGCACCCTCTGAAAGTGATGAGCGACCAGCGAGGTAACGATCGGGAAAATCTCTTGGAATAAGTTCGCCGCCTGCTCGGCTTCTTCGCGGTGGGCGCCGGACCGTCCGCTGCGTACACGCTTGTGAAACAGCGCAATTGCCGCCGTGGCCGTCTTGCGCGTCGCTCGATCGTGTTTGATCGCCACGGGCAGCAGCCGGCCTAACGGAAACCCACACTTGAGAAGTTTGAGCGCGTCGCGCCCAATTCGGAGATCTTCTTCCGAGTAGCGCAGCGGGCCGTTGCTCTCGTCGAGCACATCAGCGAGACCCCTGCTCTCGATCAGCCGCAGCAATCGCTGCGGGATTTCGAGCAGCCTGGCCATGTCGGCGCTGGTGTAACAGGGCACCGCAAGTTGCTTTTGCACCGCTGACAGTAATTCGCGGTTCGACTCTAAGCGCTCATGCTTTGACAGCAGATCCTTGGTTACCCGTAGAGAAAGACCTTGCTCCGAAGCCCGCCGTATGATGCGGAGGCGGTCGCGATGCTTGTCGTCATATACAGCCTTTCGGCCCCTATGAGCCGGAGGCGGAATAAGCCGCAGCGTCTGATAGTAGCGGATAGTGTCGACTGAGAGCCCGGACAGTTGCACGATCTCTTCGAGCGAATATTCCATGAGTGTTTACTCCAGCAGTATTTACTCGCATATAAAACGCTGTCAAGAGCATATGGGCCGAATCGATCAAATCGGAAAAGCGCCTCCACTCCGGCAAAACGCACCGGCCCTGTCCAGGGAAGCGTTCCTTGAGTCGGGCGATCCGAAGTTCCAAGCACCGCGCTAGGGCGTCTCTCGACTTCAGCGATCTCTGGTTCAACGTAAGTGCCTCGTTTTGTTGAAACCGAACCTCCGCTCACCCAAAACCCAAAGGCGGCATTTTAAAAGCAGTTCATCCCAGCGTGTTCAAGATTCACGAGATATCGCTTGTGTTCGCCCCGCGCGCGGAACTCCGCATCCGCATCGCTCCCAGGACAGCGCGCGGCCGTTCGTTCTCATAGAGCCGCAGCAGAACGTTGGCAAATCCAACAATCGCTCCACCTCCCAGATCACCGCGCCGGCGGATCGATTTTGGCAGTGCGTGATAGGCACGGTGCGCAAACGAATCGCCATCGATAATCAGCAAGGGACGGCTCACCACAATAGCCTAAATTACTTTCGTGAAATGGTCGAAGAGAAGCGCGTTGTATTTCCGCCCGCGGCAGCGGCCATTTTTTGCAGCCTCGAGGAATCGGTCTAAGGCCAATCTCAGTAGATGGCGCCGCAATCAGTTGATGGCTTGTTGGTCTCACTTCCGCTACGGTCCGGTGTGCCTGCGGTTTTCCGAAACGCTAGCTGAGGTTCTGATGTACCTGCTCGCCACACCGGCGCGAATGACCAACGATGAAGCGGCAACGGCCCAAGGCGTATCAGTGCACGCATATGATCCGCAGTGCCGTAGCCCTTATGCCGTTCGAAACCGTATCCGGGATAGAATTGCGAGTACTCTTGCATAATTGCATCGCGAGTTACCTTGGCCACGATAGATGCGGCGGCGATCGATGCGCTAAACGCATCGCCGTCCACCACTGCCGTCTGCGGAACTCGACAGCCGGCGATCCGCCGCTTGCCGTCGACCAGGATGTGAGCTGGTCTCGTAGGTAGTGCCTCGACCGCCCGCCGGCGCGCCTCCATTGCCGCCCAGTACATATTCAACCGGTCCACCTCCGCCACGTCTGTGCGGCCAATGCCGATCGCAACCGCGCCTGCGCTGATCATGACGAACTGCTTCTCCCGACGTTTGGGGCTGAGCAGCTTGGAATCGGCCAAACCGTCGATGATCGTAAGCGGAGTAAGAATTACCGCCGCGGCGACCGCAGGGCCAGCAAACGCTCCCACCCCAATTTCATCTACTCCCGCGACGTCCTCACCTACCAACACCGCAGTCGATTCGTCGGTTCTGCCGGTGAGAGCGTGCCCAACTTCGGTTCTGGAGACCTCATGATGTCTTTTGGACGACTCTATTTGCTGTGTCGTTTACGGCTTTTGCGACGAAGGAGGGCAAAATGACTAAGGAAATTCTCTGCGGCTTCGGCATCGACGTCGACGCCGTCGCGGGTTGGCTCGGATCCTATGGCGGGGAGGACTCCCCCGACGACATCTCGCGAGGCCTGTTCGCGGGTGAACTAGGTTCGCCGCGCCTGCTCGAGCTGTTCCGCCGCTTCGATATCAAGACTACCTGGTTCATTCCCGGCCACTCGATCGAGACCTTTCCCGAGCAGATGGCGCAGGTGGCCGAGGCCGGCCACGAAATTGGCGTGCACGGCTACAGTCATGAGAACCCTATCGCCATGACACCAGCACAAGAAGAAGGAGTGCTGGACAAGTGCATCGAGCTGATCACGGGGCTCTGTGGCCGCCGCCCGTCCGGCTACGTCGCGCCGTGGTGGGAGTTTCAGCCGAATGACCAACGAGTTGCTGCTCAAGCGCGGTATCAAATACGACCACAGCCTGATGCATCATGATTTTCAGCCCTATTACGTGCGCGTGGGCGATTCCTGGACCAAGATCGATTATTCGAAGAGGCCGAGCGAGTGGATGGTGCCGCTCAGGCGCGGACGTGAAACCAACCTTATTGAGATCCCCGCGAGCTGGTATCTCGATGACCTGCCGCCCATGATGTTCATCAAAAAGGCGCCAAACAGCTTCGGCTTCATTAATCCGCATGATATCGAACGGCTCTGGCGTGACCAGTTCGACTGGGTCTACCGCGAATATGACTATGCGGTGTTCCCAATGACTATCCATCCCGACGTGTCGGGGCGGCCCCAGGTGCTGCTGATGCTGGAGCGGTTGTACCAGTACATGATTCGCCACCCAGGCGTGCGGTTCATGACAATGAACGAGATGGCCGACGATTTCGCACGCCACTGCCCCCAACGAATTTCGTAAGCCCGGCACCAAAAAAAGCGCCCGAAAATACCGCTACTTGCCGCGTGCTGGCTTTTTCTGTACCGCCCGTCTTCTGGCCGTATCAGCCGCAGCCAATTGTATGAGGCCTTCATGCTGTGTTTCTCGGTGACGCGCTCGTAAAAGTGCTGGAGCAAGAAATCCGTGCGGACCGCCTCACCATTCGCACGGTTCCTCGGCGGATACGGTACGACCTCCGTAACCAGGGCAGCGAATACTGACTCGACGTTCGGATCGGCAACCGGAAATCGGTCGGCAACCGGAAATCGGTCGGGGACCGGGAATTTGGCGCTGTGGTATGGTAGCCCACGTGAAGAACTCGCCTTCAGCGCACCAATATGCGTCGAGGAAAGCCGCCGACTCGTGGCGCAAATCTCTCTTCGCTGACCTGCTGCGAGGTATACGTCTTCGAAGCAGTGTGTACTTCCGGGCCGAGTTCCGCGCTCCGTGGGGTGTCAGTATCGCTGATCACGGGACGATATTTCACATAGTCATGCGCGGAAGCTGTTGGCTCCGGGTTGATGGTGTGGCCAAACCCGTACCACTGCAAGCCAGCGACTTGGTCGTCGTTACACGAGGCGACGCACACGTGATAAGCAGCGCACCTACCACGCCAGCGGTTAACTTCTTCGACCTGATCAAGCGCCACACACCTGACAAGAATGGCGTAATTCGCTCTGGTGGCAATGGCCCCGCCACGAGATTCGTGTGCGGTGGCATGCAATTTGAGGGCGGCGTTAGTAATCCCCTTCTCGCCGTGCTTCCGCCTCTCCTCCACGTGAAGGCGACCAAGAATGGTGGACGTCCGTGGCTGCCCTTAACGGTCAAGCATATCCTGGCCGAACTCGACTCGGACGGTGTCGGAGCCACGGAAGTAGTCACTCGATTGGCCGACATCCTCTTCATACAGGCCGTGCGCTCGTACTTCGAAGAAAACGCGGACACGGCTGAATTCGGATGGTTGGCCGCGGTGCGACACTCGCAGATCGGCAGGGCTCTCGCGCTGCTCCACGGCCAGCCGGCCGAGCCTTGGACGGTCGCCTCGCTTGCGCGTCGCGTGGCGGCCTCCCGTTCCGTATTCTCGGACAGGTTCACGGAACTGGTAGGCGAGCCGCCGCTTCGATATCTCACTCATCTGCGAATCAACGCTGCAGCGAAGCGATTGCTTTCAAGCGACGACAAATTGAGCGCGGTCGCGGATGCAACCGGCTACAAATCGGTTACGGCGTTTAGCAGGGCCTTTAAGCTGCACATAGGGACGACTCCTGGGAATTATCGAGAAACCCTCGGGCGAAGGGTGCGGTGAAAACCTCAACGGGCTCGGAATTCCACGGCTATCACAAAGCCGCATCAGCAGGGCGCGACCAATAAAATACCCAGTCCACAGTGTATAACGCAGAACAACTGACGACCTGTGGGCGTGCTGGTTGCTGTTCACGGCGAGCGTCACTTGGCCCATCCGCGAGGCTTGGGAGCCATCCCGCGGCCCGGCATCTTCGTGCGAATCGTCCATCCCTCGTGAGATGGACTCCTGCCCCTAGGGCTGCAAGGTTTTGGATCATGGGTGCGTTAACGTGAAGCAAAGATCGGTGCGCACTCGGACAGCCATAACCCTCCTCAAGCGACTCCATGAATTTATCGACGAAGCGTGGGGCGAGGCCCTTATCGAGCCACCGCCGCCGACCGACACATAGCGGAGACGGGTAAGCGCAGCAGCGTGAACATTCTCCACGATACCTTGAAATTATGAGCATCCCGAGCGGACGGCTATGAGGTTATTTTAGAGTTCATTCCTCATTGTTTCGGACGAACTGCGAACTCAACCGGCGTCCTGGGCAATCATGCCGGTGCTCACACTGCCCCCTCGCATGTTACAGATATACGCCAGTCTGCGGGAGCCTATGCGGTGAACCTGGAAGACTGCTGTTCCGTCTGGTCGAGTGAGCGGGTGCATGGATCAGCGGGTGGCTGCCGTCCGGAATTTCCCGGCGGAGTTGCAATCCCAGCGGGCTTGCAACATCGGATAAGTTGTTGTTTCTGCGGTCTGTAACTTTCGCGAGCCTTCCGAGCAAATAAAGAAGATGAACACTTAGCCACTGCTGCGGTGCCAAGGCGATTAGCATGCCGAAAGGTCATCACATTTTCGCACTTGAAGCGAATCAAAGGCACCGAGTGGAGCAGCCACGGATTGAATTCGTTTCTCCCGATGAGCTTTCGATGCTCGAGCTCAGAATTACCATCCCGGCGGACGCCAGATTGAACTGATCCGCCGATAAAGAGAGGGCTTAGTTGTCTGTGGCCAATTCAAAGCCTGCGCGGATCGTGATCCTTGGAGGAGGCTTCGCAGGCGTGTACGCGGCGCTGGAATTGGAAAAAACCTTGGCCCGCAGGCGCGATGCCGAGGTCACGTTGGTTAACCGTGATAATTTCTTCTTGTTCACGCCGCTGCTGCAGGAGGTCGCGGCCAGTGACTTGGAGATTACCAACATAGTAAATCCAATTCGGAAGATGCTTCGGCACGTCAACTTCGTTGCCGCTGAGGTTGAATCAATTGACTTGGAACGCCACTGCGTGAGTGTTGCCCACGGTCGGAAAAATCACCGTCACAATCTCGACTATGATCAGCTGGTCATCTCCCTCGGAGCGATAACGAATTTCTTCAACCTACCGGGTCTGCGGGACCGTGCTCTCACCATGAAATCGCTGAGCGACGCGATTAATTTGCGCAACCGTCTAATTGCAAATCTTGAGGAAGCAAACTTCGAATGTTGTGCAGCCGGGCGCAGGCGCCTGCTGACCTTCGTTGTGGCCGGTGCGGGTTTTGCCGGAGTCGAAACGATCGCTGCCTTGAACGATTTTGTTCGCGATGCGCTGAGGTTCTATCCGCGGCTGAGCCAAGAGATGGTGCGTGTGCTGCTCGTGCATCCGCGCGAAGTAATCTTGCCCGAGTGCGGCAACAGCCTCGGCCGCTACGCGGAGCGCAAGCTTAGGGAACGACATGTCGAGATCAAGTTGAACTGCAGGGTGACTGGACTGTCTGAGCATGCGGCGGAACTTAGTGACGGGACATCGGCGGAAACCAACACGCTGATCTGGACAGCAGGTACCTCTCCCAACCCATTGCTGCAGACGCTTCCGTGCAGGAGCGAGCGGGGCCGGATCGTGGTCGACGAATTCTTGGAAGTGCCGGGATTCCCCGGTGTCTGGGCACTCGGCGACTGTGCGATGGTGCCGGACTCAAAGACGGGCGAGCCCCAGCCGCCCACAGCCCAACACGCGCTGCGCGAGGCCAAGGTGGTTGCGCAGAATATAGCGGCTGCGATCAGGGGCGAGCCGAAGAAGACCTTTTTATTTGCGTCGCGCGGACAGCTCGCCGCGATCGGCAAACGGACCGGCGTCGCGAACATCCTGGGCATCAATTTCTCCGGCTTCATCGCTTGGTGGTTGTGGCGAACAATCTATCTGAGCAAACTGCCACGGCTCGAGAAAAAGATTCGCGTGATGCTCGACTGGACGCTAGATCTGCTCTTCTCCAAGGACCTGGTGCAATTCCAGATGCTTAGGTCTGAAAGCGTTTCTGACCATGAGGCGGCTGACAAGCAGAAGGACGCTTGAATGCGGAGGGACAGGGGGGCGGACAAGATGCGACTCGAAGGTCCAAAAACAGCCTCCGCCGAAGCTGCCGCGCGGGCCCACCAGAGATCCGACGACAGCCCGTCTATGCCACCCAGTCGCTCGGATTCGCCTGCATCGTCAACGCGATCGAAGAGATCGATGACGCCAGAGCACGTGCGCCTTGATGAAACGACCCGAGATGAGAGGAACTGGAGGCGTTGGGGACCGTATCTGAGCGAGCGCCAGTGGGGCACAGTACGTGAGGACTATAGCTTCCACGGCGACGCGTGGGACTATCTCACACATGATGCGGCGCGGAGCCGGGCCTATCGCTGGGGCGAGGACGGGATCGCCGGCGTCAGTGACGACGAACAACAGCTCTGTCTCTCAATAGCGCTGTGGAACGGCACTGATCCGATTCTGAAAGAGCGGCTGTTCGGACTTACTAATAGCGAGGGTAATCATGGAGAAGACGTAAAGGAATACTATTATTATCTCGACGCTCTACCTACTCACGCGTATCTGAAGTATCTCTACAAGTATCCACATCGTGAGTTTCCTTATCAGCAGCTGATTGACGAAAACCGCCGGCGCGGCAAATCTCAACCCGAGTTCGAGCTGATCGATACCGGCGTCTTCGATGAAGACCGGTACTTCGACGTGTTCGTGGAGTACGCAAAGGCGGCCCCGGACGACCTGTTGATGCTGGTCACCATTCACAACCGGGGGCCGGACACCGCCATCGCCCACTTACTGCTCCAGGCCTGGTTTCGCAACACCTGGTCGTGGACACCCAACGCACCCAGACCCGAATTATCATCGGTCGGCGATAGCACTATCGTTGCGCGCCACGAGACCATCGGTGAGTACCGCCTGTACTGCGACGGGTCGCCGGCGTTGCTCTTTTGCGACAATGAATCCAATGCGCGCCGTTTGTTCGAGTACGCCGCGGCGACTGGCTATTTCAAAGATGGCCTCCATGAATACGTGATTTCCGGTAAGACCGATGCGGTTAACCCACGAAGGACCGGCACCAAGGCGGCCGCCCATTATCGGGCGCCCGTTCCGGGCGGGGATTATCAGCGGTTTCGCTTGCGCCTAACCCAGAGCGAGCTCGGCGAACCGTTCAAAGATTTCGACAATGTTGTGGATCAGCGCCGCCGGGAGGCCGACGCGTTTTATGCCGAGCTACAGCAGGGCATTTCCGATCCCGACGCGCGCAGGGTACAGCGCCAGGCCCTCGCCGGAATGATCTGGAACAAGCAGTTCTACTGCTACGACGTCCCCGAGTGGATACAGGGCGATCCCGCTCAACCTCCTCCTCCGCCCGAACGGGCGAGCGGCCGCAACAGCGAGTGGCGGCATCTGAACAACGCGGACATCATCTCGATGCCCGACAAATGGGAATACCCATGGTATGCGGCTTGGGATTTGGCGTTCCACTGCATTGCAATGTCGATGGTCGATTCCGAATTCGCCAAGCAGCAACTGATGTTGCTGACTCACGAATGGTACATGCACCCCAGCGGGCAGTTGCCGGCCTACGAATGGGCATTCGGCGACGTGAATCCCCCGGTGCACGCGTGGGCCACGTGGAGAGTTTTCAAGATCGATAGCAAAGCGCGCGGCGACGCTGGCGATCTCGCCTTCCTCGAGCGCGTGTTCCACAAGCTGATGCTCAATTTTACGTGGTGGGTCAACCGCAAGGACGCACAGGGCAGAAACATCTTTCAAGGCGGTTTCCTCGGACTCGACAATGTCGGTTTGTTCGATCGTAGTGCGCCTCTGCCGACTGGCGGGTTCATCAACCAGGCAGACGGGACCGGTTGGATGGCGATGTATTCTCTGAACTTGCTACGCATCGCGCTCGAACTGGCCAGGTACAATCCGGTCTACCAGGACTTATCCACCAAGTTTTTCGAGCACTTCCTCCAAATCGCCGCCGCAATGACCGATATCGCTGGCCAGGGCATCGGCCTATGGGAGGATGAGGACGAATTCTACTACAACGTCCTGAGCCTGCCCGGAGGAGACGCGGTGGTGGTCAAAGTCCGCTCGATGGTGGGACTGATTCCGCTCTTCGCAGTCGAAACCCTGGACCCCGAGCTGCTGGAAAAGCTGCCCGACTTTAGTCGACGATTGCAATGGGTTCTGGATAACCGTCCCGACCTCGCCCACCTTGTGTCCCGCTGGAACGAGCCGGGCCGCGGTGAGCGCCGGCTGCTCTCGCTCATGCGCGGCCACCGGCTAAAGCGCGTGCTCCGCCGCATGTTGGACGAAACCGAGTTCCTCTCCGAGTATGGGGTGCGGTCGCTTTCGCGCCACTGTCTTGACCATCCGTATGGGCTTGCGCACGATGGAAAGTCCTTCAGCATTTCCTACGAGCCAGCGGAATCGACCTCGGGCCTATTCGGCGGCAACTCCAATTGGCGGGGACCAATCTGGTTCCCCGTCAATTTTCTGATCATCGAGTCGCTGCAGAAGTTCCACCACTACTACGGCGATGAGTTTAAAGTTGAATGCCCGACCGGCTCGGGCAAGTTCTCGACGCTTAACGATATCGCCGAGGAGCTGTCTCAGCGGCTTGCGCGGATCTTTTTGCGTGATGCCAGCGGGCGTCGGCCTCTATTCGGAGGAACCGAGAAGTTTCAGCACGATCCGAATTGGTGCGACTTACTGAACTTCTACGAATACTTTCACGGTGACAACGGCGCGGGTATCGGCGCGAGCCACCAGACCGGATGGACAGGCTTGATCGCGAAGTTACTTCAGCCTCGGGCCGAGCCGGTGCACTAGAGATTCGAAATAACAAGTGCATCTGCTTCATGCCCAGAAGGAGAAAAGGGATGGACCTGAAAGGGATTCCGCGGGCGCTGCTTGCAGGCTTGGTCGCGACGGCCGCCATGACGCTCATGGCATACTTTGTTGCCCCACTAATGTTGGGTCATCCGATGGACATAGCTCAGATGCTTTCTGGGTTCGCCGGGGGCAACTGGGCAATTGGTATGCTGATGCATCTTATGAATGGCATCGTGGTTTTTCCTCTTATCTACCTAATTGTTCTGTACCGCTTTTTGCCCGGTGCTCCTTGGCTCAAAGGAATCCTCTGGGGTGTCGTTCTCTGGCTCAGCCTGGAGATCGTGCTTCAGCCGATGACGGGCGCGGGTGTGTTCAGCACCAATGAAGGAGGTGCAAAAGCAGTAATGGCCGCCCTTGTCGCCCATCTTATCTATGGCGTTCTGCTCGGTGCCGTAACAGGACCAGCCGGCCAGATCGCCACGGCCGGTCTCAAGGAGAAAACGATATGACGACGCCAACACATGGAGAGCAACTGCCGGATGTTGTGATGCCGACTTGCGACCATCACCAACTCCTAAAGGGGCAGAAAGCAATTGTCACTGGTGCCAATTCTGGTATCGGCAAGGGCATTGCGATCGCGCTGGGCGAGGCCGGCGCTGACGTGGTTGTCAACTACGTCCGCGACGAGGGTACCGCCGACGAGGTGGTTCAGAACATTCGTCGATGTGGAAGCAAGGCCTACTCGCACTGCGCCGATGTTTCCAGCGAACCACAGGTCGTCGAAATGTTTCAGAAGATGGTTAAGGAATTCGGTGCCATAGACATTCTGATCAACAACGCGGGCCTGCAAAAGGATGCGCCCTTTGATCAGATGACGCTCGATCAATGGAACTTCGTTATCGGGGTCAACCTGACTGGGCAATTCCTGTGCGCGCGGGAGGCGGTACGTCACTTCAAGTCGCGGGGCGTTGTCAAAGATATCTCCTGCGCCGCAGGAAAGATCATCTGTATCGGCTCAGTGCACGAGGTCATCCCGTGGTCAGGCCATGTCAACTACGCGGCCTCAAAGGGTGGAATCATGATGATGATGAAAAGCATCGCGCAAGAGGTGGCTCCATACCGGATCCGGGTCAACGGCATCGCTCCGGGAGCGATCCGCACGCCAATCAACACCCCTGCCTGGAACACACCCGAGGCATACGCTGAACTAATGAAGGTGATTCCCTACAAACGCATCGGCGAACCGAACGATATTGGCCGCGTTGCAGTGTGGCTCGTTTCTGACTACGCGGACTACATAACCGGTGCCACATTGTTCGTCGATGGAGGCATGACTCTGTACCCAGGCTTCACAGAGAACGGCTAGAGGCGAGTGCGGCCAGCCGAAGGAGCTTGAGAAGTGCCATGGATCATTACGATGTGATCATAATCGGGACAGGTGCCGGTGGAGGGACGCTGGCTTACCACCTCGCTCCGTCCGGCAAGCGAATACTCTTGCTGGAGCGGGGCGATTACGTGCGTCGTGAGAAGGACAACTGGGAGCCCCGCGCGGTCAACGTGGAAGCAAGGTACCAGACGAAGGAAGTCTGGCGCGACGCCGACGGTAAGTAGC
>Ga0306926_10003032_pt1 | contig 17286 bp, 14 predicted proteins | sample flu12Cox44000178_FD_203759 | JGI IMG/M metagenome (GOLD analysis project Ga0306926, IMG submission 203759) | Lab enrichment of tropical soil microbial communities from Luquillo Experimental Forest, Puerto Rico - flux8day.12C.oxic.44.000.178 (v2)... | ecosystem: Environmental > Terrestrial >... | reverse complement strand
CGTTAGCGGCCGCGGCGATGCGGCGCATCACCGCGGCGCGCTCCTGCGGGGTGATGCGTGACCACACGCCGCTGTCGAACGCCTTCTTGGCGGCGGTGACCGCCGCGTCGATATGGGAGGCGTCACCCTGGGCGACCGTAGCGACAACGGACTCGTCGCCCGGGTCGACGATCGTCAGGTGTTGCGGCGAGTCGATGTCGTTGCCACCGATCAACATTCGGTGATGCTTGACTTTTGCGGTTGTCACGGTTAGCTCCTCGGATCCAGCACGATCTTGGTGGCCTCGCGGGCTTCGAACAGCCGGTAGGCGTCGGGTGCCTCCGACAATTCCATCACATCGAATCACTGCAGGTCAGCAGCCGTTAGTCCTCAAAGGGGGTTGTCTTCATGTCCCGAAAGGGATATCGCCCCGTTGTTTCCATTACCGCGTTGCTTTGGTGTAGCGGTCGACCAAGACTCGCTTAGCGAGTTTTCCTGTCGCCGTTCTCGGCAATTCGGGCACGAAATCTACCGATTTGGGGGCCGTGTAATGCGCAATGCGGTTGCGGACGTAGGCGATGATCTCCTTGGCCAGTTCGTCCGACGGCGTTACACCCTCACGCAGTAGGACGACCGCCTTGACCTGTTCACCCATTTCGGGGTCGGGGACTCCGATCACCGCGACATCGAGAATCTGTGGGTGCAGCGCGAGCACATTCTCGGTTTCCTGCGGATAGATGTTGACGCCACCGGAGATGATCATGAACGCTTTGCGGTCGGTGAGAAACAAATAGCGGTCGGGATCCAGGAAGCCGAGATCACCGACCGTGCTCCAGTTGTCATGCGCGGGGTGACGTGAGGCTGCGGTTTTTTCGCGATCACGTTGCCAGTGCGCAGGCCGTGCGCGTGCAGCGCCGACGCCAGCCGGGCCGAATTGTCATCGAGCTCGGCATAAGTGACCGTTCGGCCGGAGCCGTCGATAATGACCTCCAGACGATTAGGGGCATACGTGGCGTGAGTGCCCGGATGCACATTGCTTCCTACGTGATCTGGTCGGGGCCCTAGGGACAGTCCGATGACTGCCATAACAGACAATCACCGCAGATCACACCCCGTTAGACCCCGAACGGGATGTGTTTGTGTCCCGAAAGGGATATCCACGGCTGGACGACAGCGACGCGGCCATTGGGGTCGGGACGCAGGTCACCCGGTGGCGTGGACCTGAGCAACCACGTCATACCCCTTTTGGGACACCAAGTCGTCCCCTTCGGGGGCTAACCACCCCCCGACATGCGGTGATTGGATCGAGAGACCGCTAAATATACCCAAAGCACGTTAGCGCGACCGAATCCCGGGAGGACGTCATGATCGCCCCGCACTGGACGGGACACGCCTATGCCGCCGATGGTGACCTGTTACGAGTCGACCTGGTGAGCGGCCGATGGGTGGCAAGCGGATTCGCGCCCAACCGCGTGCTTAAGCAGGAGGTTTTCGGCACCAATGAGTTTGTGCACCAACAATTTACGCTATGGCTATCAGCGGAAGGACTCGGCTGATGTCTGCCACGAATCCGTCGACACTAGAGGGTTTGCCCCGGACGTCGGTACGGCTGTTTGACGATTACCTGCTGCCCGCTGAGACGCTGAAGATCCGAGAGGAAGCGAGACAGTTCGCGGAGCGCGTACTGGCCCCACGCGCCGCGGAGCTGAACTCGGCTGAAGAATCATCGGCGGTCTTCCCCCGCGACGTCCTCCGACAGATGGCCGACGCCGGACTGTATGCGATCCCATTCGGCGAGGATGTTGGCGGCCGGGGCCTGCAGTACCCGATGCTTGGCGCCGCGACGGTGCTGGAGGAACTGGCCTACTTCACGCCGGGGGTTGCCTCGGCACTCTACGACGGGCAGGCGCTGCTGGTCGGGCGCACGCTCAATGGCGCCCCACCGCATATCCGCGGCGAGTTTCTGCCGAGGCTGGTCCGCGGCGAGATCGTCGGCTCCTTCGCCACCAGCGAACCTGACGCCAGCACCGACTTGTCGGCCGCCGCAATGCGCACAACCGCCATGCCGGTGTCCGGCGGGTTTCGGCTGACCGGTCGTAAACGCTGGATCACCAACTCCTGTGCTGCAGACATCATGACGGTTCTCTGCGTTGTCGATGGCGCCCAGGCGATGCTGCTCGTCGACATGCACGCCGACGGCGTCGCGGTCAGCGAGCCAGATCTCAAGATGGGCAACAGGCTGCAGCTGACCTCGGACGTCGAATTCACCGACGTCTTCGTTCCAGATGAACACGTCATCGCCGAACCCGGACGGGGGCTCGCGGCCGCTCTGAAAAGCCTGTCGCTAGGCCGGATCGGAGTCGGCGCGATGGGCGTCGGGATGGGCCAGTGCGCCTTCGACCACGCCGTGGCTCACATGCGTAGCCGCAGCGCTTTCGGGGCGAAGCTCGGCTCGTTTCAGCACTGGCAGTTCCGCTTCGCCGAGCACGCGATCGCGCTGGAGAATGCCCGGTCGCTCTATCAGAAGGCCGCCCGCAAGTCCGACGAGCGCGACGCACCGGAGCCAGAGGCCGCGATGGCCAAGGTGAGCGGTAGCAGGGTCGCTGTCGACATCGCGCGGGACGCAATCCAGGTCCATGGTGGCTACGGGTTTGTGCGGCAACTTACCGCCGACGGCCGAATCAATCATCTCGAGTCGATCTGGCGTGACAGCAAGGTCGGCGAAATCTACGAAGGCGCCAACGAGGTGCAACTGTGGAGCATCGCGCGAGTCGCGCTGGGGCGCGATGTCACGGGCTGACGTTTGGGCCGATCGCCGTGGCCGATCCGCAGGGCCAAGTCGTCGGATCTGCCGATAATCACATCGATGCGGGCGGATTGAGCCATGTTTCGGACTGACAGGGTCGCCGCCCTGCGGCGCGAACGGGCGGAATTGATCCGCTTCTGCCGCGATCTCGACGACGCCCAGTGGAGAACACCAAGTAGGGCAGCGGGCTGGCGAGTGCAAGACGTCGTCGCGCATATGGGCTCGGCGTGTCACTCGATGTTCACTCTCGCATCGCTAAAAATTCTGCGTAGCACCAACGTTGAACGCACCAACGATGCCTTCGTCGACGCCCGCCGCGCCTGGACACCGACTCGGACGCTCGCCGAGTATGAACGCTGGAGCCGCGTTCTGATCATCGCGGCCGGGACGATCTCCCGGACACCCCTGGCGGGTCTGAACGTGCCGCTGGCGGAATTGGGCAAGTTCCCGGCCGGCCTCCTGCTCGCCGGCGCGATGACATTCGATCAGCACACGCATTTGCGCCACGACATCGCACCAGCACTTGGCCTGCCGACACCCGACACCGATGGCAACCGGATGGCGGTAGTGCTTGAGTGGATGTTTGCGGTGCTGACTAACCAGCTGCTGGTGACTCGGCCCGCGTGGCTCGAGCGCCCCGTGGGCATTACGCTGCGCGGGCCGGGCGGAGGAAGTTGGGTCGTTGACGCAAGCGGTGCGGCTCAAGGTCGCGCGGACGCCGGTGCCGCCCATATCGTCGGGGTCGCGGCAGAGTTTCCGGAGTGGGGAACGAAGCGGGTCGACTGGCGTAGCAGGGACGTAACCGTCAACGGTGACGCTGACTACGGTGCCCGATTTCTTGACGCGGTGAACATCGTATGAAGGGCCACGACTATGTAGTCATCGGTGCCGGTTCGGCGGGCTGCGCGGTGGCGGGCCGCTTGTCGGCCGATTCTTCACGCAGCGTGCTGCTGCTCGAAGCCGGAGGATCCGATCTGCGGCTCAGTGTGCGGGCTCCGCTTGCCTTCGGCAGCCAATTCGGTGGCGCGACCGACTGGAAGTTACAGACAGAACCAGAACCCGGATGCGCCAACCGCCGCATGGAGCAGCCGCGCGGCAAGGTAATTGGCGGCACCAGTTCGATGAACGCGATGGTCTGGGTACGTGGCAGCCGACACGACTACGACGGCTGGGGAGTACCCGGGTGGACATGGGAGGACGTCGAACCGGTATTTCGCAGGATCGAATCCGGGCCCATTCACGTCACCAGAGTGGCGGAGCCGGACGAGCTGGCCCGACGATTCGTCGCCGCCGCCCGCGCAACCGGGGTAGCAAGTAACGATGACCTCAGTGGCCCGGATCTCGACGGTGCGGCGATTTCCCCGGTAACGGTGTGGCGCGGTCGACGTTGGAGCGCTGCGCGCGCGTACCTGGATCCGGCGCGACGCCGCAAGAATCTCACGGTGCTGACGGGCGCGCTCGTCCGCCGGGTGGTGATCCGAGACGGCGGCGCTGTCGGCGTCGAGTACGAGCACCGCGGGCGGCAGCGCTACGCACCTGCCCGGTCCGAAATCGTGCTCAGCGCAGGAGCTTTCGGTTCTCCGCATTTGTTGCAGCTTTCCGGGATCGGGCCCGCGGCGCACTTGCGCGACATCGGTATCACGCCACTGGTCGACAGTCCGCGTGTCGGTGCGGGCCTCGCCGACCATCTGAGCACATTCATGAACTGGGAGCTCGCGCCCGGCTTCACCGGCTTGGCCGACGCCCAGCACCCCAAGTGGTTGCTGCGCTGGTTGGTGTTCCGCAACGGCAAATTGACCAGCAACTACATGGAGGCCGTGGCCCACATACGCTCCGAACCCGGGCTTGCCGCGCCGGACTTTCAGCTGATTCACGGCCCCGCATACCTTTGGGAATACGGTCGCGCACAGCACCCCCGGCCCGCAATCGTAATCTTGCAGTCGCACTGGACCCCGCAAAGCCGGGGTACCGTACTTGCGCGGTCGGCCGATCCGCGAGTTCCACCGGCGATCCAGACCAATGGGCTCACCGCGGCGGCGGATATCGCGGCATTTCTACGGGCGATCCGGCGCACGCGAGAGATCGCCGCCACGGAGCCGCTGGCTTCGGCGCTTGGCGCAGAAATTCATCCTGGAACCGACGTGGTTTCCGACGCCGCACTTGAAAAGTGGATTCGCGAAACCGCCAATAGCACAGGTCATCCCGCGTGCAGTGCGGCCATGGGCACCGATCCGGACAGTGTGCTCGACGAGCGCCTGCGAGTGCGTGGTGTGAATGGTTTGCGCGCTGCTGACGCGTCGGCGCTTCCAGAGATTCCCCGTGCGAACACCAATGCGCCAGCCATTCTCGTCGGTGAACGTTGCGCCGACTTCATTACAGCGGCCGCCACATTGCCAACCTAAAGCCCGCGCATCTAACCCCGCCGGGCGGTACGGGCACGGCTTCACTTCGGCATGTGCGATCAACACGAGGAAGCGGACCTCGATGCAGATCCCAGTCGCCGATGCGGTGCTCAGCCTCCTCGGCCGCAACCCGGCCGGGCTCATCGGCGCCCTCGGTTTGACCAGCTGCGCGTCGAAGCGATGTGGCGCCAAGCCCTGTGCGACAAAGTCGATCACGGCCGAGCCGGCGCGACCGACAGCCACTGCCGGTAAGTCCGTGGCGTCGTCTCGCGGTGCTCTACCAATACGAGCACCGTGGACGGCTCAGTCCCGTAAGGTGCTCCAGTAAGCGCGCGCTGCGGGCAGCCACCGTGCGCGGAACTCCAGTAGCCGCGCCGCATGCTTGCGGCCGGACCATTCTGGGGCGATAACTGTCGGCAGGCGCGGGTCGACGGAGGGAAGCGGCTGGAGTTCGCCGTCGAGGGCCAGCAGGCACCGCAGCGTCTCCTCATCGGTACGGGGGCTGAGTTCGGAGAAGTGCCGTACGAGGTTCTCGTATCGGGCGCCAAGCGCTTCCAGATCCCACGAGCGTGTGATGAGATCCGTTTCCGCCAAGCCGATTCCGTTCGGCGTGCCAAAGAATGACACCGTGGAACCGCGCAGTCCCATCCGCTCGATTGCGCCCAGAATCCGCTCTCGCCGGTTGCAGTGCGGCGACACCCAGATCCCCGAGAGTGGGCTGCCGAAACCGCCCCACTCGAGCGTCCGGTACAGCCGGGGCCGAACCGCTCGCACTTCCTGTGGAATCGAAATCACCAGTACGAACCAGCGCCCGTCCCAAGAGGTGAACTCGGTGCCGAGTTCCTCGACGCGCCGGATGCCGTCGTCGATGAGTTCCCGACCGGAGCGGGTGAGGGACCACCGGGATACGCGTCCCTCACGGGCACCCGCGATCCATCCCGCCCGCGCACACCGGGACACAGCCTGCCGTGCGGCGTGGTGCGCGTAGCCGACCTCCTCGAGGACGCGGACAAGACCTGCCGTTGGGACGCGATCATCTACGGGATAGACCAAATCGCCGAGGGCATTGAGCAGTGTCGCCCGCGCACCGCCGGGCGCGACCCGCGGGGCCTGCCACCGCGTCGTGCCTTCGATCCGGGCCTCGGTCATGCCGAGCGATTGTGGCAGAACTGGGGCAGAGGGACCGTCGGTCGTTGTGTCGTCACTGTCCCGTGAAGCGCGGGTCCCGCCGCTCCTGAAAGGCTCGCCGTCCCTCGCGCCAGTCGTCGGTGGCGACAAGGGTTTGCTGGAGCTGGGCTTCGAGCTCGAGCTGCTCGGCCATGGCACGCAGAGACCAGGCACGTACGGCGGCCTTTGTGCCCGCATAAGCGCGCGTGGGCCCCGCGGCCAGGCGTCGGGCCAGGGCGGTCGCGTGAGAGCGGACCCCGTCGTCGTCGACGACGTGGCTCACCAGCCCCAGCCGGGCGCAGGTGTCGGCATCAATGGGATCGGCGAGCATCAGCAGCTCGGTGGCGCGGGCGCGGCCAACGGCGCTGGTGAGCAGCGCGGTTGCCCCGACGTCCGGCATCAGGCCGATCTTCGCGAAGCGGAACTGCAGATAGGCGCTGCGTGCCATGAGGGCAACATCGGCGGCCAGGGCAAGGCAGACCCCAGCGCCGATCGCCGGTCCCTGCACCGCGGCGATCACGGGCTGCGGTAGGTCCAGCAGGGCGAGAAAGGCCGGGTGGAACCGGCGCCGGAGGGTCGATTGGAGGTTGTCCCGACCGTCGGGCAGCACCGGGAATCCGGCCACCAGGTCCGCGCCCGCGCAGAATACCGGGCCCTCGCCGGCCAGGACGATGCTGCGGACGTCCTTCCGTGAGGCGACCGCGACGAACGCCTGTTCCATCCCCGCGCCGAGGGTGTCGTCCCACGCATTGCGCCTGGCCGGTCGGTCCAGGGTCACAGTCGCGACCGATTCTGATACAGAAACATTGACAGCATCACTAAATCTGTCCACATTCATGCCAGCAGTTTAGCGGACATCGAGACCCCCGCCCAAGGACTGAATTGGCAACACACGAGCCGGATTCAAATCCCTGCATGGTCGCCGGACTACCAGGCCGCTTCTTTGTAATCCGCATAAAGCCACCGCGGACGGCCTCGCAACCGTGCGCCACCAAGTCGAGTAGTCGCTACTCCTGCTCGGGCAAGGCGCTCGCCGTGACACTGGCAACGCAGCGACGCACGACGGCGGCGCAATCACAGTAAGGATGCGGAATGACCTCGAGCACCAATGCCCCCAACATCATCTGGTTCACCGACCCGGCCGGAACCGATATCGACAAAGTAGGCGGTAAGGGTGCGAACCTCGGCCGGCTGGCCAACGCCGGTTTCCCCGTTCCACCCGGCTTTGTCGTCGACACCGGCGCCTACCTGGCGCACATCGAGTCCATCAGGACCGACATCTCAGGGGCACTTGCCAAGATCAGCTACGACGACGCCGAGGCGCTGGAGAAGGCCGTCGAGCAGATCCGCGGATGGATCATCGCAGCCGGCATGCCGGCCAATATCGCTGCCGGGATAACGAACGCTTACGCGCAGCTTGGCGACGTCTACGTCGCGGTGCGCTCCTCTGGCACCGCTGAAGACCTCGAAGGCGCATCGTTCGCCGGCCTGCACGACACCTACCTCGACATCAAGGGCGCGGACGACGTCCTGGATGCGGTCAAGCGGGACTGGGCCAGCCTGTGGACAGCGCGGGCGGTGGCCTACCGCAAGAGTGGAGGGTTCACTGAGTTCCCGTCCATCGCGGTGGTAGTGCAGACCATGGTCGCGTCCGAGGTGTCCGGAGTGATGTTCACCGGCAACCCGCTGAACGCCGCGACCGACGAGATCATGCTCAACGCGAGTTGGGGTCTGGGCGAAGCCGTCGTCCAGGGCATCACCACTCCGGACGAATACATCATCTGGCACAAGAATTTCAAGGTGCTGGAAAAGACGTTGGGCAGCAAGGAGGTCGAGATTGTCCGCAACCCCGAGACCGGTCATGGCACGGTCCAGCGCGACGTGGACCCGGCACGGCGCGACGAGTTCACCCTCACCGACGAGGCGGCAGCCGAGCTGGCCGAGATCGGCGCCGGCGTCCAGGCGCTCTACGAAGGCTTCCCGCAAGATCTCGAGTGGGGTTACGCGGACGGCCAGTTCTACGTGCTGCAGGCCCGCCCGGTGACCGGTGTGGAATTCTCCTGGGACGCCGAGGTCACCGAGTCGGTTCAGGGCAACAGCGAGGCCGTGCCCTACGACAACATCTGGTCACGGGTGTTCCCGGAGGAGATGTGGACCGGCGCAATCAGCCCGCTGATGTTCTCCTGGCGTTGCTGGGGGCTCAACCAGTGCCACAGCGTGGGCGTGCACGCCTTCGGCTACCCCGACCAGGACTACACAACTCGGCGGCTGTGGAAGTACCACAAGGGTGTGTCGTACTACAACGTCGAAGCCGACCGGCAGCGCATCAAGGAGTCGATCCCGCCCCAGCTCCGACAAGGAATGCTGCACAAGGTCCCGACGATGTGGCACGCGGAAGTGCTCAACGCGCCATTCGACTGGGGCCGCTATCTCAACATGTTCCACAAGGTCGAGACAGAGCGGCCGGACATGGGCTTCAACTGGTGGCGGTACCTGGACCGAGACTTCATCAAGAACGCCGAGTACCGCGAGGCCACCAGGCCGCGCACCGTGGCCGAGCGTGAAGCCATGTCTGACGAGGAGCTCAAGGCCCATCTCGCCGACGTGATCCGGCTGGAAATCTCGTCCTATGACCCGCCGTGGAACGGCCTGCTCTGGTACATGGGCGAGTCGATGGGCTGGATCGGTTGGATCTGCGCGAACTGGTATACCGGTGGCCGCGAGAACATATTCGTGGATCTCATCACCGGTACCCGCCGGGAGAACATAGTCGGCGAGGAGACGCACGCCGCGTGGGAGCTCGCCGACATGATCGGCCAATCGCCGGAGCTGCGGTCGCTGCTGGAGAAGTACCCGGACGCGCGGTTCTTCGAGTATCTCGACCAGTGCATCGAGGGTCCGGCCTTCCGTGAGGCGTACGACCAATACGTCGCCGAACGCGGCTGGCGGGGCCACCCGGACCGAGACATCTACTTCGATCGCCGCGGCGACAACGTGATGGTTGACCTGGCGGCCTGGCCGGGGATGCTCGACGAGCCGGACCCGCGGATCAAGGAGCTGGCGACGCGCGAAAAGCTCGAAGAGTCCATCGCGCACGTTCACGAGAACCTCCTGTCGCAAGAGAACGGCGTCTTCAAGGCCCAGCTGTTCGCCGCCCTGATCGACTTCACGCACCGCTCGCTGGAGTACCGGGACAACGAGCGTGAGGTCATGGACTGGTCGACGTACGACATCAAGCTCTGCTTCGAGGAGGTCGGGCGCCGCTGCGTCGGGCGCGGGGGCCTGAAGGAGATGAAGGAGTGCTATTTCCTGACCATGGAGGAGCTCTACGCCGTCCTGGCCGGCACGGAGAACAAACGGCTCACCCGGGCCAAGATCGACGGACGCCGCAAGAATTTCGACGCCATCAACAGCGGCGCGAAGGATCCGGTGCCGTTCATCCAGCGGAGCCGGCCCTCGCCGATCGACGAGCCGGAGATCTCGGGTGATGGGGTCTTCGAGGGCAAGGGCACCAGCGCCGGCAAGGTCACCGGTACCGCGCGGGTGGTGCATGAGCTCAACCAGATCGGCCGGGTGCAGAAAGGCGACATCCTGATCGTGCACGCCACCGATCCAGGCTGGATGCCGGTGTTCAGCCGTATCCACGGCATCGTGCTCGAGAGTGGCGGCCTCATCAGCCACGGGGCGATCATCGCCCGCGAGTTCGGCCTGCCCGGCGCGCAGCTGCCCGGCGCGCGCCGGCTCATCCCGGACGGCGCGACGATCACCCTCAACGGCGACACAGGGATCGTCCAGGTCCACAGTGATCACGAGTCGGCGGAGGAGATCGAGACGATGGCCGCCCAGGTCGACGCGATGGAAGAGGAAGCGCCGGCGCACCACCACACGGTCGCCGTCTTCTGACCTGTGATCGCAGCTGGTTGGGCAAGTGACGACCCTGGCCAACGGGCCAGGGTCGTCACTGTGACCGGTCTTACACTAAGGCCATGCGCGCGGAGTGGCCCCTGGTCGGCCGGGACGCGGAACTGTGCGCGCTCAAGCACAGCCTGGTCGACCGCCGGCGAGGCGTCGTACTCGCCGGGCCGGTAGGCGTTGGCAAGAGTCGACTCTGCATCGAAGCGCTCGAGATGTGTCGGAAGGCAGGTTTCGCCGTCGCGCGGGTCACGGCGACTCGTTCCAGCGCCGAGATCCCTCTCGGCGTCTTCGCCCCGCTGCTGCCCACCACCCCCGAGCCGCACCAGGGGCGCATCGACGAAAAGTTGCATTTGCTTCAGCGTTGCACCGAGGAGCTGACCAGTCGTGCCGTAGGAAAGCCGCTTGTGTTGGGAGTCGACGATGCCCACTTGCTTGACGACATGTCGGCGACACTGGTCCACCAGCTGGCCGAGTCCAACGCAGCGATCGTCGTGGTCACGGTGCGCATCAGCGAGGCTGGGCCGGACCCCGTTGTGGCGCTATGGAAGGACGGGCTGAGCGAGCGAATCGAGGTCACCGGCCTCGGCGCCGAAGCTGTCGCCCAAGTCTTGACCGACGCTCTCGGCGCACCGATCGACGAGGCAGCCCTGGCGGAACTGACGGCGCACTCTCGGGGCAACACGCTGTTTTTGCGTGAGCTGGTTGGCGGCGCCGTCGCTGAGGGCGTGCTGCGTAACGAGGACGGCCTGTGGCGGATCGTGGGCGAGCTACACCCCACGGATCGGCTGGTGGAATTGGTCGAGGCGCGGCTGGAGGGACTGAGCGTCGATGAGCGTGAGCTCTTAGAGGTGGTCGCGTTCGGCGAACCCCTCGGCACAGCCGAACTGGCCGTGATCGGCGAGCTGGCAGTGGCGGAGGCGCTGGAGCGTAAGGGGCTGCTCAAGAGCGCACAGGAAGGATCGCGACTCGTCGTCAGACTCGAACATCCGATCTACGGTGACGTGCTGCGACAGCGGGTCCCGGCGTTGCGGGCCCGCACAATCGCGCGGTCACTCGCAGAGTCCGTCGAGGCGGCCGGAATTCGGCGTCCCGGGGACCTGCTGCGAATCGCCACCTGGCGTCTCGCCGGGGGTGGCGCAGATCCGAGGCTTATGTACGACGCGGCTGTCGCCGCGCGCTGGCGTTACGATTTCCCGCTCGCCGAACGGCTGGCGAGAGCCGCGGTCGACGCCGGCGGGGGTTTCGAGCCTGCCCTGCTCGCGGCCCAACTGGCCAGTCTTCAGGGGCGGCCGGAGCAAGCGGATACGGAGCTGTCGGCACTTGCCGGTGCGATGCAGGACGAAGACCAGGCGGCTTTGATCGCGCTGATCCGGCTGGACAACCGGGTGATATACGCGGGCACGATCGACGACGGCCTCAACATCGCCGACGAGGCCGAGCTAACCCTCACCGGAGGCGAAGTGCGCGATGAGATAGCCGCGCGCCGCGCCGCACTGCTGCTCGCCAAAGAAGGCCCCCGACGTGCCGTGTCGGCCCTGCAGCCCATCCTGGATCGCGCAGGTGGGAGGGCCTTGGCCTGGGCGTGCATGCCCGGTTCGTACAGCCTGGCCCGGTTGGGTCGCATCGATGAGGCGCTCGAGGTGGCCAGGCGGGGCTTGCGGACACACTCGGCCCTGGACACCAATATCGACTGGTACCCGTGGATGCATGCGTTCTATGAGGCCGAAGCGTTGGCGCACGCCGGGCGGTTCCGGGAGGCAGAGGACGTCGCCGTCGCCCAATATCGGTCGGGCGTGCAGGCGCGCTCGTTGGAGGCCCAGGCGATCTTCAGCTGGCAGCTTGCCAAGACCGTGGCCGATCGCGGACACGTCGACGAAGCGATCCGGCTCACACGCCGGGCTGTTTCGATCTATCGGGAACTCGCCCGTCCGCAGTTCATCGCCTTTTGCCTGATTTATCAGGCGCAGGCGTTGGCGATGGCCCGCCGACCCGCCGAGGGCGAGCACGCAATGGCGTCCCTCGAGAGATTGGGCGTCGGGCCCTCGTACTTCATGGGCGTCGATCTGTTGCAGGCCAGGGCATGGCTCGCGGCCGCGAAGGGCGACATGCGGGAAGCGCGGGACACGTTTCTGAGCGCCGGCGCGGACGGCGAGCGGATCGGCGACCTCGTCGGCGCGCTGGCGGCCCTGCATGGTGCCGCGCGCATCGGCTACCCCAAGGACGTGGCGCCGCGCATCGCCGACCTCGCCGCACGCGTCGAGGGTGTACTGGCCATGGCGCGTTGCGCGCACGTGGAAGCCCTTGTCGCGGTTGACGCCGAGGCGTTGCAGAACGTGTCGACCGACTTTGAGGCAATGGGAGCTTTGCTGCTGGCGGCAGAATCTGCAGCCGACGCCGCGGTGGCCTGGGAACGGCGCGGTGACCAGCGGCGGAAGGCGTCAGCTCGACAGCGCGCCGCGTGGTTGTCGGAACAATGCCCCGGCGCTCAGACGCCGGCGCTGCTGCCGACGGAGTCACGGGCCCGCCTGACACCTGCCGAGCGGGAGGCGGCGCTGCTCGCGGCCTCGGGGCAGTCCAACCGGGAGATCGCCCGGCAACTGGTGGTATCGGTGCGGACTGTGGAGAACCGCCTGCAACATGTCTACGGGAAGCTTGGCGTCAGCAGCCGGTCGGCCCTGGCCGACGCGTTGATCACGGCTGGCGAGCAGGCGGCCAACTGATCCGCCCGACTCGTCAAAGGAGTAGCGCCTACTCCTGACAGGACGGATCCGCCATTCCTAGCGTGGGGATATCGATTCGCCTGCCTGGGAGGCTCAGTGGTGACAGTTGGGTTAGACAACCACCGTCAGCGCCCGCACGTCTGGCTGCCCCCGGTCGGTCGGGCGCGGCCCTGGTCCCGGCCCGAACTCCTGTTGACGCCGTCGGCCGGCTTCACCTTCGGGCTGCTCTCCGACCGCACCGGGCTGGCTCGCCCCGGTGTGTTCCAGCGGGCGATCGAGGTACTGAACTGGCTGCGGCCCGACTTCGTGGTGCAGATCGGTGACCTGATCGAGGGGTACGTAACCGACGAGCGTGAGATCAGCGCGCAATGGGACGAGGTGGATGCCATTCTCGCCCGGCTCGATGTGCCGCTGTTCCGGGTTGTCGGCAATCACGACGTCAGCAACGAGGCCATGCGATCGGAGTGGGTACGTCGGCACGGCCTTCTGCACTACCACTTCCGATACGACGACGTGCTCTTCTTGCTGCTCAATACCAGCGACCCGCCGCAAGATCTGACGGAGTTCGGCGGTAAGGGCGACCACGAGCTCACTCCCGAGCGACTGGCCGAACTGCATGCGCTTCGCCAATCCGACCCGGACGCGCTTCGCAAGCAGTTCGAGGCCATGGCGGACTGGGACTCCACGATGCCGGCGGCGATCTCGGAGGAGCAGGTGAACTACTTTGAGGGGGTTTTGGCCGAACACCGTGACGTGCGGTGGACGGTCGTATGCATGCACATCCCCGCCTGGCAGGGTGACGGGCATCCGGCATTAGACCGGCTCCGCGCTGCCCTGGCCGATCGCCCGTACACGATGTTTGCCGGACACATCCACAACTATCGGCGCGAAGTCATCGGCGGCCGCGACCACATCAGGCTCGGACCCACCGGCGGGGCGTGGGTTCGCACCGGTGATCGTGGCAACTTCGACCACGTCAGTCTCGTCCGCATGGGGCTGGGTGAGCCAAGCATTGCCAACGTCGTCCTCGACGGCGTCTTGGGTGTCGACGGTGGGATATACCCGCCGCGCCCTCGACCAGTCGCGCGGCACGCCCCCACTCCCCAGCACTACGTTCGATACCGCGATTCCTATGAGAGGCAGGCCATGACCACCATCCGGCAGCTGACACAGTTCACTCCCGACGACGACCTGCTGCACGACGAAGTCTCCGCATCCGGCCTCTACGCGCGGGAGAGCTTGCTGCTCACCGCGCCAATCCCGGACGAGCAGCTGCTCATTTTCCTTTACGCGTGGCGGGAGGGCGGCACCAAGTGGGGCAGGTTCGTCTTCATAGCCGGCGCGGACATGAACAGCCCACTTTTCCTGTCCCACGCCGACGACACTGACTACTCGGGTGAGAACTTGCGCGACTTCACAGTGGGCGGCCTGCACTGGCGCCAGCCGAAGCCGCTTACGACCGCCGAGGTGGAGTTCCACGCCGGGCGAGTAGAGCTCGCGTTGAGGTTCGAGGGCATCCACGCCCCGTTCAGTTGGCACGACAACGCCGACGGCTGCCCAGACTGGGCAGCGCACAACAGGTTCGAGCAGTCGGGACTGACTCGGGGAAGTTTGACGCTCGGTGATCGGCACGTCGAGTTCACCGGAGTGGGCCATCGCGACCACTCCTGGGGCAGCCGCAACTGGAACATGCTGCAGCATTGGAAGTGGATCAACGCGGCGACACCGGACGGGGCCAGTTCACTGCACGCCATGATCATGTGGGTGAAGGGCGAGACGCTTATCAACGGTTACCTGAACTTCAATGGACAGGTCTCTCCCATCGTGTCGGCTGAGGCATCGGCCGACCTCGACGACAACATGGTCCACCGTGCGGCTCGTGGCCGATTCGTCGATGAGCAGGGCCGGGAGATGACGTTTGAGTCGCGGTATTCCGCGGGGTGGTCCATGCCGATCCAACATCTGCTTTTGAACGAGATCGGAATGGCCGCCACCCTCAATGGCGCGCCGGCGGTGGCTCACGTCGAGTTGGGCTGGCCGACGGACTACGTCCGGAACCTCGCCCCACTCCATCGTTGACGTCCTGGCCGCCGCGACTCGTAAACCGCTGTGCGACAACGCCCCCGACTCACCCTCAGTGGTCGCCGCAAGGCCGCGCAAGCGCGGTGGCAGCAGAGGGATCCCTGTAGCCACCGGCGTCGTTGCCTCATTCGACGTTTGCTGTCAGGCGCTCAACGGCATCTGAACGCCGCACCATGGCAGCCGGAATCCGCCTTCGCTCAGACCGTAGCCGACGGTTCCGTCGCCCAGCTTGAACTCCATCATCTGCTCGCACACCACAAACGTGTCCTGTGGGAAAACCCAGTTGAAGACCGGCGTCGCGGAGAACGTGAAGTGGCGACCGAGTTGGTCCTCGAACGCCCACCGCATCGAGTTCACCGAGAATGTGTCCGGCGAGTAGTCGATCGATTCCGTTATGTGTTTGACCCCAAGCCACCGTGAGCCGTCGTAAAACATCCGCATGTATGAGCTGGCGCCGCTGGTCGACACGCCGTGGATTCCGGAGAACGCCATGCCGTTGTCGAAGACCGGCCAGGCCAGCCGGTAGTGGTGCAGCCCATCCCAGTTGCGGGTACCGGCCGCGATATCCCGGAAACCCGTACCGGACAACGCGACACGGTTACCTCGAATGACGACGTGACCCGTCACCGAACACGGTCCCTCGAGGTGGATATTGGCCATCTCGCGCGCGAACGTGCCTTCGGTGTCCCGGGTCATCGCTATGCAGTCGGCCAGCGGGACGGTGGAACGCCAGTCGAGTTCGAGACCGAAGTCCGCGTCGGCGAAGCTGATGTGCGTCAACTCCAACGGTTCGACGGCGCGCACCGTCATTCCGGCGAGCTGTACACCGCGGTCGGGTCGGGCGTCGGTGTAGGGCAGGTTGAGGTTGGTCCTGGCGAAGACGGGTTGGCCGTCGGCAAATACGATCAACCAGCTGTTGGCCTGTTTCCGATTGGGCAGCAGGCCGATCCGGATCAGACAGCCCACTCGCGTCGCCGGGTCATAGGCGTTGTAGTAGTAGCTCTGGCTCCACAGATCTTGCTCGGGGTCAACGACGAGCCCTTCGTATTTCGCCCAGTCAGTCATTTGGTCACCAGCCCGGAAGTCAAAGGAAGAAGCAAAGATTCGATCGTGGGAAGTTCCTCGGCGTCGGGTTCGAAGCCCTGGCTGCGGGTCCACACGCGGTCACGCAGGATCTCGCCGCGCGAATGGTCCAGCACGACGCGGTGCACATCGGCGCGATAAGCCCGCGCGCAGTCGTCGGTGAACACCGCATCAATCACGTGGTCTAAGGCTGTCCGGATCGCGCGTGCCACCGTGACGAGGTCGGTGGGATCGGCGGTCGGCCGTGACAGCAGCTCGCGGCCAGCCACCGCTGACGCGGTCAAGGCGGACGATGCGTCGGCGACCGTCCCGGTGCAATCCTCGAGTGCTGCGCCGAGCTCGTCTGCGAAGGCGACCATCCTGGTCAGTTCGTCGCAGTCGAAGCGGTACTGCAGTGGCAGCTGTTCGGCCATCAGCATCAGGGTGCCGATGACCAGGCGACATTGTTCCTGCGCCAGCGCGTTGAGCGGATCGACCGCGGGTAGGACAGTGTCGACCATCGCCTTGGTCATGGTTTGCAGCTGGATCTCGTAGCGCATGAGCATGTCATTCGCCTTTCTCGAGCAGTTGGTGAATTTCGTGGAGCATGGCGCCGCCGATCCCGGTCAGCCACATGACGGTGATGTCCTGGTGTGTCTTTGCCCCCCGAGCGATCCGGTAACCGGTACCCAGGGTGAGCACGGCAAGGCAGAACGCATTGAAGACGCTGTAGTAGTGCAGGCGTTTCGGGTCAACGCGCAGCCCCGATGCCCGCTCGTACTCGGCGTAGAACTCGTCGGTCGGCATCAGGCCACTGGCCAGAAAAGTTCTGCCGTCCTCGGCGAGGTGACCGAACGCGGGCGCGGCAATCCACGCGAGATCTTGATGGCGATCGCCTATCCGGCCCAATTCCCAGTCCAAGATCGCGGTGACGTGCGCGTCGTGCTCGGTGAACAGATAGTTCCCGGTGCGAAAGTCGCCGTGAACGACGGAGAGCCGTTCCACTGCGGGCATGTTTTCGCGCAGCCAATGCGAAGCGACGCGAATCAAGGGAATGTCCTCCCCACAGTCCTCGTCCCACACCCGGCTCCACCAGTTGATGGCCCACTCGACGCTTTGAGTGCCGAGAGCCGGGATGTCGAACGCGGCGAGG
>Ga0306926_10003028_pt1 | contig 17289 bp, 15 predicted proteins | sample flu12Cox44000178_FD_203759 | JGI IMG/M metagenome (GOLD analysis project Ga0306926, IMG submission 203759) | Lab enrichment of tropical soil microbial communities from Luquillo Experimental Forest, Puerto Rico - flux8day.12C.oxic.44.000.178 (v2)... | ecosystem: Environmental > Terrestrial >... | reverse complement strand
GCGAATGACGCGTAAACCGCGGCCAGCGACAGTGTCGGGATGCTCGATGGAAAGAACAGCTGGCCCACGACAGGCGCGACATACAACAGAATGAACAAATCGAACAAATCCAGCGACCAGCCGAGAACCGATGCAACGACCGCGTTCCTCGCCTGCCGGGCCGCGACCGGCGAAGCCGTCTCAATGCCTTGCAAATTTGAAATCGTCATCTTTATCCCTCCGTTTCACCCCAATGAATTCCGCCTTCATCGCCCGACGAATTTCGGCGGGCGCTTTGCATTGAAAGCTTCAACGCCTTCCTTGAAATCTTCCGACTGGCGCAGCCGGCTGTAGCAATGGCCTTCAAGTTCGATCGCAATCGTAAGCGTCGAATCTTCAGTATCGTTCAAGAGCTTCTTCGCCGTTCGCTGGGCGAGCGGGGCGAAGGTACGAAGCTCGTCCACGAGCCTGTCGGTCGCCTTCTCGAGTTCGCCATCGGCCACGCATTCGGTGACGATGCCCCAGTCGAGCGCCTGTTTTGCGGTGATCCGCTTCGAGCGCATCACGATGTCCTTGGTGCGGGTGATTCCGATCATTTTCTGCAGCCGTGCGGAGCCGCCCGAACCCGGAATCTGGCCGAGCTTCTGCTCCGGCAGCGCGTAAAGCGTGGTGTCGGACGCAATCCGGAAGTCGCAGGCGAGCGACAGTTCAAACCCGACCCCGAAACAATACCCGCGGTTGGCGACGATCACCGGCTTCGAACACCGCGCCGGAGACGCAATATTCCATGCAAGTTGGGAGACCTTCTCGGGCGCTGCTTCCATAAAGCCGCCGATGTTGCCCCCGCTGGAAAAATGCTCGCCGATCGAGCGGACCACGATAACCCGCACGCGCTCATCTTCGTCCAGTGCCTCGAACACGAGCCGCAACTGGTCGCGCTGCGGCATCGAGACGACGTTGAGAGGCGGGCGGTTGAGAACGATGTCGGCGCGCTCGCGCACCTCGTCGATTTCGACCTGGAAACCGTCGAGCCTGGCAAGCCGTGAATCCGCAAAAGCGTGAGGAGATGGCATGGTATTTCCTTTCTGGGTCAGGCGGCGCTCGAGGGCGGCGCGCGTTCAAGCTGGTAATCGCCTGCGACGAGCATGCGACGTAAGAGTTTTCCGACCGGGGATTTCGGCAATGCGTCGACGAAGATGAAGCGGCGGGGGCGCTTGAAATTGGCCAATCCCGATGTCCGGCAGAACTGCTCGAGTTCCAGCTCGCCGACCGGCCCCTTGCGCTTGACAAAGGCAGTAACGATTTTTCCCCACTTCTCGTCGGGCAGACCCACGACCGCGACCTCAAGCACGGCCGGATGCAGCGAAAGGCAGCTTTCGATCTCGACCGGCGAGACGTTCTCGCCGCCGGTAATGATCATGTCATCGACCCGGCCGGTGACGAACAGGTCGCCATCGCGATCGACGAAGCCGGTGTCGCCGGTAAAATACCAGCCGTCGCGAAGCGCCCTGGCATCCGCGTCGGGCCGGCGCCAATAACCTTCGAATGATTCATCGCCCGCGAGCAAAGCGATGATCTCCCCCTCTTCGTCGGGCCTTGCGAGATCCGCAGCCGACCTGGCGTTCAGCTTCACCACCCGGATTTCCTGGTTAATCCCGGCCTTGCCGGCCGAGCCTGGTTTGGCGGGCGCGTTCTGATCAATGGTGAAGGTGTAAATCTCCGAACTGCCGTAGTGATTGACGAAAAGGTCCGGCCGAAACGCCTCATCGAGCTTCTTCAGAAGCCCGTCGGTCATCGGCGCGCCGGCAAATCCGAGCTTTCGCACACTCGAAACGTCGGTCGAGGCAAATTCACTCGCGTGGACCAGTTCGTGATAGAGCGTCGGCACCAGATAAAGATTGGTGACCTTTTCAGCCGCGATCAGCGCGAGCGCCTTGTTTGTATCGTATCGCGGCAGGCAAACGAACGTGCCGCCGATGATCGACATCGCGAGCAGCGAGCGAACCCCCATGGTATGGTAGAGCGGCATCACGCCGAGGGTACGTTCGCCGCGCCGATAGAGATTTTGCGCGACATGCGCGATGGCGGCGGCGCGTTCGGCGCGGTGACGCCGCGGCACGCCCTTTGGCCGCGACGTGGTTCCCGATGTATAGAGCATGATCGACCAGGCTTCGGCACTGACGCGCGGCGTCATATCTGGCGCTGATTCTGCCGCAAGTTGCTCGAAGTTGAATTCACCGGCTCGCTCATCGCCGACGCGAATGCGCGGCAAGGTCGGCGCTCGCCTTGAATTTTTGACGGCTTCCGCGGAGACGTCCTGATACACGACCGCGCAGGCTTCGGAATTTTCGATGCAGAAGTCGAGTTCGTCGTCCTTGGCGCGCCAGTTGATCGGCGTGATCACGATGCCGGCCAGCTGACAGGCCCAGTGCAGTGTCGCGGCCGGCTCGCAATTCTGCAGCACCGTGACGATATGATCGCCCGGCTTCAGGCCGATCCGGTCGAAGGAGGCGATGAGGGACGAGATACGCCTGTACCATTGCGCATAGGTCAGGCGAAGATCGTCGTCGACGATGGCGAGCGCTTCGGGATCGCGCGCCACGCTGGCAACGAAGCTCGTTCCAAGATCAAGCATTGGATTTCTCCCTGCTCAACGCACCGCTCATTTCGGCAACCGCTTCCAGCGCCGCGCGCACAATCGGCGTGTAGCCCGTGCAACGGCACAGGTGCCCGGTTAAAAGATCGCGAATGGCCCGTTCGTCTGCCTGCGGATGTTTTCGCAAGAAACCGTCGAGCGACATCAAAATGCCAGCCGTGCAAAAGCCGCACTGGAGCGCGTGATTGCGCTTGAACGCCGCCTGCAGAATTCCAAGGCGGTCCGGCGAGGGCGCAAGGCTTTCAACCGTTCGCACCTCGCAGCCTTCGACCTGCAGCGCGAGCGTGAGACAGGCGCGCGCCGGATTGCCGTCGATCTCGACGGTGCATGCGCCGCACACGCCATGCTCGCAACCGACATGGGTGCCGGTCATTCCGATCTGATGCCGCAGAAAATCCGTCAACAGCGTGCGCGGCTCGGCTTCGCCGGCACGTGGCTTGCCGTTGAGATTGAAGCGAACGACGTGCCTCCGGTTGGCCCGAAATCGACTCATTGCAACACCTCCCGCACCAGATCGCGGCCGATCATCCGTACGAGGTCGCGCCGATATCGCGCCGTGGCATGGACGTCATCGCGCGCGTCGAGATCGTAGGCAAAGGCGTTCAAGGCATCATCGAGCGCGCTTGCTTCGAGGTGCGGAAAATCCCGCGCCACCGGCATGTCCGCGACGCCGCCGACGGCGAGGCGAACGCCGTCTCCTTTCGTTACTGCTGCGCAGGCGACGATGGCGAAATCGCCATGACGGCGCGCGACCTCGCGAAATGCGCAGCGCCGTTGGTCGGCGGGAAACGTCACCGCCTCGATCAGTTCGTCATCCGCACGCGTCGTCGCCATCATGCCCGTGAAAAAGTCCCTTGCCGCGACGCGCCGCCGCCGCCTGGCGCTGCGCAAGAGCACTTCCCCATCGAGCGCGCACACGACCAGCGGCAATTCGGCGCTCGGATCGGCATGCGCGATCGAGCCGCAAACGGTGCCCCTGCTTCTTGTCTGCACATGACCGGTCCAGGGCAATGCCAGAGCGGCGAGCCGCAAACTCTCGCCAAGCCCGGCCCAATCGAGCAAGGCCGCCTGGCGCACCGCTGCTCCGATCGTCACAATGCCAGCCTTGCGTTCGATCCGCGCAAGTTCGGAAACTTGCATGATGTCGACCAGCGTCTTCGGCTTTGCCAGACGCATGTTGAGCATAGGCATCAACGACTGTCCGCCGGCGATGATGCGCGCGTCGCTTCCTTCATTCGCCAGCACGTCGAGCGCTTCGTCGAGATATTCGGCAAGAACGTAGTCGAAAGAAGCAGGCTTCATTGGCGCCCTCCGAGCCAGTGACGCAACCTCACGACAATGGAGGGCTTGGCCTGATCGGAAGCGCCGCCGCCTGCCTGGCGCGCCAAGCTTGCAAAAAATTGCCCGATGATCACGCGCGCGGCGCCGTCGAGCAGCCGGCCTCCGATGCTTGCGACCTTGCCGCCGATGGCTGCCTCGTAGACATAACGGATTGCGGTGCCATCATTCTCGATCGGGCGAAGCGTGATGCGTCCCTCGCCGCTGCCGAACCCAAGCGCGCCTTCGGCCGATCCGCCAAGCGTCACCGCGTGTGGCGGATCGAGATCGGAGAGTTTGACATCGGCACGATATCGTCCCTTCACCGGACCGATGCCGAGCGTCACGTCGGCGCGGAAATGGGTGTCGGAGATTTTCTGAACGGCATGACAACCCGGGATCACCGCCTGCAGCGTTGCGGGATTGAGCAGCATGTTCCAGACCTGTTCGGCCGGCCCGCCAACGATCGCCTCGCCTTCGCCGTGCAGGTTTCGGCCACCGCCGCGCTTTTCGATTTGCTTTCCGGCCCGGCCGGTGGGCGGCGCAGGCTCGGCACCACGGACGAGCTGCGCGAGTTTCGCTGGCACCAGCGGCAGTTCGAGATCCCTTGCCCCGAGCGCATCCGCGACGGCGTTGGCAATGCAGACCGGCGTCGACATGCAGTTGCCCTCGCCGACGCCCTTCGAGCCGAGCGGCGTGAAAGGCGACGGCGTTTGCATGTGGATGATCATGGGGTCCGGCACCTCCGCCGTGGTCGGCAGGAGGTAATCCGCAAACGTTCCGGTCAGAAAACTGCCGTCATCATCATAGGCATATTCCTCGTAAAGCGCGGCGCCGAGGGCTTGCGCGAAACCGCCACGGATTTGCCCGTCAACCATGGCGGGATGCAAAATGGTTCCGCAGTCATGCATGGTGACGTAGCGATCGATCCGCGTCTGCAACGTCGTCTTGTCGACCTCGACACCGCAAAAGTCGAAAATGAAGCCGTGGCAGAGCGAGGAGTTGATGTGATCCTGTTCGTCAGGCGCGGTCAGCTCGGGCGGTGTCCAGAACACCGTCTCGCGGATGGTCTGTCCGATACCGTCAGGAAGCGCGGCCGGGGACCAATGGCTCAGGCCGGCGATGCGGGAAAATGAAATCCTGTTGTCGGGATTGCGCTTTGATCCGACCTGCCCGCCGACGAACGCGACGTCCTCGATCTCGGTGTTCAACTGGCTTGCGGCGATCCGCGCCAGGCGCTCCGCTATGCGTTCGGCGGCTAACCTTGCGGTGCCGGCGACGGCGGGGGCAAACCGGCTGGAGTAATTGCCTGAGGCAATCGACCAGGCGTCCTTGGCCGTGTCTATTTCGGTGTTGACCCGGATATCAGCCGGCTTGAGGCCAAGCACGTCTGCCACGACCTGCGAAAGAACGGTGCGATGGCCTTGCCCCTGCGGCACCGAGGCAACGTGAACCGTGACGCTGCCGACCGGGTCGATCGAGATCGTTGCGGTCGCCTGTGCGCCGTTCTTGGGCCCAGCCTTGCGGCGCTCGGCCGGCGTGAGCACAGTCGTGATGTAACCCATGTTGGATACGCTGGGCTCGACCACGGCGGTGTAGCCGATGCCGTAAAGCTTCCCTTCCGCGCGCGACGCATCGCGGCGGGATTTGAGCTCGGCGAGCGCGCCTTCGGCGACGCCGCGCCGGATCGCCTCGGGATAGTTTCCTGAATCGAGCAATGTGCCGCTCGCCGTCCGGTAGGGAAAGGCGTCCGCTGGAATGAGATTTCGCGTGATGACGTCGAGCGGATCTAGGCCAAGCTCGACGGCGATGCGCTGGACCAGCCGCTCCAGCGCGAAATAAACCTGCGGGCCGCCAAATCCGCGATTTAATCCCGTCGGCGTCTTGTTGGTGACGACGACGCGGTTGCGGACCTTCAGATGACGGATGTCGTAGGCGCCGGTCAGGTTGCCGTGCATGCGATAGAGCGTCGCCGGTTCCGGCGCGCGCAGATGCGCACCGCAATCCTCGACCTGGTCCCAGTCGAGGGCGAGAATGTGGCCATCACGGTCGACCGCAGCGGCAAGCGTGATGGCCCGGTTCGTGGCAGAAACCGATGCGGTCAGATGTTCGAGACGATCCTCGATCCATTTGACCGGTCGGCCTGCGGCGCGCGCCGCCGCCGCCACGAGAACGATATAGGGAAAAACGCCCTGCTTGACGCCGAAGCTGCCGCCGGAATCCGGCGGCGTGCGCAGCCGCAGCCGATTGCCCGGGACCTTCAGCGCCCGCGACAGCACCGCGTGGATGCTGAACGGTCCCTGAAAATTGGCCAGCACATCGTAAGTGTCTTCGCCCGGTTCATACTCGGCGATCACGCCATAGGTTTCGATCGGCGTGCAGGAGTTGCGCGGATAACGAATGTCGATGCTGAAGCGATGCGGCGCGTTCGCAAACGCCTGCTCCGGCTCGCCGTAGCGAAAGGTCCGATCGCTGGCGACATTGCCCGGGAAGCCATGGTGCAGGACGGGCGCGCCCGGCGCCAAAGCCGCGAGCGGATCGACCGCAGCCGGCTTCACCTCGTAGCGCACGTCGATCAGATCGACGGCGTCTTCGGCGAGGTAACGATCGGTCGCAACGACAATGGCAACGGGCTCGCCGACATAGCGCACGCGCCCCACGGCAATCGGCCAGCACTCGACTGGCGCCTTGACCCCGACTACGAGACTTGACGTCAGCGCCTTGATGGCTTCGCCGTCGAGGATCGCGACGACACCAGGCGCCTGCTTCGCCAACGACGGATCGATTGACACGACGTCGGCATGCGCGTGCGGCGAACGCAGGATCGCGGCGTGGAGGGTGCCGGGACGAACGCCGAGATCGTCGATGAAGTGGCCGCGTCCTGTCAAAAGCGCCGAATCTTCGACGCGAGGGATCGACCGCCCGACCCAAAGCGGGCCGGTCTCACGATTGGTCGTGGCCTGGCCGGCGGCTTCCGCCATCCCGAACGTTCTCCCGCGCAACGAAATTGCTTGCGGAAAAACTATTCGGCAGCGCTCCTATCCCGCAATATCGGACGGTCTCGAAACTTACCATCCCGTCTCATTGTTGGGGGAGTGCGCCGCAGCATCAACTCGCAAGACGGGAAACGTTGCGGAACTCGCGCGGGCTGACACCCGTGTGGTTGCGGAAGAAGCGGGTGAAATGGGCGGGCTCGGCAAAGCCGAGCTGGCTGCCGATGTCGCCAAGGTTGGAGGATTGATTGAGCACGGCGTCGACCGCCTTCTCCATGCGTACGACATTGAGAAAGACCTTTGGCGGCACGCCGATCGAAGCCTCGAACAATCGGAAGAAATGGGCACGTGAGAGGCCCGCTTCCCGGGCGAAGGTTTCAAGGGCGGCGCCTTGTCTGGCATGCGATCGCATCGACGCCGCCACTTTCCGGATCCGCCAGTCGGTAGAGCGCGCGTTCATTTCCCTGATCGAAGCCGGAAAGCTCCGCCATGGCGTGAAGCGTTCGATCACCGAAATCATCAAGTCCGACAACAACGCTTCGTGGGCGATCCGCGCCTCGGGGTGCGCCATCATGCCGGCGGCGAGATTCATCGCAAGGGTGCGGATACGCGGCGAGATATCGCCGGATGGATCACTAAAGAAACCCGGAGCGCCGCTTGCGGCCCAGCCTGGGCGAAATGCCATCAACCATTCCGGCTCTATGTAAAGCGCGAGAATGACGGTACGCGGCCGTTCGGGATGGTGGACATAGGAATGCGGTTGCCAGCCGTTCACCAGAACGGCCGCGTCGTTGGTGAGCGGACAGACCGTGTCGCCGACGACGAACTGCGTGTCCGCGCCCTCGACTTTCAACAGCACATGGCAATGCGGATGAGCGTGACGCACCAGCGACCAGTCCATGTCGAGAAGCGCGACCCGGCCAAAGGCTCCATGGGCAATTCGCAGGGCTGTCGACATCTCAAAACTCTCCCGGCAGCGACGTCCCGCTCGGCTCTGAAACGGTGCGTCCGTCCCCTTGTCGCATTCCCTTGCTCCCGCCAGTAATGTTTCGTGGCTCGCTGGTTTCAGCCCGCGACGATGCGTGCAAAGGCAGCTTTTGGATCGCCCTCGAGAACCTGGGCGAGGTCGACGTTTTCGATGCCCTTGACGTGAATACGCTTGAATTCCATCGGCTCGGTTGCAAGCGGCTTGGTCGCATCGATTCCCATCTTCGCGCTGATGCCGTTGTCCGATGATGGATCGAGTTTCGAGCCTTGCGCGCCCGAGACGATGACGAGATCGCGATCGGCCTGAAAGCGGGTGGCAATCGCCCATTCGATTTCACTTTCGTTGTCGATATCGACGTCCATGTCGACCACGACGACCTGCTTGATATCGTAATGGCCGCCAAACGCGCCCATGATGATGTTCTTCGGCTCGCCCTGGCTCGCCTTTTCGATTTTCACGGCGAGGTGATAGCGGCACGTCCCGCCGCGGGTGAGGCGCACGTCGCGCACCGAGGGGAAGCTGCGCTGCAGATGGTCCAAAAGCGTTGCCTCGCGCGGAATACCGCCAAGCAAAAGATGCTCCGTTCCGCCGCCGACGATGGTATGGAAAATCGGATTCTTGCGGTGCGTGATCGTATCCACCTGGATCACTTCACGATTGGCGCGCGGCCCGTAATATTGTGGAAACTCGCCGAACGGCCCCTCCGGCTCGCGAACCTTGGGCAGAATGCGCCCCTCGATGACGATTTCGGCATGCGCGGGCACGCGTACGGCGTTGGTCCGGCATTTCACCATTTCTACCGGCTGTCCGAGCAGCGCGCCGGCGATCTCCATTTCGTCCTGGTCAAGTGCTGCGATCGCTTGCGACGCAAGAATGCAGGCCGGATGCACGCCGATAACAAGCGCAATCTCGAGCGCCACGCCGGCTTCCTCCGCCATTCGGAAATAATGCAGCGTGTGCCGGGGCAACAGCAGCACGCCGATGCGATCGGGACCGCTGACCTGGCAGCGGTGGATCGAGACGTTCTGAATTCCGCTCTTCGGATTGCGCGCGATCAGAAGCGCTGCGGTGATGTAAGGCCCGCTGTCGTGTTCGTTGTGCTTGGGGATCGGCAACTGGGCGAGTAGATCGATCTTTTGTTGAACGACCTCCTGCGCCGGCGCGGCCGTCACTTCGGCCCACGGCAACGGGTGGCGAACGGCGTGCTGGAATCGCGCGAGCAATTCGACCGAGGGGACGCCAAGCGAATCGGCGATCCAGCCGCGATTTGCAAACAGGTTCGCCACGACGGGAATGGAATGCTTACCCGGCGCGGGAAACAGCACGGCGCGCTCGTTTTCCAGTTTCTTGGCGACCGCCGCCAGCTCGTCGATCAGCGAGATGCCTTTGCGAGCGACCGCAAGCCGATCGGTGGCGGCAAGCCATTGCAGCCAGCCGCGCAAATCTGGATGGGCACTCTGGCCGGCCGCATCCGTGTTGGTAAGTCTCGCTTCCATCGCCTGCTCCATCGCGCCGGGAGAACTCTTTCAGAACGGGCTGGGTTTCGCCATGCGGCTTGTCAGCGCCGATCAGCCGAGATCAGCCATCACGCGCCGATATTGGTTCGGCGAAGTTCCCGTATGCTGCTGGAAAAACCGCGTGAAGTTGCTCTGGGCCGAAAAGCCGAGGTCTTCGGAAATATGTCCGATCTCGTCCACTGGTTCCCGCAGACGATTGACGGCGGTCTCGACGCGAAGAGCATTGGCATAAACGCGCGGACTCAAGCCGGTGCAGCTTCGGAACAGATGATTGAAATGCGGGCGCGAGAGACCGGAGCGCCTGGCAATGTCATCGAGATCGACGGCCTCTGCCGCCCGCGCGCGCATGTGCCGCAGCGCCCGCCCGACCCGGTAATCCCAGGGGCCAGCGATCCTGCGCCTTGCCGCGCCGCGCTCGCGCCAGTCTGAAAAGCCGTAGGAGACAGTAAGGCAGAGCTGAAGGATCAATTCCTGAAGTTCGTCGTGCCTATCGAGGGGGCCCGCCATGCGCCGCACCAGTTCCGCGCGGAGATGATTGATCTCGTTGGTGATCGCAATCCCAGGATGGGGAAAAAAGCCGAGCTCTGCGCAGTTCGCAAATGCCCGGTCCGCGTTTGCAAGCCATCCCGGTTCGATATAGAGCGCGAGAAACAGCGTCCGCTCGGCACCCTGAAGATGCATGTAGGCGTGCTGCTGCCATGAGTTGACGGCGACGAGCATGTCGCTGCGCAACGGCACCGCGTTGCCCTCGACCATGAAGTTCTGGTCGGGTCCGCTCGCCTTGAAGATCAGGTGAAAATGCGGATGGGCATGGTCCACCAGCGAGGTGTCCATGTCGAGGAGGGCCACCCGTCCAAACCGGCCCCGCAGGATGCTCAAAGCCTTTGTCACTGCTGGATTCTCCGCCCGGAAAGATAACCTGAATAGCCGATGACCGATATGTGCAGGACGGCGAAAAAACATCCGAAATGATAAATCCGCAGCAGCCGGGGAAAGCCCAAACCGGGCCTTAGGGAATATGCTTTCCTCAAACAGCCGGGAGCGGCCGATGGCTGCCGGCAGGCGCTGCGAATGGAGAGACCGATGGACGTGGTATTCCAGGACGCCGGACGCGACCGCCGGGAACAAGAACGTCAGCGCCAGTTCCGCGAACGATTCATCGCAGAGACACCACCTTGGTATCACGGCGCGCTCCATCTCGGCTTCACGCTGCTCGTGACGGGAGCTGCGATGTGGTTTTGCTGGAACCGGATTCACAACGCCGGCTGGGAATGGCTGCTGGTGATCCCGATCGCGCTGTTCGGCAACTGGATCGAATGGGCCGCGCACCGCTACATCCTCCATCGCCCGGTGAAGGGACTGGAGATGATCTACAAGCGCCACTGCACGGTGCATCACCAGTTCTTCACCCATCACGACCTGACCTATCATGGCCAGAGGGAATGGCGCGCGCTGTTGTTCCCGCCGTTCGCGCCGCTCGGTTTCGTGCTCGCCGCGCTGCCGCCGGCGTTCCTGCTCGGACTGCTGATCTCGGCCAATGCCGGATACATCGCGGTGTTCACGATGGCGGCCTATTATTTGATGTATGAAGGTCTGCATACGCTGTCGCATCTCGACGACGAGCGGCATCCGTATCTGAAATACATTCCGCTCATCAACACCGTCCGCCGCATGCACATGATCCATCACGTGCTCGGCTTCATGCAGACGCGGAATTTCAACCTGACGTTCCCGATTTGCGACGCCCTGTTCGGCACCAGCGATCTCGACCGTGGGCTCGTCGGCACGCTGTTTAACGGAAACTCGAACAAATACATGCGCAGGGACCTGCTGCCGACCGATCCCGGCATTCCGGTGCCGCAACTCGATGGCCGCGTCGGCGAACAGGCAAGAGCGGTCTGAACGAAGAAACAGGGGACGGCACGACGCGCGCCATCCTCAAAACTGCGCGCGAGTGCCTCACTCCGCCTTGATCCTTGCGGCCTTGATCACCTTGGCCCATTTCTCCATCTCGACCCTCATCTGGGCGGAGAATTCCTCCGGGCTGTCGCCAACCGGCTCAAGACCGATTGCTGCCAGGCGCTCTTTCATTTCCGGCAGCGCGATGATCCTGACGACCTCCTGGTGCAGCAACGCGACGACGTCCTTCGGCGTACCGCTCGGCACCAGAACCCCGACCCAGGCATCGCCGTCGAGCTCGCCATAGCCGGCCTCCTCGATCGTGGGCAGGTCCGGGACTGCCTGTGTGCGTTGCCTGCTCATCACGGCGAGCGCGCGCAGCTTTCCATCCTGGATCAGTGGCACAGCTGCCGATAACGCGGCAAAGCCGATGGGCGTGTTGCCCGCGGCGACCGAAGTGATGACCTGGCCGCTTCCGCCGTAGGGGACATGCACAAGATCGAGGCCCGCCGCGACGCGGAATTGCTCCCCCAACAGATGTGAGGGAGTACCGAATCCCGGTGATGCAAAACTATACTTGTTGGGATTTGCCTTGATCAGCGCCACGAGTTCCCCGACCGTTTTCGCCGTCACAGACGGGTTGACCAGCATGGCGGACTGAAAAATGGCGACGAGCGTCACCGCCTCGAAATCCTTCAGCGCGTTGTACGGCACCTTGTCGTACAGGGTCGGATTGATGACGTAGCTGTTGACGGTGATCAGGATGGTGTAGCCATCGGGCGCCGATCGCGCGGCCTGCCCGGTGCCGATATTACCGCCCGCGCCCGTGATATTCTCGACATAGAACTGCTTTCCAAGCTGATCGGAGAGCTTTTGCGCGATCAGTCGCGCGCAGACATCCGTCGGTCCGCCGGGCGAGTACGGCACGATGACCCGGACGGGACGTACGGGATAGGACTGCGCCAGCGCGATCCCGGAGAAAGCAAAAGACGCGCCTGCGCTGACAGTAAGCTTGAGAAACTGGCGGCGTGGGGACTTCATGGCATCAAGCTTCTAGCCCAAGGCCACCGCATCTCAAAGGCAGACGATTTCATGCTTTATGCTCAGCCAATGGCATGATGAATTAACTACAATCGGCAGACCTGGAGCAAAAAAGCGACGGCTGGCGCAATCGGAACTCAACGGCAGTTTGAGATTGTGCTATTGCGATCGAAGCTTTGAGCGTCTGTTTGGTTAGAAATTGGTTGGTTCGATGAACTCGCACCCGCGCCGATTGATCGTCGGAATCACAGGCGCCTCCGGAGCCATTTACGGCGTCCGGATGTTGCGGCTGTTGAAGGCCACCGATGTCGAGACGCATCTGGTGATGAGCCGGTCGGCGAAGATCACTCTGGCGCAAGAACTCGATATCGGTGTTGCCGAGGTTTCGGCGCTCGCCAACGTCGTGCACCAGGTCGACAATATCGGCGCCTCGATCTCCAGCGGCTCGTTCAGAACGATGGGCATGGTGATCGCGCCATGCTCGATGCGAAGCCTCGCCGAGATCGCCTCGAGCGTCACCTCGTCCTTGCTCACCCGCGCCGCCGATGTCGTGCTCAAGGAGCGGCGGCGTCTGGTCCTGATCGTTCGCGAAGCCCCGCTCCATCTTGGCCACCTCCGCTCCATGATCGCAGCCACCGAGATGGGCGCGATCGTCTATCCGCCTGTGCCGGCGTTCTACGCCCGCCCCGAAAGCCTGGAACAGATGGTTGACCACACGCTCGGACGGGTGCTCGACCTGTTCGACATCGAGACGAAGGCGGTCAGTCGCTGGGGCGGATTGAACTCGATCAAGAACGACGAGTGATGAAGCCGTCGCCGTCCGAGCTGGAAGCGGACGGCTGGGCCTTCGCCCTTGACGTCTACGCCAGGCCCGGGATTGCCGATGGCTGCCTGAGCCTGCAAAACGAGGCCGGCGTCGACGTCATGATGCTGCTGGTAATCGCCTTCGCCGCTGCGAGGCTTCGCATTTTGCTGACGTTCGCCGAAGTCGGCGAGTTGGATCAGGCTTGCCGCCCCTGGCGCGAACAGATTGTTTGGCCGCTCCGTGCGATCCGTTCCGGATTGAAGTCCGGTCCAATGCCGGCGCCGAGCACCGACACCGAGCAGTTTCGTTCGAAGATCAAGACGGTCGAACTCGCGGCCGAACGGCTGCAGACTAGGCTTCTGATCGAGCGCCTGCCGCAGAGACCGCCCAAGCCCGACGCCGTGACGGCGGAAGAACTTCGTACCATCCTTGGTTGCGTCGTTTCGCTGTTTATCGACAAGCGCGGAAAAACGCCGGATGCCGAACTTTTTCCGTCGATCGACAAAATCGTCGACGCCGTGATGCAAGAAGTGCGCTGAAGCCGCCCGAATGGGAGGGTTGCGACGAACTCGGCTTGATATTAGGCCTTCTCTCGGCAAAGTGCCCTGACGGCGGGGCGCTGGAATTGACTGGACTTACGCCGAAACCGCCAGAGTGCGGGCTTGTCATTGAACAGGAAGCGACAATGTCAGAAACGATGAGGGCGCTGGTTCTGCGCCAACACGGCGGATTGGAAAATCTGGAACTGGTGAAGGATCACCCGAAGCCGAAAGTCAAATCTGGAACGGTTGTGATCCGTGTCCGCGCATCGTCCTTCAACTATCACGACGTGTTCACGGTCAAGGGCATGCCGGGCATCAAGGTGCCGCTGCCCGTCGTGATCGGTCTCGATATGGCAGGCGAGATTGTAGAAATCGGCGACGGCGTATCGGGCTGGAAGATCGGCGGCCGCGTTCTCGTCAATCCGCTCAACAAGAAAAAGGGACTGATGGGCGAGATGCTCGACGGCGGCATGGCCGAATATTGTCTTGTCGACGCCGACCAGCTCATCGCCATGCCGGATGGCGTCAGCTTCGAGCAGGCGGCGTCTTTGCCGGTGGCCTACGGTACTGCCCACCGCATGCTGATCACCCACAAGACGATCCGCAAAGGCGATCGCGTCCTTATCCTGGGCGCGAGCGGCGGGGTCGGCACCGGCTGCGTCATTCTCAGCAAGCTGCTCGGCGCCGAAGTCATCGCCTGCGCCAGCAGCCTCGAGAAAATGGAAAAGCTTAAAGCCCTCGGCGCCGACGAGACGATCAACTACAAGGAAGTCGATTTCTCGAAATGGGCGATCGAGAAATATGGCAAGCCGCAGCGGCGCAGTTATGACGGCGGTGTCGACGTCGTCGTCAATTTCACGGGCGGAGAAACCTGGGTGCCGTCGCTGCGCTGCCTCAAGCGCGGCGGGAGCCTGCTGGTCTGCGGCGCGACCGCCGGCCACGATCCGAAGGAGGATCTGCGCTATGTCTGGAGCTTCGAACTGAAGGTGATCGGCTCGAACAGTTTTTACGAGGATAATTTGACCGATCTCATGAACATGATTGCGGAGAAGAAGATCAAGCCTGTCATCGACGAGGTGCTGCCGCTCGCGAAGGCGGCGGAGGGCCTGCGCCTCATCAGGGATCGCGAGGTGATCGGAAAGGTGGTTGTCGTACCGTAATTGGCGGGGTGACCATGGTTCCGTGACCTGCAACGAGATCAAACGAGGATTTTTCAGCACATGAGCGAAGTTCCGAGCGTCGAAGACGTCCAAAAACTGCTGTCGCGCGGTCCATACCATCAATGGCTCGGCCTGAAAGTCATTGCCGTCGGCGAGGGCACCATCGAGCTGACGGCGGCCTGGCGCGAGGAGTGGGTTGTCAACCCGGACCGCGGGTACACCCACGGCGGCATTCTTGCAGCCCTCGTCGATCTCGCGGCCGACTGGGCCATGGTGTCAAGGACCGGCCGCGGCGTTCCGACGGTCGATTTGCGCGTCGACTATCATCGTGCGGCGATGCCCGGCCTGCTGACGATCCGCGGCGGGATCGTGCATTTCGGCAAGCAGTTCTCAGTTGCGGAAGCAAGCGTGTTCGACAAGGAAGGACGTCTGCTGGCAAGCGGACGGGGGACCTATCTGACGACGCCACCAGCCTGACAGAGATCCAGGTCGTGTCCAGCAGCCTCGCGTTTTCGAATCTGGGAGCGTTGACTGCAACCGACCGCGACCTCAACAAGGCCGCCATCATCGACCTCGGCAGCGGGCAGGAGCGTCGCTTCAGTTACCGCGATTTCGAGGGCGAGGCCAATGCGGTGGCACGGTTTCTGTCGGCGCAAGACCTGACGCGGGGCGATCGAGTCGCGATCCTGTCGGCCAATCGCTTCGAATTTCTCACGACCCTGCACGGCATCATGCGCGCCGGCTTCGTGGCCGTGCCGGTCAATTTTAAATTCCCGCCCGCCACGATCGATTACATCATTCACGATTCGGGCGCCAGGCTCGTCTTCTGCGACGCGCAACGCTTCGAGAGCGCGCCGAGGGATTTGCCGCGCATCCGCCTCGATGCTGAAGAATTTTCCGACTCCCTGAAGCCGGGACCGTTCTCTTCCGTCACGGCGGCGAACGGTGAACCGGCGATGTTTCTCTATACGTCAGGTTCGACCGGGCGTCCCAAAGGCGTGGTGCTTTCCCACCAAAGCCATATCTGGGTCGTCCAGCAACGCATGGCCGCGCGGGATATGAGCCGCCATCGCTTCCTGATCGCGGCCCCGCTTTATCACATGAACGCGCTCGCCATGAGCCAGCTGGCGCACGCAGCGCACGCCACGGTGATCTTGCTGCCGCAGTTCACGACGCGACTCTACCTGAAAGCCATCGAAGACTATCGCTGCACATGGCTCACCGCCGTTCCGCCGATGATCGCGATGATGCTCAACGACAAGGAAAGGCTCGCCGCAACCGATCTCTCCAGCGTGGAGTTCCTGCGCATGGGATCGGCTCCGGTCAGTCAAAGCCTGATGGCGGCAATCCATCGCGTGCTTCCGAAGGCGGCCGTAACCAACGCTTACGGCACGACCGAAGCCGGCCCGGTGGTGTTCGGACCTCAGCCGAAAGGACTGCCGCAGCTGGAAATGTCGGTCGGTTACCCGCATCCCAAAATCGAGCTGCGGCTGATCGGAGAAGACGGCAGGCCTTCCGATCTCGGCGTCCTCGAAATGAAAAGCCCAGCGCTCATGAATGGCTATCACAATCGCCCCGACGTGCCCTCGCCCATCACCAGAGACGGTTTCTACGTCACCGGCGACGTGTTTCGCCGCGACGGCAACGGCTTCTATTTTTTCGTCGGGCGCACTGACGACATGTTCGTCAGCGGCGGCGAAAATATCTTTCCGAGCGAGGTCGAGAAGATGCTGGAAACCCATCCCGACGTCGTCCAGGCCTGCGTCGTACCGGTCGACGATGAAATCAAGGGCACCAAGCCGGTGGCGTTCGTAGTGAAACGCGAAGGCAGCCGCCTCGATGAGGGCACGCTGAAGATTTTCGCACTTGAAAATGCGCCCGCCTATCAGCACCCGCGTTCGATCTGGTTTGTCGACAGCCTGCCCCTGGCTTCGACCAACAAGCTCGACCGCAACACCCTGCGCGCGTTGGCGTCCACAAAGCTGCAGCATGCAAGGCCGTCGGCGGATGCGATCGACCGATAGTTCGGCTGGGTCTTCTGCTAACGATCGCTGCGAATTTCGAGCAGCGTGTTGAGAAAGGGAACGAGCAGGAGCAGCGAGTTGGCGCTCTCCACCACACGCAGCTCAGGAATGGACGAGGCAAAACCGCGGGCAGAACCAAGGTCGGTCGTCTTGAACACGACGGCGCCAAAGAAGCTGTGCCGGCCGTTGCCATCGACACCGCGCTCGCCGTAGCGTTCGAGGTAGCGAGCGGGAGACATCAAGGAGAGGCGAAAGCCGCGCGCCAGATCAATGGTCCGGATCTCACTGCCACGTGTTTCTGCGTGGGTCTGGGCCGCCTTTGCATAGCGCGAGGCATCCGCTTCGATCGCGTCTGTCACCACGACAAG
>Ga0306926_10003027_pt1 | contig 17291 bp, 15 predicted proteins | sample flu12Cox44000178_FD_203759 | JGI IMG/M metagenome (GOLD analysis project Ga0306926, IMG submission 203759) | Lab enrichment of tropical soil microbial communities from Luquillo Experimental Forest, Puerto Rico - flux8day.12C.oxic.44.000.178 (v2)... | ecosystem: Environmental > Terrestrial >... | reverse complement strand
CAGGGCGATTTTCGAATTTATCTATCCGCCGCTGCCGGCCGTTCTGTTGGCCATTCCCAGCTATTTCGGCAAGATCCCTCTTTATACAGGTCTTTGCCTGCTCAACGTCGCCGCGTGGTGGATTGCAGCGCAGCTCTCCAACCAGATGGCCGGGTCGGGGAGGGATCCGGAGCCGTGGCTGGCAGCCCTGCCGGCCATTGTCACAATATCCTTTGTCTTTGACATGTTCGATCTCGGCCAGCCCAATCTCGTTCTGCTTGCATTGATGCTGCTTGGGTTCTGGTGGCTTCAGCACGGTCGGCCGTGGGCATCGGGAAGCATGTTCGCGCTTGCGACCGCGATCAAGGTTTTCCCCGTGGCCGTGCTTCCTTATCTCTTATGGCGGAGGCATTGGGCGTCGGCGGCGAGCATGGTCATGTTCCTTGGGATTTTCCTGTTCATCGTCCCGGCCCCCATGCGGGGCTTTCAGCATAATGTCGCCGAACTGGAGACCTGGTACCACGGAATGGTCGGGTCCAGCTCGGAACAGGGCTTCGGACAGCGTGGCGAGCAAAACTGGTCGTGGATCAATCAATCCCTCATCGCGGTGACGCATCGCCTGACGCGGCCGATCAACTACAACCAGGATAATCCGTCGAAGGCGCCTGCGTACATGAATCTGATTGATCTCGATTTCAAGGCGGCCAACTGGGTGGTGATCGGGGTTTCCGTCGCGATCGGTCTGGCCTTCATCGCCGTAATGCCGCCCCGTTCGCGCCGAACGCCCCGCTCGGATGCCGAAGAACTCGGCATCCTGTTTTGTCTAATGACGGTGGCTTCGCCCCTCGCCCGGCAGTATTATTTCACCTGGCTATTGTTTCCGTTGACCATCCTCTTGCACCGCGCGGCCTACGATCCACGACCGTTTGTACGCAAGGGGACGTGGGCGGTGCTTGCCGTCGCCGCCTTTCTTGTAAGCCTGTCGCTTCCTTTCTTTCCGAATGATCTGCAAGCCTTCGGAAACAACCTTCTCGCCACTGCGGCGATCGCCGGCGGATTGGCCTGGCACATGCTGTATCCGCCCCCGGATGGCAAGACCAGCTCCGTGTTTGCTTCGGGCGGCGCGCTAACAGGCCGAAGCGAAGAATAATCAGGCAACCCTGGAGAAGATCCGAAATGACCGAGGTATCGCAACTTCACAAGGTACTCGATCGCATCGATGCCGATTTCGACAATAGCCTGGAGCGGTTGTTCGCGCTTTTGCGCATAAAGTCGATTTCGGCCGATCCGGCCTTTGCGGCGGATTGCAGGGCAGCTGCCGATCATCTTTGCAAGGATATTGCAGCACTCGGATTTGCAAGCGAGGTGAAGCCGACCGACGGTCATCCTGCCATCCTCGCCAAGAGCGACAGCGGTGGCGGAGGCAAGCGGCCGCATGTTCTCTTTTACGGCCACTATGATGTGCAGCCGGTCGATCCACTCAATCTCTGGCACCGACCGCCGTTCGATCCGCTCGTTACCAATCACGCCGACGGACGCAAGATCATCGTTGCGCGCGGCGCGGAGGACGACAAGGGCCAGCTCATGACGTTCGTCGAAGCCTGCCGCGCATGGAAGACGGTGACGGGCTCGCTGCCGCTTGACATCACCATCGTCATCGAAGGCGAGGAAGAAATCGGTTCGAAGAATTTTGTCCCGTTCCTCGAGAAGAACAAGCAGGACCTGAAGGCAGACTTCGCACTCGTCTGCGACACCGGCATGTGGGACCCGGATACGCCCGCGATCACGACCTCGCTGCGTGGCCTTGTGTATGACGAGGTCAAGATCAAGGCGGCCAATCGCGATCTGCATTCCGGCATTTTTGGCGGCGGCGCGCAAAACCCGATCCGGGTTTTGACGCGGATCCTCGGCAGCATTTTTGATGAGGACGGCCGCATCACCATCCCGGGTTTCTATGACGGTGTGAAGAACCTTCCGCCCGATATTCTCGCACAATGGCAGAAGCTCAATCTGACGGCGGAAACGTTCCTCAAGCCGGTCGGATTGTCGATCCCCGCCGGCGAGAAAGACCGTCTGCTGATCGAGCAGATATCGTCGCGACCGACATGCGACGTCAATGGTATCGTCGGCGGCTACACCGGGGAGGGGTCGAAGACAGTAATCCCTGCTGAGGCTTCCGCGAAAATATCGTTCCGCCTGGTCGAGGGGCAGGACCCCGACAAGATTCGCAAAGCGTTTCGCGATTACGTCACTGCGCGGCTTCCCGCAGACTGCCGGGCCGAATTCACCGACCATTCCAGTGCGCCGGCGGTCGCGCTCGACTGGAACATGAAGCCACTCGCCGCCGCCAAGCGCGCCCTGACGGAGGAATGGGGCAAGGAAGCGATCCTGATGAGCTCCGGCGCCTCGATCCCGATCGTAGCCGACTTCAAGCGCACCCTCGGCCTCGATTCGGTGCTGGTCGGGTTTGGGCTCGATGATGACAACATCCATTCGCCGAACGAGAAGTACGATCTCAAGAGCTTCCACAAAGGCATTCGTTCATGGGCGCGAATTCTTGCCGCCTTGGCGGAGGCGCCGCGCTGACCCCGCCGCCCGGTTAGCTAACCCACGTTCAAAGTAAAAACGCCGCCCGGGATTGGGCGGCGTTTGATTCATAGTGCAGAGGTAGTCGAGCCTGATGTTACACCGAATCTCGGAGTTTTCAATTCTTGTAACTCGGATCGAGACGATCGAGTTTGCGCAGCAGCGCCGGCCATACCAGCGTAGTCGAGCGCAGTTCCTGCCGCTCGGGGTTTGCAAGCAGTTCCGTATTCTTGTCGACGACTGCCGGATCGACGGGATAGGTCACGGGACCGAGCATCCGCGTGCGCACCTGCATGGTGCAGGCCCGCTCCAGGTGGAACATGCGCTCGAATGCGGAGGCGACCGAGCGGCCGACCGTCAGCGTGCCGTGATTGCGCAACAGCATGTGGTTCTTGTTGCCGAGATCCCTTTGCAGGCGCGGGCGTTCGTCATGGTCGAGCGCAATGCCTTCATAGTCGTGATAGGCAAGGTCGAAAGTGACAAGCTGCGCCGTCTGGTTCAGCGGCAGCAAACCTTCCGGGCAGCTCGCCACCGCCGTGCCGTCGGGCGTGTGCAGGTGGATCACGCAGCCGGCATCCTCGCGCACCTCATGGATCGCGGAATGGATCGTGAAGCCTGCCGGGTTGATGCTGTAGGCGCTGCTGGTGAGCTGGTTGCCGTCGAGATCGACCTTCACGAGGCTCGATGCGGTGATCTCGTCGAACATCAGCCCATACGGGTTGATCAGGAAATGATGTTCCGGGCCTGGTACCCGGGCGGAGATATGGGTGTCGACGAGATCGTCCCAGCCGTAGTGGGCGATCAGGCGGTAACAGGCGGCGAGGTTGACCCGCTGGTTCCATTCAGCCTCGGTCATACCCGAAGGCACTTCCTGCAGGCGAGCTTCCGCTGGCGACATGACCGGCCTCTCCCAATCGATCGTTGATGTCGAAGCCTATTCGCGCTGCAGCTTCCCGGCAAGGCAGGGTGCCGGCTTGGCAGTTATGCTGCGTTGATAAAGGTGCCGCTTCATGGCGGCGGGATCGACAGCAGGCTTGAAATGCTGCGGCCGCGGATGTCGTAGACGCGGGCAAACACCACATCGTCGCGCTTGATCTCCACCAGAACCGGTGCGGCAAGTCCCTTGCAGTAGAACTCGCCCAGCGTCATGGCGAAGTCGGCTCCGTTGCTGTGCCAGTCGATCGAAAAATCGGGCCCAAGCGCGACCTGCGCGGGTCGCTGCGGGCCGCACACCGCGACCTTCCACTTGCGGCCCTTGGGCGGTGCTTCCTGCTTTTCGGCTAGCTGTTCCCGCAATTCGTCGGAGGCCTGCTTGAACGCCAGGCCCCAGTAATCCAGCATGAAGCGGTCGTCGGCGCCGCGCACGGTGCCGGCCACGTAGTTGAAGTGCGTATACTGGTAGGGGTGAAGGCGGATCATTTCGCCAAGCGACAGCAAGAGGCCGAAGCAGAAGGCGGCAAGCACGAGCGGCTGCAAGCTTCGGCGGCTCTGACCCAGGCGATTCATCATCCACGCGAAGGCCGTGCCTGCGAGCACGGTCATCGGCGGGATCACGAAGATGAAATGCCGGATGCCATTATAGAGCGCGGGCCGCTTCACCATCGCGATCGCAATCGGCAGCGTGGCCGCGAGCATCAGCATCAGGAGAACGGTCTTGCGGCGGGCCGTCACGTCGTGGCGCGGTAACACGACGAAGCTGCCGGCGATGCCGGCGAACAAGAGCGCCAACAGCACCTCGGGAAGCTGAAGCGCAAACAGAGTCGGCAGGTACGACCAGGGCATGTCCGGCACTGACACCAGCGCGCCGTCGAACATTTCCTTCCACGGCCGCTCGAAGAAATGCGAGAAGTAGGTCAGCGCCAGGAAGGGATTTCCGGGCTCGATGATCGACCATGGCCAGATCAGACCCATGACGAGGTAGCCGATCACGAGGCCCGGCAACAACATATAGACAACATAGGCGAACCGCCGTACCGCCTCCCGACTTCCCTGCGCGCGGATCTCTTCCATGAACAGCGGCACGAAGCCTATCAGCGCATAGACCAGGGCCAGACCGCCAAGGATACGTGAACCGATCGAAAACCCTGCGCCAAGACCGATGATCAGGATCGTCCGCGGCGAGGGCTGCGGATATTCCTCGGCAAGCCGCACCAGGCCCATCATCAGGATAATCATCGCCACCGCGAAGGGTGCATCCTTCGGGTTCATGAACATGTGCCCGTAGAAGATCGGGCAAAGCGCCAGCAATAGAAGGCTCGCCAGCCCGGCAAGCGGACCGCCAACCCGCCGGCCAAGTCGCCAGGTCACTGCCAGGCCGATCATGCCTACGATCGCGCCCAACAGGCGGCGTGTCTCGAACAGTTCTAGCGGAATAACCTTGTGCAGCAACGCTGCGGCCATGTCGAAGCCGCCGCCATACATATAAAGGTTGGCGAATGACAGCGCGGCGGTATCCTTGAAGCCGGAGCCGTACATCCGCAGAAGCAGGTCGGCATATTCGGCATGGGTGTAGTCGTCCCAGCCCAGCCCATAGTCGCGGAAGGTAAGGCTCGCCACCAACCCGACCACAACCAATACCAGTATCGCGAGATCGTCGCAGGTTCGCTCCACCGAGCGCCGTGAAGGCGTGTCGATAGCCGAGGTAGTGATCGAAGACATGGCGATTGGTAACCCGGTGTCCCCTCTGGCTCCATTTGGCGCCTTTGGGCCTCATCCCCGGCTTCCATATAGCGCAGTTCCATTACTGAGTAATTGGGAATTGTGGCGTAATTTCCCGGTGCAACGCAACATGAGTTAGTTTGTTGGTCCCAATCAGCTCTTGCAGGAAGCGTTGCGCAAATGCGGTTGGCCAGGCGCATAATATGACGGTATCGTGGCAATTGGGGAGGCTGGCAAATTTTGCCAACGCGGCCCAGGGGTGGGTTTGATGATGATTTTGATGTTGATCGCGGGCATCGGCTGCCTGTTGGCGGGCGTCCTGGCGATCGGTTTCGGAATCCCGGTCAAGGAATTCAGCTTTGGCAACACCCTTATCGTGACGGGTGTCATCGGCGCATGCGCGGGGCTGATTATTCTGGGCGTGTCGGCCGTTCTTCGCGAGCTCAAGAATATCGCCGCGCGACTTGGCTCCGGGCTGCCTTCCGACCTGGCCGAAACGGCGACCCAGCCGATATCCGCGGCGACCGCCGGCGAAGGGAGCGGCTTTTTGTTGAGCCGAGACCAATCCGGCGATCGTTCCGACGGCGCAGGAGCGGACTTGCAGTCGACGGCACCCTTATCGGCACCGTGGCTCGAGGCCGCAACGGCTCGGGACCGCGCCCGCAGCGAAGCGTCGGCGGCGCCTGAACCCGTCGAGATCGCGCCTTCTCCCAAACCTCGCCGAAATCTTATGTTTTCCTCGACTTCGCGGAAGGAGCGCGAACGCACGCAAGCGCGAGCGGCCGAGCAGCCCGCAGCCGATCCTCGCTCCGCTCCAGCGACGGCGCCAGTTTCGGAGCCGAGCGAGGCCCCGCCGGCGACGCTCGGGGGCGCTTGGCCGAAATCGGAGCGCTCCAGGCCTGTCGATACGGCGCAACGGCGTGGTGGCCACGCGCCCTCGACCTTCGGCGAGGCGAGCGCCGGTGCGCCAGTCGATGATGGAGCTCAGCCGGCCGCCGGAAACGAGGCAAAGCCTTCCGTGACCGTGCTCAAGTCGGGCGTTGTCGACGGAATGGCCTATTCCCTCTATTCCGACGGTTCGATCGAGGCGCAGATGCCGGAGGGAATGATGCGGTTTGCATCAATAGACGAGCTGCGCGCGCATCTCGATCAACGCTCCTGACGGTTTTGCATCGGCGCACCTGATCGACGAAAAATTCCTGCGCTTCTTCTTGTCAGCCCTCAAGTAATCCGCTCATATTCCGAACTAGTTCGCTCATCCCAAAGAGTATTGGCGCTTCGGGATATTGTGCGATATCCAATTTTGCGATGGCTTTAAGGGTTCAGGCCAATGACCGACGCTGCCGGCAAGAGTTTCATCGACCTGACCGCAAATATCGTGTCGGCCTATCTCAGCAACAACCCGACGCCCGCTTCAGAAATTCCAGGCCTGATCAACCAGATTCACGCGGCCCTCGTGCGGGTGTCGAGCGGCCGGGCCGAAACGCCCCTTGAACCGGCCAAGCCGGCGGTTTCAGTGAAGAAGTCGATGACCCCCGACTATCTGATATGTCTGGAAGACGGCAAGCGTTTCAAATCTCTGAAGCGGCACTTGCGCTCGCAATACAACATGACGCCGGAGCAATATCGGGAAAAATGGGGGCTTCCGCCCGACTACCCGATGGTCGCGCCGAATTATGCGGTGGCCCGCTCGCAGCTCGCCAAGAAGATGGGGCTTGGCCAGCAACGGCGGCGGCGCAAATAGAGTGCAATCGAGCGAAGCGGTCCGCTCGTTCGCACGACGAAATTCGCTAGAAGAGAATCTGACAATCAGGTGGCGGCAGCCAACGTCTCGCGCGCATCAGCGCGTATCCGCTCGACCATCGCACGCAAGCCGTTGGAGCGCTGCGGGGTGAGATGCTCGCGGAATCCGAATTCGTCGAATATTGCGATGGCGTCGGTTGAGAGGATCTGCTGCGGCGTATGACCCGAAAATAGCGTCAGCAGAATTGCAATCAATCCGCGCACGATATGGGCGTCGCTGTCGCCACGATATTTCAACGTCGGTTCGCCGCTGCTGCTGCGCGCGACATGTTTCGAGAGCCAGACCTGGCTCGCGCACCCCTGAACCTTGTTTGCCGCGGAATGCTCGGCCTGGGGCATCGGCTCGAGCGTGCGGCCGAGCTCGATGACGTACCGGTAGCGATCGTCCCAATCGTCCAGCAGCGCAAAATTTTCCCGGATTTCGTCGATCGTGGTCATGTTCCGAGCTCGAACCCTCAAGCACCATATATAGGGTCACGCCGCGCCGAAAGCGATATTGCGCACTGAAAAAGCGCCGTTGTTCCCGGCCTGATTTTCCGGGTCTGAAGCTTAAGGTGCCGGCGTGCCCCGCCACTCGATCTGCATGTCATCTGCGGTCAATGTGTCGCGCGGAACAGCTTCGGCGAGCGCGGGATCCGCTTTCTGGGAGGTGCTTATCGAACCCGTATGATCGGGCGGACGCTTGTCGGTGATGATATGGTACAATTTGCGTGCGCCGGCTTGTGCGCGCTGGCCGATCATGGTTGCGGCCTGGCCGCCGACTTCACAAGCTGCCGGCTGACGTTTGCAGAACTGACCCACGTCCGAGGCAGTGGCAGTGGCGGCGGAGACGGCTTCAGACGCCTTCAGTTGCGGCGTCTTGTCGGATTCCGCCGTCTTGTCCCTCGGCAGGAGCACGAGCACGAGACCAACCCAGAATGCCAGGCGAAGTAGAAAAAACATCAGGCGACTCCAGGTAGCGGTTCTCGATCTTGCCTTGAATCGTGAAAAATCTTCGCTACCCACCCTCGATAAAGCGCCAGTATTTGCATTGAGGTTAAATCGCGCGGATTTTTCGCAAACTCCGTGCGATTTGATTCGGCGTAAATTTTCGATTGAAGCCGGCCAATGGTCATGAATCCGGTGGTTTCGGTCCCGTCCACCATTTCGAAACCATGCCGGCGCGACCTCCGGAAACCAGGTGTTCACCATCCGGATCGATTGGGCGCCGTTACGGGTTCCGGAAGACCTGTGGAGATGCCGTCTGCGACGATAGCGCCCACGTTCCTTAGCGTTCGTTTAATTTCACTCTGACACGTTGGCGCCACGGTAAGGCGGCGTTCCGGCGCGTCTTTTCCACGCACAGGCGCAAGGCGCGAGAGCCGTGACAGTTTTGAGTATCATCCGCGAAGGTCTCGACGCGCTGTTGCATCCGTCGGCGCGATATCACGCGTTGATGCGTGCGCGGCATCGCGCCTTCATCGTACCGCGGCTGCTCGGAGGCCTCATGGTCCTTGCTGCCTTTCCGGTCCATCTTGCCATGCAGGGTGTACCCGCGGCGCTTGAGGCCGCTGTATTCGGATGCCTGACCGCACCCATTTTGCTCTTATGGTTTCTGTCGCGCACGGCCCGCTATGAGGAGCCCGAGGATCGATATCGCCTGCTGGCACTGAGCATGAGCGGCGTCATTTCGTGCCACCATCGCGATGGAGCGGTGCAATTCATATCTCCCGCCGCCGAGGCGATGCTGGGCACCCCGGTGGCGCAGCTACTCGGACACGGCCTGTTTGACCGCGTCCACGTTGCGGATCGTCCGGCCTATCTCACCGCGCTTTCGGATGCTGCGTGCGGCGGCGAGGTTTGCGGCGTCGAATTTCGAGTGCGACGGAACATTGTGTGCGACCGCGAGCGGGGGCAAGGCAACAGCGTGGATTTCATCTGGGTCGAGATGCGTTGCAAAACGCTCGGGCCCGGAGCGGAAGCGGCGAGCCTGTCGCAAGAAGGCGTCGTTGCCGTGCTGCGCGAGGTGACCGAGCGCAAGAACCAGGAACAGGCGCTCGATTTGGCGCGGATCGCGGCCGAGCAGGCGGAGGCGTCCAGGACTCGCTTCCTTGCCACGATGAGCCACGAACTTCGCACGCCTCTCAACGCCATCATCGGCTTCTCCGAGATGATCATTCAGGAAGATGCGTTGATGCTGGACGCCGCGCGCCGCAAGGAATACGCGCAGCTGATCAACGATTCGGGTCAGCATCTTCTGTCTGTCGTCAACGGCATTCTCGACATGTCCAAGATGGAATCAGGCAATTTCGAAATCACACCTGAACCCTTCTCGCCACGGGATGCTCTGCTGAATTGCTGCAATCTTCTCGCATTGAAAGCACGGGACAACGCCATCGACCTCGTCACGCGTGCGCGGGACGATCTGCCGGTCATGAACGGTGATCCGCGCGCCTTCCGCCAGATCGCGCTGAACCTCATCTCTAATGCCATCAAGTTTACGGAGCGCGGCGGAACGGTGACGGTTTCGGCGGCAGTGGAAGGCTCGCGGCTGGTGCTTCGTGTTGCCGACAACGGCGTCGGCATCGCGGCAGATGATCTGAAGAGGATCGGCGATCCCTTTTTCCAGGCCGGCAAGACATACGAGCGGCGGCATGAGGGAACGGGCCTTGGGCTGTCGATCGTGAAAAGTCTGGTCGCCCTGCATGGTGGCGACATGGCTGTACGAAGCAGGGTCGACGAGGGAACGACTGTTACGGTGGCGCTGCCGCTGACCCTCACGCCGCCGGCTGCACCCTCGAGCAAGGTCGCAACGCTTACGCCGTTGCGGTCCGCAATTTCAGACCGAGTTCTCCAGGTAAAAAGAAGTGCCTAGAAACGTTTCAAGAGATGATGAGATGCCGCGACGCCGCCGGAGCGGCAAGGCCGCGGCGTTCGGCGAGGAAGAGCGCAGCCTTTTCCTGCGTGTGCTGTTGCACAGTCCGAAGGACACGTTCGCGGGCGCGATGGCCTTTGCGCTGGTCGCTGCCATCGTTGCCAACGCATTGTTTCTGCAGGCGGGACGCCATCCTGCCCCGATGTTCGGCTCGGTCACCACGCTGCATGCAGGTGCTGCAACGCCTGCCAATCCATTGCCGCGTGCGCGTCCGGCCGAGGCTGAGGATTCCAAGCTGGCGGAAGCCAAGTCTGCCGATCCGATGGCCAATTTTGTCAAGACCACTGGCGCAACGCCAGCTGCGCCAGCCGTCATGCCCCGGCCGCCGGCGGCCATTCCGGTTACCCACAGCGAGCCCGGTTCACACCGCGTGGCGGCCGTGCAGCGCGCGCTCACCGAATACGGTTACGGTCAGCTGAAACCGACGGGCGTAGTGGGGCCGGACACCCTTGCTGCCATCCAGAAATTCGAGCGGGCGCGAAAGCTCCCGGTGACGGGCCAGGTCTCCGATCGCCTGGTGCGCGAGTTGACGGCCATGATCGGACACCCGATCGAATAGTGGAGTGGATTTTATATTCACTACCAAGTCGGCTGCGGGCTCGGAAGCGAATGTCAAATCCAAAAGTCCACGGGAATCTCCCATTTGTTGGTCGTCCTTCGATTGCATTCGCAAACGGGCTCGCTGCAAGGCGAAAGCGAACGTTAGAATTGGACCACTAGCGTCCTGCCATCTGCTGGCCTATCGTCGATCGCATGCGATTGAAGACGAGTATATGGGTGGCGGCCTATTTGCGCCGTTGCCAGACCGCAGGCGTTTTTGGCGCGGTGCGTCGGCGCGGCGCAGAGGAAGCGGGGGCGGTGTTTGTCAAGGTGGCGCTGCTTGACGGCAATGCCATGCTCTATGTGCCGGCGCCGCAGACGGTCTATGACGACAGCCGCCCGATCGAACGGTTTTTCCTGCCCACATCGAAGGAACCTGTTCCGGAAAAATCCGTGGAAGAACGCCTTCAGAAGGAAGTCCGGTTCGACCCCGATGCCTGGATTGTGGAGACCGAGGATCGCGCCGGGCGGCATTTTCTGGATCTGGCGCGAGACTGAAACCGGCGCGCAAACGCATTCGCGTTTGTTGCGAGGGAAAACCGGTTTCCACTTTTTCGGACCATGCTCTAGCGTCCCGAGCCTTGCGAACCCGTCCGCTGCAGGATCCCGCTGCCGGGAAGTTGCGCTGCCGAGCGCGTCTGGCCCGTCGCCGGCCGGGGGCGATGGCGTTCGTCGTCGTACAGGCCGGAGCGGTACTTGGCACGCGCAACCGCCATGGTCGAGCCGCGCCACGCGGCCAGCATGATCAAGGCGGAACGCTCACTCAATATGTCGTACAGGCGCGATAGTCTGTAGACAGCGGAAACGGATGTGCCGATTTCGGGCTTTAAGAACAGCAACACCCGCTGGAACACCGGGCTCGGCATGCCCATCGCCTTGGCGGCGCAAGCCAGCGGCTCGCCGCCCAGATCGTTGACCACCTGAGTCGAGATCTTCCAAGGCAAGATCAGGGTCTCGCCGAGTTCGAGCGTGAAGTTTTCAACGTCGGCAACAAACGCTGCCATCTCCAACGCCTCGATGGCGCGGGCCGCGCGCGCGGCAGGAACGCGCGGCGAAGCCTTTAACGGCGTCTGCGATAGGTTGTGCAGGATCAACGCGCGCTCGTTCGATGTCGCGCCGAAAAACATGCCGCTGATCTCGGCGGCATCCGCCGGCTGCATCAACAGGTTTGAGGTCAGGCGTACTTGCGCCTCGTTTGTCGGCGCCCTGAACGGCGGCACAGGCGAGTTTTCCGGATTTGAATCGGCAGAAATTTGTTGCGCGAGGGGCGCCGGCTGATCGGCCGGCCTGAGTCCGAGTTGTCTCAAGACCGGCGCCGGTGTGTCCGGATAGATCGCAAGCCGCGCCCGCACCACTGCTCGCGTAGCGTCGTCGACTTGATCGATCAGGCGAGAGGTGAGCTCGACGAATTGCCGGGCCTCTTCTTCGCTGTGGCTGGAGGCCTGGACATAGAGATCGGTGAGCACGCGAAGCAGCGTCGGACGGATGTCGACGCCCTCTCGGCGGGAGAGACTCATCAACCCGTCGAAGCCCGGGAACGGCGGAGGAGGGGTCATATCAGGGTACGCGAAACTGAGTAATCTTCCGCGCCAGCCTAGTTCAGGCGCTTTAAAAGCTCGTTAAGGAAAACAATCTCTGAAATCTTCCCGCTAAATTTGCGCCAGGCTGTCTCATTGCGTGTCATCGGGTGACGTTGCGGGGAAAAGGACGCGGTAGCGCGCATTAATATGCTGTTAACCACGTCCTGTTCTTAATGAGGTCGTCGCTGCAATTCGATCGGAAGCGGCAAGCAGAGAGAATGCGGCATGGGCACCATCATTGAATTTCCGGCAAATGCGCCATCGCGCCGGCTGGGAAGCATCGATGGCGTCTCGCGCGAAGGCATGGGAATCATCCTGATCCTTCCCGTCATCCGGATCGAGCGCCAATCCGAGGAAACCAGTGGCGGTCGAGGACCGGAACAAGGTACCGCTCCTGGCCGCCGCCGTCGCCGGCGCTGATCGATCGGACATTCGATATGCCGGATACGTCTCTTCCGATCCGGACCAGACAGCGGAGTTCGGCTTCTGCATCGCTCATGACGTTGCTGGCGACGGGAGTGGCGCTCGCTGGATGCAGCGGTGGCGATTTCGGCCGCACCCGGCAGGACTTCCTCAACGACGACATGCACCGCTGGATTGGCGTCGAGGCGACGGGCAGCCTCGGTTTGCCGTCCTCGCAATTCCAGCTGACCGACATCGAGCGGCAGCTTCGCGATCTTGCCTATCCCTTCATCGAGCCGCCACATTCCCGACCCGCCTGGAAGAGCGTGTTCGGCGATTACCAGCCACTGCCTTCGCCCTGGCGACAGAGGGTGGTGTTCGATCGCACCGCCTATGGACGCCTCCTGATCGATGAGCCGCACCGCTCGCACGCCTCTCGCTATGCGCAGTTGATCGATGACGTGCGCGACGACCTGACGCGATACGAGCCGTTTTACGCAGCCGCGATCCAGGTGGTCGATCTCGACAGGAAGCGAAATACGAGCCTTGCCCATGTCTCGCAATTATCGCCGCACGAGCACGCCGATGCAGTGGCGCGGATGGCAGAGAATTCGCTGATCGTGCAGTGGGTTCAGCAGTGCCTTGAGCGCAGGATCTCCTCCTACCGCTGGGCGCTGGAACGCTTGGTGATCCAGGCCCCGGACAACATGGCCTCCGACGCCGATCGATTGATCGGCGAACTCGCCGCGCAGGCTTCCCATCCTCCGGTCGTCGGGCAGCCCGTCGTCGGGCCTGCGCTGACAACGCGGGGCTAGCCTAAACAATCGCGCCCGTGTGGTTCGGATCAGCGTTTCGCCGGGGTTGGCTCTGCCTGCACCTTGCAGCTCGACGCGGCCAGTGCGGCTTGCGCCTGCGGCATCAGGCCGGGTTCGGGCGCCAGCGCCTTCAGCACGATCAGTCCGGCCGCGGTGGGAGCATCGATAATCAAGCGGTCGGCCGACGTCACGTCCTCGTCCTCCGGCAATTCGGCGTGTTGAGCCTCCGTCATCAGGTCGAGTTCGATCACCTTGCGTCCGGCGGATCGATCGTTGATGGCGTAATAGGCGACTTCGTTGCGCGTGTAGAACGACACCGACGTATAGGCCTGGCTCACGGGTACCGTCAGCTTGATCGGCCCTTGCGACAGATCGTAGCGGCAGATCGCCACCGCGAAAGCCGGGTCCATGAAAGGCAGTGGCGCGTTGCCGGGATCCGGCTGCGGCAGGGAAGTGACGGCGTTCAGCCTGGTGATCGGCGCGAGGCGCGAATAGGCGTCCTGGGTGGCGATGCGCGGCAATGCCAGCACGCTGACGAGATGCACGATGCCGCCCAGCAGCACCCCCGCAACGATGGTGAGGAGAAGACGGATCATGGGCAGCCGACCGTGGCGATTGAAGGCATCGGGGCATCGCGCTGGGTTCGCGTCGCCACCCCGACCGGTGTATCGTAAAGGCGAAGCACCAGCGCATAGCGCTCGATGCCGCCGGTGGGCAACCAGTTTCCGGCACGCGATCGCGCCGCCACTTTCACCTCGAACGAACCGTCGGCGCTGCGAACGATTTCCTGGCTGGTGAAGCCGTAGCGCTGCAGCGAATTTGCAACCAGCCGCCCCCTGGAATCATAAAGCGTCAGTGTCCAGAACCGCGCTGCGGGCGTGACTCCGCTGACGACGACGTCGCAGCGGCCATCGAGCGGTCGTTTGCGGTCGTCTGAAGTGGCCGAAAACGCCACGCCGTCGCCGGTGCCGACCGGGAGTTCACCGCTGCGGGCAATCGAAGCCCGGGAATACGGGTCAATGTCCGCGGTGCCGGTTTTTGGCCGCGCCGTCCAGGCGCCGATCGTCAGCGTGCCGAGATCGGTACCGCGGGTCGCCGTCATCCATGTCGCGCCGATGCCGACGACGGTGGCGAGCATCAGCGCCAGCAAGGTGATGAAGATCAGCCGCACAGGCTAAAACCCCGATTCCGAAGTCCACAATCAGCTTGCAGCGACATTGACAGGAAAAACTTCAACTTGGCGCACTAGTTCTTGCGCTGCGCAGAGGGCGGCGCCGGGTTGTCGGGCGAGGCCGAAGCAAAGCTGTCTGTAAAACCGGTGGAGCTGGAGGACACCGGTTTGGGTGGCTTGACCGGGTCGACCGCGGTTTTGGCGGCATCGTCGAGCAATTTTTCCACGTGAACCAGAATGTCGGCGCCGCGCTTGGTGAGAACCGGCGGCGGTCCTTTGAACTCCGCAGGTTTTGGCGCGCCATTCGCCGCCACGTTCGCCGAAGCCGGAGCAGAGGGAAGTTTCGCGCCCGCGCCGACACCCGGGAGTTCCTTGATCTCGACGCCTTGGTGGGCTGCGACCATGATGTCGTGCCAGGTTTGCGCCGGCAGCGAGCCTCCGGTCATCCGATTGGTCGGCGAGTAATCGTCGTTACCGAACCAGACGGCGCAGGTGAAGTTGCCGGTATAACCAACGAACCAGGCGTCACGATAGCTGTTGGTGGTACCGGTCTTGCCCGCAGTCGGAATGCCATCGAGCGCGGCGCGCCGCGCCGTACCTTCGCTGACGACATGGCTCATCATTTGCGCCATGTCGGCGGCAACCGATGCCGGAATGGCCTGCAGCGGCTTTTTGCCGTCGCGATCGAACCGCCAGACCAGATCGCCGGCGCCAGTGCGTACTTCCAGCACCGCGTGCGGAGTGACCGACTTGCCTTTGTTGGGGAAGGTCGCGTAGGCCACCGCGTGTTCGAGCACCGTGACTTCGTCGGCGCCGATCGGCAGCGACGGGGTGTCCGGCAGTGGCGCCTTGATGCCGAAGCGGCGCGCGACCTCGACGATCTTGGCGCGGCCGGCCTTGGCGGGGTTTGGTACCTTGCCGCCGAGCGCGATCGACAGCTTCACTGGAACGACGTTGATCGAGCGGGTGATCGCCTGGGTCAGCGTCACGGCGCCCGAATAGGAGTGGCCGTAGTTCTGCGGACACCAGTTGCCGATGCAGACCGGGCCGTCGACGATGATCGATGTCGGCTTGAAGCCATTGAGCAGGGCGGTCGTATAGACATACGGCTTGAAGGAAGACCCGGGTTGCCGGTAGGCGTCGGTGGCACGGTTGAACTGGCTGGCACCGTAGTCGCGGCCCCCCACCATCGCGCGCACCCCGCCGTCGAGATCGGCGACCACGGAGGCGGCCTGGGTTGCATGATAATCGCGGCCGAACTGCCGCAGCTGGTTCTCGATGGCATCTTCCGCGGCGCGCTGCACGTTCATGTCGATCGCGGTGCGAACCACGAAGACGCGCTCGTTGTACGATTTGGGAAACGTCTCGACGAGCTTGCGCATCTCGTCGAAGGCCCAGTCGAGATAATAGTTCGGAGAATTCTCGTCCCGGCGATCGACAGCGGTCGCCGGATTGCGCCGCGCGCCGAACACCTGACCTTCGGTCATGAAGCCGGCATCTACGAGATTGTCCAGCACTACGTTGGCGCGCGCACGCGCGGCCGGCAGGTTGATGTGGGGCGCGTATTTGGTCGGTGCCTTGAACAGGCCGGCAAGCATCGCTGCTTCCGCGAGATTGACGTCGCGCGCCGACTTGTTGAAATAGAAGTGCGCCGCGCCGTCGACGCCGAACGTGCCGCCGCCCATATAGGCGCGGTCGAGGTAGAGTTTGAGAATTTCGTTCTTGGTCAGGCGTGTCTCCAGCCAGACGGCGAGAAATGCCTCGTTCACCTTGCGCTCGATGGTGCGCTCGTTGCTCAGGAACAGGTTCTTGGCGAGTTGCTGCGTGATTGACGAGCCGCCCTGCCGCACCCCGCCGGCCTGCGCATTGGTCAGGAGCGCACGGAACGTGCCGGCGACGTCGATGCCGAAATGGTCGTAGAAGCGCCGGTCCTCGGTCGCCAGCGTCGCCTTGATCAGCACGTCGGGGAAGTCTTCAAGCGGGATCGAATCATTGTGCTTGATGCCGCGGCTGCCGATCGGATTGCCATAACGGTCGAGGAAGCTTACGGCGAGATCGGATTTCTTCAGCCAGTCTTCGTCGGCTGTTTCGCGGAAGGCTGGCACGGCCAGAGCCAGCATCAGGATCAGGCCGCCGAGTCCGATGGTGGCGGCTTCGGACAAGGGCTCGATGAAGACCCAGCGCTTCCAGCGACCGACGTGGAAGCGGTCCATGAAGGTCGAGTACCGTTCGTAGAGTTCGCGCGCGCCCTTGCCGGTGGAGAACAGGGTGGAATCGATGCGTGCGTCGAAATCCAGCAGCCAGCGCCGGATTTTCTGCTTCCATTCGGTGGGCACGATCTTGCGCACTGGTTTTCCGAAGTTCGCGACTCGTTTCCAGCACCCTTGTATGAACTTCAAAAACAAGGAGCTACCGTAATCTCAGATTCTAGTGCCGTCATCGATTGAAGTTCCCTCTCGGGCGCGCAGCTTGCGAGGAAGGAACCTCAAATCGGCGGCATCAGCACCCTCGATCGTTTATCGCTTCGAAAGCGCTCCAGCCGCACGGCGGGCACTGTCGAGACGTCTTGCGGGAATGTTGCGGCAAACCCAAGGCGTTGCTGGCGATGGCTGCCGTCTCCTCTCTAACCGAGCGGACGCCATAAACCAATGGTCCACCTCATGATTTCGACAGCCACGGATAACAACAGGGGAGACATAGTCGCCCGGTCTTGCAACCCACTTGCACCTCTCCCACACCACGCCCTAGAAGGGCGCAAAGACAAAGGCCACGCCCAGAGCCAG
>Ga0306926_10003025_pt1 | contig 17301 bp, 15 predicted proteins | sample flu12Cox44000178_FD_203759 | JGI IMG/M metagenome (GOLD analysis project Ga0306926, IMG submission 203759) | Lab enrichment of tropical soil microbial communities from Luquillo Experimental Forest, Puerto Rico - flux8day.12C.oxic.44.000.178 (v2)... | ecosystem: Environmental > Terrestrial >... | reverse complement strand
GGGCGAAACCGGGTCGTGTTGTAGGCCGCCAGCCCGCGATGGATCGCCGCTTCCGCCTGCGGCTCGCGCGCTTCGGGGAAGGTCAGGACCGGGTTGCCGGTCATCGCTCGTCCTCGGACGGCGGCTCGAGATCCACCACCTCCATCGACACGATCTCGTCCGGCTCGCCGCGGTAGATGACGAGGCTGACCGTTTCGGTCCCGATAAGCGCGCTGTGCGGCTGACCTTTGGGGTTCAATGTGTAGCCGCCGGAGGAACGAGCAAGCTGCCCGGCCTTTGTCACCCGGCCGCCTGCGAGGTTGAGGACGTGCTCGTCCGATAGCGCGGTGGCGACAATCTTGATCAGCTTGCCGGGCGGCGGCGAGAACTTGGCGAGCCAGGCAATGCCGCCACCCTCCGGCCGGCGGTCGCTGAGGATTTTGAGCTGGACGATGTCCTTGCCCTGATAAACCGCTGCGGACCCATAAAACGGGGTACCGGGGATCCACTCGGCTTTTTCGATGTCGACATGGGTCGAAACCATCGATCCCTCCTTCGAAGCGTTTGCTCAGTCAAGTTAACCGGCGTATACTGACAACATTCTGTCAGGAGAGATCATGCGCCGCGCCGGCCGCCTGTTCGATATCATCCAGGCCTTGCGCACCGCCCCGCATCCAGTCACCGCCGCAGCGCTCGCCGAGCAGCTCGAGGTCACAGCCCGCACGATTTATCGCGACATCGCGGCACTCCAGGGAAGCCGTGTGCCGATCGAGGGCGCACCCGGCCTCGGATATGTCCTGCGGCGCGGCTACGATCTGCCGCCCTTGATGTTCACCAGCGAGGAAGCCGACGCAATTGCGATCGGCGTGCGCCTCCTGCGCCGGTTGCGTGACGCAAAACTTCAGCAAGCAGCGGAAAGCGTGCTCGCCAAGCTGGCTGTCGTGGTCCCGGAGCCACTGCAACCACATCTCGTCTCGGCCCCGATTTATGTCTCCGACGGCGATGCGCCGCCGGTCACTGGTGTCGATCCCGCGGTACTGCGCGATGCCATCCACGGCGCGCACAAAGTGGCCATCGCTTATATCGACGAGCAGGGACGTCACACGCACCGGACCGTTCGCCCGGTCGCGATGGCCTATTATGTCGACGTCACCGTGCTCGGTGCGTGGTGCGAGCTGAGAAACGACTTCCGCAACTTCCGTGTCGATCGCATCTCGAATGCCCGATCTATCGACGAGCGCTTCATCGCCGAGAGCGGCAAGCTGTTGGCCGAGTGGCTGGCGTTGCCCAAGCACCGGCCGGACCAGACCACCATCGAGCCGAAGGAACTGGTTAGGCGAGCAGCCGCGATGTGAACTGCGCTCCCGGCGCGATCGCGGAGCGCCAAGTCTTTTGATAGCGGAGAGTAAGCCAGGTCACACACCCAACAGAAATAATTCGACAACGTACCGTCCGGCTCGCTGACCGGGCGGATCTCGCTGGAGGGCATGAGGCGAAGTATCCGCCTCCGGGTGAGCGGACCGATGGGGAGGGGAGATGCAAAGCCAAGGAGCCACGACCGATCCGGGCGGCGCCGTGTCGCGGCCGGGAGCCCGTGAGGCTCTCGATATCCTAGGCGAGGAATTCGCCGCGCTGCATCCGGGTGCCGACGCTGGCCGCACGCTGGCGGATCTCTATGCTTCTATTCACCAGCTAGAGCGGCCGCAGAGTGCGCTATGCCTCTCGGGCGGCGGGATACGCAGCGCCTCCTTTGCGCTCGGTGTGTTGCAGGCGCTGGCGCGGCACGGCCTGCTCTTCGATTTCGACTACCTGTCCACCATTTCCGGCGGCGGCTACATCGGCAGCTGGCTGTCAGCCTGGCGCCATCATGCGGGCGACGACAACGCAGTATTGCGGTCGCTGACCACCCGCGCCGTCGATCCGGCCGATGAGGCTCCGGAATTACGGGCTTTGCGGGCCAGCAGCAATTATCTGACCCCCCGGACAGGCGCTATGTCGCCCGACACCTGGACGGCTGTAGCGCTGGTCGTCAGGAATTTGGTTTTGAACTGGACAATATTCCTGCCGCTCCTTGTAGCAGTCGTGCTTGTCCCGATCGGCGCGGCTGAATTCGTTGGCTGGTCGCCTTTGTGGCCCAGCCCATGGCCTCAGGTGTGCCTAGTATTGGCGGTATTGCTGCTCATTTGGGCACTGGTGCAGTCGTTGGCCAGCCGTTCGGGCGCTCATGGTCGCGGTATAGACCAAGGGCGCTTCTTGCGACAAATCCTGATCCCGCAATATCTGGCGGCGACTTTGCTCGGCGCCGTCGCGCTGCACCCGCTCCTCGGATCCGCGGCGCGCACCCCGGGCGGCTGGCTTGCACTGAGCGCCGGCGCCGGCGCCGTCATCTATGGCGTTGCGTGGTGGATCACGTTCTTTTGGTGGCGCCCCGCCTTCGGCCGGTTTGCCGTGCTGAGCAGCGAGAAGGACCCGGTACCTGCATTGCAGCTGCTGCTCTATTGGGTGGTCACCGGTGCGGTCGCCGGGGCGATCCTTGCATTCGGATACGAGCTTTGGCGCGCCACGCGAGGCGCCAGGAACTACGCGGATTGTATCGGCGATCCGCTGGTAAAAAACTTATTGGTGGTCGCTGGCGTCGGTTGGGCGATGTTAGCGTTGCTCCTCGGCGACACCCTTTATGTCGGGCTGGCGAGCTACGCTCCGGATGGGGACACCGAACGCGAATGGCGGGCCCGGTCTTCCGGATGGATCGTCGCCGTGACCCTGGTATGGATCGTGCTGGCCGGTATCGTGCTGTTTGGCCCGCCCGCGCTTGATTCTCTCGAATCCGCCTGGGCTTGGAAATTGGCCGCGGCTGGAGGCGGAGTTTCGGGGCTGATCAGCATTTTGACCGGCGCCAGTGCCAAATCGGCAGCGACGACGGCGCGGCAGGCGATCGAAAGATTGCCGGTTAGCCTGACCGTCTCGATCGCGACGTTGATCTTTCTGCCCTTGTTGGCGATCCTCGTCGCGGGCGGGGCACGGCACACGCTCGACGCGATCGAAAAGAGCCTGTCGCCCGATGACTACCGATACTTTCTCCAACCCGGATTGCGCTTGCTGGTCACGGCAATAGCCTGCGTGGTCTGCTTCGTCGGTGCGCTGGCGATGTCGTGGTTCATCAATGTCAACCGTTTTTCGTTGCATGCAGTTTATCGTAATCGGCTGACCCGCGGTTTTCTCGGGTCCGCGCGGGCGGCGCGGCCGGATGCCGACCGCTTCACCGGCTTCGATCTCAAGGATAACCTTCCGATGGCGGAGCTATGGCCGCCTCCGAACACCGGGTCCCGTTGTCTGTTCCCGGTAATCAACGCGACCCTGAACCTCGTGGCTACGACCAACCTCGCCTGGCAGGAACGCAAGGCGGAATCATTCAGCATCTCCCCGTTTGCCTGTGGCAACCCGAGAGTCAAATATCGCTCGACCGCGTCTTACGGCGGACCAAAAGGCGGTATTACTCTGGGGACCGCGATGGCGATTTCCGGCGCCTCGCTCAGCCCCAACCAGGGCTACAACTCGTCGCCGCTGGTCAGCCTTCTGATGATGCTCGGTAATGTGCGGCTCGGCTGGTGGCTCGGCATCCGCGCGATGCCGACACCTCCCTCCGCGAGGGACCGCGTTTCAGCTTCATCCCGATCGCCAATGAAATGTTCGGCCTGACGACCGATAGCGGCAAATACGTCTATCTGTCCGATGGCGGTCATTTCGAAAATCTCGGTATCTATGAGATGATCCGCCGGCGCTGCCGATATATTGTGGTCAGTGATGCCGATTGCGATCCCGAGTGCCAACTAGAAGATCTCGGCAACGCGGTCCGCAAGGCGTGGGTCGACCTGGGCGTGGCCATCCGCTTCCGCGGCATCGACGTCACGGCCCGCAGGCCGGAGCCGGTAGACGGCGTCTATTGCGCGATCGCCGACATCTTCTATCCCGAACCCGGCGCCGAACCCGGGCAGCTGCTCTATATCAAACCGGGCTACCATGGCACCGAACCGGCCGATGTGCGCGCCTATGCCGCGATGCACCCGGCCTTTCCGCACGAGTCAACGGCCGAGCAATGGTTCAGCGAGTCCCAGCTCGAGGCGTACCGGGTGCTGGGAGGTCATATCGTCGATCTCGTTTCCGCCGGCGGTCGTGTTTGCAGCGCCGGGGCGGGCGCGCAACCGGATCAACAACCGAGCTTAAGCAGATTCTTTAAGATGGCCGAGGCCTACCTCGAGGCTTACGCGCAGAAGAAGTAGCCGTATCCCCGACAGGCGCGAAGGACTAGATCGGTGTCCGAAGCCGAGCGAAGAACATTGTGGGTGTTCATTTCCTCGCCGGCGGATGTGCGGCCGGAGCGGCTGATTGCCGAGCGCGTGGTTCGGCATCTCCACCAGGAATTCGCACTTCACCTCGATTTGCAGGCGGTGATGTGGGAGCGCGAGCCGCTGCTCGCCTCACATCATTTCCAGGAGTTAATCACCCCGCCGCATGACACCGACATCGTCGTCGTCATTCTGTGGTCGCGCCTCGGCACAGTATTGCCCGGCGACAAGTTCCTCGGGCCGCTTTCGGGTGGAGCCGTGAGCGGCACCGAATGGGAGTTCGAGGATGCGCTCAAATCGTGCCGCGAGCGCAACACCCCGGAGATCCTGGTGTACCAAAAGGCCGCCGAGCCGACCGTCAGCCTCGGCGACACGAATGCTGCCCGCGAGCGGCTCGGACAGAAGGAGCGAGTCGACGCATTCTTTCGGAAGTGGTTCGCCGACCCGGATCGAGGCAACCCGATCGCGGCATCGCGCTCGTTCGCCGATGCGACCGAGTTCGCGGAAATGCTGGAGGACCATCTGCGTGCGCTGGTCGCGCGGCGAGTCGACGGCACGCCGAGCCGCGACGGCCAGCGGACGAACCGCAACCCCTATCGTGGCCTTCGGTCGTTCGAACTCGAGGATGCCGCCTACTTCTTTGGCCGCACCCGCGCCCGCAATGAATTGCGCGAGGTCCTGGCCGGCCGGATCGAGAGCGGTCAGGCGTTCGTGCTGGTGTTCGGCGCGAGCGGCTCGGGTAAGTCGTCGCTGGTAAAGGCCGGCCTTCTCTTCGACCTCGCATTGCCGGGGATGATCGGGCGGGTGGCGCTGGTTCGCCATGGGGTGATGCGCCCTTCCGACCGCGGCGGTAGGCCGATCGAAGCCTTGGCGGCGGCGATGATCGAACGCAGCACCGCGCTCCCCGAACTGGCGCACGCCCCGTTCGATTACACGGTTGACTCGCTCGCCGCCTTGTTGCGCGACGCGCCTGTGCATGCCGTGCCACCGATTCGCCAGGCGCTCGGCAAGGCGGGACGGGAAGCCCGGCTCTCCGAAATGGGCGAGGCACGCCTCGCCATCGTTGTCGACCAGCTGGAGGAGCTGTTCACCCAGGACCAGCTGCCTCAGTCCGAGCGCGAAGCGCTAGTGAAGGCACTGGAGGCGCTGGCCAAAAGCGGGCTCGTCTGGGTGGTCGCGACTATGCGCAGCGATTTTTTCGACCAGCTCGAAAAACTGCCCGCGCTGGCGGCGCTTTCCGCTGGCGAGGGCCGCTATCTGCTGCTGCCGCCCGACGAAGCCGAGATCGGCCAGATCATCCGCCGCCCGTCGCGCGAGGCAGGGCTTCGCTTCGAGAGCGACCCGGCGCTCGCAGAAGGCCTCGACGAAGCGATCCTCCGCGCCACAGGTCGGGCGACCGGGGCATTGCCGCTGCTGTCGTTTCTGCTCGACCAGCTGTGGCGCCGCCGCACCCCCGAAGGAACGCTGACCTTTGCCACCTATGATGAGTTGGGGGGCCTCGAAGGGGCGATTGGGCGCCGTGCCGAGGAGGTGTTCCGCGATCAGCCAGACGCGGCGCAAAACGAATTGGTGGGGCTATTGCGGGCATTGGTGACGGTGACCGGCGGCACCGCGACCTCGCGCTCGGCGCCGCTAGCGCAGTTTCCCGAGGGCTCACCGAGCCGGACATTGGTCGACGCGTTTCTCGATCCGACGGCGCGACTGCTGGTCGTCGACGGCGCTCAGCTACGCTTGGCACACGAGGCCTTGCTGACGCATTGGCCGCGAGCGCGCGACCAAGTCGCCGCAGATGCGCGCGACCTGGAATTGCGCAGCCGGCTCGAAGAGGAGGCGGCGCGCTGGCGAGCGGCGGCGCATCGGGACAAGCCTGGCCGCGTGCTGCCAGCGGGACTACGTTTGGACGAGGGGTTGGCCCTCTGCGCCCGCTGGGGTGCCGCGCTGCCGAGAGAGGTCACGGCGTTCGTGGCCGCCTCGCGTCGCGCCGCCCGTCGGAATCAAGAACGTCGTATTGCGAGCATAGCGGCGGCCGTCTTGGCATTGCCAACCATCGGCTTCGTCCTCTGGGCGGGGCTTACCGCGTGGGGGGTGCGGGCGGTCGAGGCTGAGATGGCAGCTGAGAAAGAATTCGTCAGGATTCCTGTTGGATGCTTCGAAATGGGCAGCCCCGACCCCGAGGCCGAACGCTATCCGAACGAGGGACCGGTGCACCAGGTCTGTCTACAGGCTTTCGAACTCGGCAAATTCGAGGTGACGCAACGCCAATGGCGCCAAGTGATGGTCCATAATCGCGACCCGTCGCAATATAAAGGCGACCGGAGGCCGGTCGAGCGTATCAGTTGGAACGAGGCGCAAACCTTTATCTCACTGATGAATTTTTTTGGCCGATACCATTACCGATTGCCGAGTGAAGCGGAATGGGAATATGCAGCGCGCGCCGGCATACCGACGGCACGCTACTGGGGGGACCTCGCACAGGATGGCTGCGCTTACGAGAACATGGCGGATCTGACACTGCAGAAAGCTTCGCCTGATTCGGTCGTCGCGAGCTGCGATGATGGCACCATTTATACCGCCCCAGTCGGATCGTTCAAACCCAACCCGTGGGGGCTCTACGACATCCTCGGCAATGTCGCGGAATGGGTCGAGGATTGCTATGTCGGGAACTACAAGGGGGCGCCTAAGGACGGCAGCACGGTTACAGCCCAGGATTGCGTTACCCGCGTCGTCCGCGGCGGTTCGTGGCAAGGCAATCCACGATACGTGCGCGCGGCGAGCCGCGACGACGTCGCGCCGGTCAGCCGGAACCACCATGTCGGGTTCCGACTCGCCAGGTCCGTTACCTCCTGAAGCACCAGGCATCTCAGCCGCGCACCAGCGACACGAACCGCGATGCAGCGGTAATCTCCGCCGCGAGTGCCGCGCGCCGCTCGGCCTGTTCCTTATCCTCGCCCCACGCCTCGATCTGAAAGCTCTCGTCGAGCTGCGCGGCGGCGAAGGCTTCGGCCGCATCAAGACGCCCTTCGAGCAAAGCCAGGGCGATGACCAAGGAGCCGCAGGCTGTCGTCGCGGCATTCAGCGCCGTCAGCTCGTAATCGTTATGCGCGGCAACGGCCGTCGTAAAAGCCGCGAGGCTCGCCGCCGGCTGGCTCGCCGGGATGACCCCGGCGGTGACCGCGATTGGCGCGCCGTAGCGCTCGATGGCCCACTCGATCAGGGGCTGCCACACCGCCTGCTGGCGGGCGGTGAGCGCCGGCGGATGGGTCGCCCAATAGCAGACGAGGTCGGTCCCGGCATAGTGTGCCACCTGCCGCACGACCGCTTCGCGCTCGACGGCACTTCGGTCGATCGTCGCACCGGCGAGGCGCATCAGCGGCATCGCTTCTCGGCGAATTTCCCCCTGCTGAGCCTCCCACTCCGCCGCCAGTGCTGCAGCAAGCGTCAGGCTCGGCACGATCAGGTCTCGCTTTGCTGGTGTCTTGACGAGCCGGCCGTCCAGGGCGACGCCGTGACCGGCGTCAGCCGGCACGACCCCGGCCTGCTTGTAGAAGCGCTTCACATCGAAAGACCCGCGAACGGATCCTCGACATCGTCGGGGAAGCCGAAGAACGCCCAGCTTTGCCGCATGTGGCGGGGGAGCGGTGCGGTGACCGACAAGGTGCCGCCGAGCGGATGCGGGATCGAGAGCGCCCGCGCGTGCAGATGGACACGCCTGCCACCGGGCACGCCGGCGAGGTGAGCCGCGGCGGCGCCGTATTTAGCATCGCCGAGGATCGGCGTGCCGAGGGCTGCGCAATGGGCGCGCAACTGATGGGTCCGTCCGGTGACCGGCAGCAAGGCGAGCCAGCTCGCCTTGGCACCGACAGTGTCGACGACCTGGTAATAGGTGACGGCGCGCTTGCCGTCCTCGGTATCGGCGCGAACGCGTTCGCCCTCGCGGCCGGGAAGCTTGGCGAGCGCCAGGTCGATGCGCCCCTGCCGCAGCTTCGGCACCCCTACAACGATCGCCCAATAGACCTTGCAGGTCGTCTTCTCGCGGAATGCGCGGGTCAAGAAGGCTGCCGCCGCAGCGGTGCGGGCAAGGACGAGAACGCCGCTCGTCTCCTTGTCGAGCCGATGGACGAGGCGCGGCCGCTCACCCGCCCCGAAGCGCAGCGCGTCCAGCAGCCCGTCGAGATGCCGCTCGGTGCCGCTGCCGCCCTGGACGGCAAGACCAGGCGGCTTGTTCAGCACGATCACCGCGTCATCGCGATGCAGCACCGCGTCCCGCAGCATCGCTTCGTCGCCGGGCGAGGCTTGCCACGTCGCCTGCGGAACCGGCGACGCCATCCGATCGAGCGGCGGAAGCCGGATCGCCTGACCCGGGACGACCCGGTCGCTCGCGCGGGCGCGCTTGCCGTCGACCCGAATGCGCCCGGTGCGCAGCAGCTTTTCGAGATGGCTGTGGCCGAGTGCCGGGTAGTGGCGCTTGAACCAGCGATCAAGCCGAAGGGCAGCGTCGGCGTCCACCACGGTGATGGTGCACTCGTCCCGAGCGGTCGCTGGCTGCCCCTCACCCTCCCGCTTCGCGGGTCCCTCCCTCTCCCCGCTCGCGGGGAGAGGGCTGGGGTGAGGGGCCACTTGTGATTTGAAATCGATCATTCAGAACGGGCCGTCGCCGTGCGTTGGCGCAATTTGTCCCAATAGTCGAGCCGCTTTCTGACCTCGCGCTCGAACCCGTGCTCGCCGGGACGGTAGAAACTGCGGCGCGTGACCCCGTCGGGGAAATAGTTCTGGCCGGAAAAGCCCTGCTCGGTGGCGCGGTCGTAGACATAACCCTTGCCGTAGCCGAGATCGCGCATCAACCGCGTCGGTGCATTGAGGATGTGCATCGGCGGCATCAACGAGCCGGTCTCCCGCGCCATCCGGCTGGCCTCGCCAAAGGCCTGGTAGGCGGCGTTCGATTTCGGCGAGGTGGCGAGATAGATCACGCATTGCGCGATCGCGAGTTCGCCTTCGGGCGAGCCGAGCCGGTCGTAGGTGTCCCAGGCCGCCAGTGCCTGGACGACGGCGTGCGGATCGGCGAGGCCGATATCCTCGACCGCCGCCCGGGTCAGCCGGCGCAGGATGTAGATCGGGTCCTCGCCGCCGGCCAACATGCGCGCCAGCCAATAGAGAGCGGCATCGGTATCCGAGCCGCGCAGCGATTTGTGCAACGCGCTGATCAGGTTGTAGTGGCCCTCCTGAGCCTTGTCATAGAGCGGCGCACGGTGTTGCACGATCCGCGCGAGCTCCTGCGGCCCGAGCGGGCTGTCGGCCGGCAGCCGGGCAATCTCCTCGACCAGGTTGAACAGGAAGCGGCCGTCGCCATCGGCCATCGCGCGCAATGCCGCACGGCCGTCTTGGGTCAGCGGCAGGTCATGGCCGAGATGCTCCTCGGCGCGGCGCAGCAAGGTCTCGAGGTCGTCGTCGTCGAGACGGCGCAAGACGAAAACCTGGGCGCGCGACAACAATGCGCCGATCAGCTCGAAGGACGGGTTCTCCGTCGTGGCGCCGACGAGGATCACGGTGCCGTCTTCGACATAAGGCAGAAAGGCGTCCTGCTGGGCGCGGTTGAAGCGGTGGATCTCGTCGACGAAAAGCAACGTGCCGCGCCCGATCTCGCGGCGTTTCTTGGCCGCCTCGAACACCCTGCGCAGGTCGGCGACGCCGGAGAACACCGCCGAGAGCGGCTCGAAGACGAGGTCGGTGCCATGCGCTAGGAGCCGCGCGATCGTTGTCTTGCCGCAACCGGGCGGACCCCACAGGATCATCGAAGCGAGCTGGCGGCTCGCCACCATGCGGCCGATCGGCCCCTCGGGGCCCAGCAGATGATCCTGCCCGACGATGTCGAGGAGACGCTGCGGTCGCAGCCGGTCGGCCAGCGGGTGCGGCGCCTCTTTCTCGAACAACGTGGTCATCGGCAGGTGGCAGGCTCAGTAAAAACTTCGGCGAAAGTGGCGCGTAGCGCATCGTCCACTGCGGACATCCTCGCAGCAACTCCGAGCCGGGCGAATGATGTGACACCGTGCTCCGCAATGCCGCAAGGTACGATACCGCGGTAATGGTCGAGCTCGGGATCAACGTTGAGCGCAATCCCATGATAGGTCACCCAGCGCCGCACGCGCACGCCGATCGCGGCGATTTTTTCCTCCTCGCCGCCGCGCTGCCCCACCCAGATACCGACCCGGCCGGCGCGCCGCTCGCCGCGGACGCCAAAATGCGCGAGTGTGCGGATCATCCACTCCTCGAGCCGGTGCACATGGCAGCGCACATCGCGATCGCGGCGGTCGAGATCGAGCATGACATAGGCAATGCGCTGCCCGGGTCCGTGATAGGTGTAGCGGCCGCCGCGGCCGGTCCGGTGCACCGGCAAGAGCTGCGGGTCGAGCAAGTCTTCCTCGCGCGCGCTGGTCCCGGCGGTGTAGAGCGGCGGGTGCTCGAGCAGCCAGATGAGCTCGGGTGCTAAGCCGGCGCGGATCGCCGCGACCCGCGCCTCCATCGCGTATACAGCAGCCTGGTAATCGACGGGATTCCGGTCGATTCGCCACTCGATCCCGCCGGTTCCGGTCACCATCTCACAGCCCATGCAGCTTGATATAATAGCCCGGATTTGCTAATCACGCCGGCCCCTGCCGTGCGGTCGTGGCGGAATTGGTAGACGCGCAGCGTTGAGGTCGCTGTGGGGGAAACTCCGTGGAAGTTCGAGTCTTCTCGACCGCACCACCAGCTGAAGCCGTCGACGCCTGACCGATGCAAAACACGCGGCTTCCGACCCTCGACTTCGACCTCGGCCCTGAGATCGACATGCTGCGCACGACGGTGCGCGGCTTTGCCGAGGGCCATATCGCGCCGCTCGCCGCCGAAATCGACCGAACCGACCGCTTTCCGATCGAGCTGTGGCCCGAAATGGGGGCACTCGGCCTGCACGGCATCACCGTCGAAGAGGAATATGGCGGCGCCGGCATGGGCTACCTCGCGCATTGTGTGGCGATGGAGGAAGTGAGCCGCGCCTCGGCCTCGGTGGGGCTCTCCTACGGCGCCCATTCCAATCTCTGCGTCAACCAGATCCGCCGCAACGGCAGCGAGGCGCAGAAACGCAAATATCTGCCGCAGCTGATTTCGGGCGAGCATGTCGGAGCCTTGGCGATGAGCGAGCCCGAAGCCGGCTCGGACGTCGTCTCGATGCGGCTGCGCGCCGAGCGCAAGGGCGACCGCTATATCCTCAACGGCAGCAAATTGTGGATCACCAACGGCCATTACGCGCAGACCCTGGTCGTCTATGCCAAGACCCGGCCCGGTGCCGGTCCGCGCGGCATCACCGCCTTTTTGATCGAAAACGGGTTCAAGGGGTTCCGCCCAGCGCAGAAGCTCGACAAATTGGGCATGCGCGGCTCGCCGACTTCGGAGCTGGTCTTCGAAGATTGCGAGGTGCCGGCAGAAAACGTGCTCGGCCGGGTGGATGAGGGCGTGCAGGTCCTGATGAGCGGGCTCGACTTCGAGCGGGCGATCCTCGCCGCGGGTCCTCTCGGCATCATGCAATCCTGTCTCGACGTGGTCATTCCCTATATCCACGATCGCAAACAATTCGGCCAGCCGATCGGCGAGTTTCAGCTGATCCAGGGCAAGATCGCCGACATGTATACGACGATGAACGCCTGCAGATCCTATGTCTATGCCGTGGCCAGGGCCTGCGACCGGGGGCAGACGACGCGCAAGGACGCGGCGGGTGCGATCCTCTACGCCGCCGAAAAAGCCACGGCGTTGGCGCTCGACGCCGTGCAGATCCTCGGCGGCAACGGTTACATCAACGAGTTCCCGACCGGCCGGCTGCTACGCGATGCTAAGCTGTACGAGATCGGCGCCGGCACCTCGGAGATCCGCCGCATGCTGATCGGCCGCGAAATCTTTGCCGAGACCACCTGACATGCGTCGGCTGATCTCGTCGGGTTCGCCATTCGAGGCAGCGGCCGGGTACAGCCGCGCTGTGGTCGACGGCGAGAGGGTCTTTGTCGCCGGCACGACCGGGTTCGACTATGCGGCGATGACGATCGCGGAAGACCCGACCGAGCAAGCCCGCCAAGCTTTCCGCAATATCGAGAAGGCGCTCGGCGAGGCCGGCGCCAAGCTCTCCGATGTGGTGCGGGTCCGCTATTACGTCCCCGACCTCGCCGACTGGCCGGTGATCGTGCCGGTGCTGGGCGAAGCCTTTGGTTCGATCCGCCCTGCCGCGACCGCGCTCGTCTGCGGGCTTGTCGATCCGCGAATGAAGATCGAGATCGAGGTCACGGCGCGCCGCCGCCAGCTCTAATCCGCGTCCTCCTCCGCCAGAATCTCGGCAAACAGCGCGCGATCGATATTGCCGCCCGATTGGATGACCGCGACCCGCTTGCCGCGCAGCCGATCGCGCTCCTGCAGTGCCGCGGCGAGCGGTGCTGCACCCGCACCCTCGGCGACATTGTGCGTGTCGCTGAACAGGATCCGCATCGCCCGGTGGATCTCCGCCTCCGAGACGGTGACGATGCGCGCCGCACCGCGGCAGATGATGTCGAGCGCTTCGGGGTCGGGGACCCGTACGGCTAGCCCGCCGGCCATCGTATCCGCGGAGTTGGTGCTGACCGGTGTGCCGGCGGCGAAGGACAGCGCATAGGTCGGGGCGTTCTCGGCGACGACTCCGACGATTTCGGCGGTGCGGCTGAGCGCATCACGCGCCGCGATGACGCCGCAAATGCCGCTGCCGAGCCCGATCGGTACATAGACCGTGTGCAAATCGGGCACGGCGCGAAACAGTTCGAGGCCGTAGCTGGCAACCCCGCGGACGAGCAATGCATCGTAGGAGCGCACGAGATGCAAGTTTTCGCGCTCGGCCAGGGCGACGGCGTATTCGTACGCGGCCTGGAAATCATGCCCGGCCTCGACGAGGCGCGCGCCGAACCCTTCCATCGCGCGGTTCTTCTCGGCGCTGTTGCCGAACGGCGCGACGATCGTCGCCGCGAGCCCGAACCGTGCCGCCGCGAGCGCGATGCTCTGGCCGTGATTGCCGGTGGTAGCCGTCACGACACCCCGAATATCCGGCTGCGAGCGCTTGACTTGGTCGAGATAGACGAGGCCGCCCCGGATCTTGAACGCGCCGATCGGCGTGTGGTTCTCGTGCTTGACCCAGAGCTCGGCGCCGATCCGCCGCGACAGCAGCGGCCAGCAATATTGCGGGGTCGGCGGCATCACTTGGCGGACGAGGGTCGCGGCGGTCTCCAGCATCTCGAGATCGATCATGGCGCAGCCATTCCGCTGATTTTTCGGCGCCCGGTCAAGTTACGCGTCGGTGATCCTCTTCCAGCTGTTGCAGCCGCTTTCGAAATCGCTGGCTTCGACGGCCCGGATGAAGATCTCGACCACGTGGGCCAGCTCCGCCGCCTCACCCGGTGTGATGTCGCCCGCGGTGGCCGCCGTGGTGATTGCTGCCATCGTCGGGCCGAGATCGGCCGTGCCGCGCACCGCTGGCACATCGTCGAGCTGTACCTTGCGCCCGCGGCGTGGCGGAATGAGGCGGTCGAGGCATAACCGCAACGCCATCGGATCGCCCGCCAGCGCGAGCCCCACGGCCTTCCGGGTCAACGCCTCCGCTTCGCCCTCGAGCAAGAGCTCGGCGCTCTCGGTCGCCTTGTTCCGTGTCCCCGGCGGTCGGCGCCCCGGATTGCCCGACTGGCCCGACTTGAACCGGCCCTCGGGATTGCCTGACACGCCCTTCAAAAAGCGGCCCTGCGCGTCCCGCTCCTCCTGCCCCTCCTGTTTCTGCAGTGAATCTACAAGCACGTATCTCTCCTTTGCCGTTATCGGCGCCGATTTGGAACGGAGCATATCATGCGATTATAGCAATTGCAAGACCTGCGTTGTTCGAACCACGATTTCTGCGAAAGCGGAAGTGCGCTTTCATTTGCGCGATAACACCGGGCGATAGCACTCTCGACCCTGACGAGGACGGGTTCAGGGGTTATTTCGCGCTGGCCGCGAACGATTTGGCTGATACGCGACGCTGGTCACCTAGGAGCCAGGGCCAGCGCGTGGGCAGACCCCGCGCCGCAGTTCATCCTTCGGTAGTTGCCCGCGGTGCGGTACGGGCCGGGCCGTCTCCGGGCAGGACCACTATCGCAGCCGGCTCTCAGTGACGGTTGAATCGCGCGTCGATGATGGGCCCAGGTCGCGATCGCGCTAGCCGCCGTCGTGAACGCACCCCATTCGGCATAGATCTGGCCGGCCTTGTGATTGGCGGCTTTGACGTCGCCGTCGGGGTTAGCGATCTGCGGATCGGAGGTGTTCCGCACCGCATACCAATTAACCCCGGGACAGTCCTGCATAGCGTGGCCGACCATTGCGTCACCCATGTCGCACGCCCGGCCGAGGCCCTGCAATTTATAGAAGTCGGTGGAGTCGTCGAACGCAAAGAAATCCGTGGTCACCACCGTAGCCTGCTGACCTCCAGTCCAGATCTTGGGCTCGGCGCGTGCGCTTGGAATGCGCGATGCACTGACCCGGGTCAGATCGGGAGTGATCGCGGCAAGCGTGCCGGCGAGTAGTGTCGAGGTCGGGTAGGACGCCTGCGCCCAAGGCTGCTTCTTGAACTGCTTGGTGCAGTCGAAGCGCGTCTGTGCGGCAACCACGACATCGCCGAGCAGGACATCGGCGCCAATCGCACCGCCGGTCCCGGTCGTGATCATGACCTTGGGCTGCACGGTTTGGGTTATCTCGATCATCAACTTGCGCAGCGGCGTCGCCGGTCCGTCATAGGCCGGATGCAGGCCCGACTTGAACAGTAGGACCCGCGCGCTGCCGATCGTGCACGGCATATAAAGGCCCATGCCGTGATAATATCTCGCCATATCGGCGGCCCGGTCGTTGAACGGTGCACGCGCGCCGGTCACCAACGGGATATAGTCGGCGACGTTGTGCCGGTACTCGTACCAGCGGACGGCAGATAGTCGGGCATAAAAAGAACGGCCAGTGCCGCGGCCTCCGCCGCCGTCCAGGTCACCACGACGGCGTCGTAGCCGCGGAAGCGGCCGAGGTCGTCGCTCTCCGCGGGAGGTAGCGGTAGCGGTGCCGCCGTTGGCGCGCGGCCCTGCGGCCACGGAACCGGTCCGGGAAGCCGACCGGTCGAGCTCTTCAATGCCGCCGGCAGACCGGCCTGCCGGAACCGCTCCTGCGGCGACTCCGGATCGTAGTTAAGGATCAGGTCGTCGACCGAATAAGTACTTCGCATATCGCACGCTCCCGTTCGCCGGTGCGCATGGCGCTCCGGTTCAATGTATGGCGCGACTTAAAATATCGCGTCCCGGTCAATATCGAATGTAAGGTAGTTCACGAAATAAAGGTTACCTCGTCAGCCAGGCGTCCTCTGAAATCGGCGCAGAGCGCGCGCCACTCTCAGCGCCTGAACGGATCGCGCATTCCGCTTGCTCGGCGAACGGAAGCTTTGCAAGGTGCCGGCCAGCGATGACGGTTCTCTCGACCTCGATCGACCGGCGCTCCGAGGCGTTCGCCGCGAACGCGAATGCGATGCGCGTGCTCGTCGCCGATCTCCGGGAGAAGGTCGCGGCGATCGAGATAGGCGGTACGGAAGAAGCCCGCCGGCGGCATCTCGCGCGCGGCAAATTGCTGCCGCGCGAGCGGGTGCGAGCCTTGCTCGACCCGGGCTCGCCGTTTCTCGAATTCTCCCAGCTCGCCGCCCATGGCATGTATGACGGCGAGGTGCCGGCGGCCGGGATCATCACCGGGATCGGCCGGATCATGGGCAATGAGTGCGTCATCGTCACCAATGACGCGACGGTCAAGGGCGGCACGTACTTTCCGATGACGGTCAAAAAGCACCTCCGCGCCCAGGAGATAGCCGGCGAGAACCGGCTGCCCTGCTTGTATCTCGTCGATTCGGGCGGGGCGTTTCTGCCGGCGCAGGACGAGGTCTTTCCCGACCGCGAGCATTTCGGCCGCATCTTCTATAACCAGGCCCGCCTGTCGGCCGCCGGCATCCCACAGATTGCGCTGGTGATGGGCTCGTGTACCGCAGGTGGCGCCTATGTCCCGGCGATGTCGGACGAGAGCATCATCGTGCGCGGGCAAGGTACGATTTTTCTCGGCGGGCCGCCGTTGGTCCGTGCCGCGACCGGCGAGGTCGTCACCCCCGAGGACCTCGGCGGGGCTGAGGTGCATAGCCGGGTCTCGGGTGTCACCGACCATTACGCGCTCGACGATCGCCATGCACTCGGGATCGCCCGGCGCATCGTCGGCAATCTCAACCGCACCAAGAGCGTTTCACTCGACCTGCGGCCGCCTTGCGAGCCGCTCTACCCGGCCGATGACATCTACGGGGTCATCCCGCCCGACACCCGCCGTCCTTATGAGGTGCGCGAGGTCATCGCCCGGCTCGTCGACGGCAGCGAACTCGACGAGTTCAAGCGGCTCTACGGCCAAACCCTCGTGTGCGGATTTGCCCGGATCTGGGGATACCCGGTCGGCATCCTCGCTAACAACGGCATTCTCTTCTCGGATAGTGCCCTGAAGGCCGCGCATTTCATCGAGCTCTGCGCCCAGCGCGGCATTCCTTTGGTCTTTCTGCAAAACATCGCGGGGTTTATGGTCGGCCGCAAATACGAGGCGGGCGGCATCGCCAAGGACGGCGCCAAGATGGTCACGGCGGTCGCGACCGCTGGCGTGCCGAAATTCACCGTCATCATCGGCGGCAGTTTCGGCGCCGGCAATTACGGCATGTGCGGGCGGGCCTATAGCCCGCGGTTCCTGTGGATGTGGCCGAATGCGCGGATCTCGGTGATGGGCGGCGAGCAGGCCGCCTCGGTGTTGGCGCAGGTGCGGCGCGACAGCCGGGCCAGGCATGAGCACCCCTGGAGCGAGGCCGAAGAGGAGAAATTCAAGGCGCCGATCCGCGCGCAATACGAGACCCAAGGCCACC
>Ga0306926_10003023_pt1 | contig 17306 bp, 7 predicted proteins | sample flu12Cox44000178_FD_203759 | JGI IMG/M metagenome (GOLD analysis project Ga0306926, IMG submission 203759) | Lab enrichment of tropical soil microbial communities from Luquillo Experimental Forest, Puerto Rico - flux8day.12C.oxic.44.000.178 (v2)... | ecosystem: Environmental > Terrestrial > Soil... | reverse complement strand
GCGCTGGTAGCGAGTCCGTTGTCGCCCGAAAATCCCGGTGTGCCGTTGCCGGCAACCGTGGTGATGATCCCGAGCGTATCCACTTTCCGCACGCGACTCGAATATTCGGAAATGTAGAGGTTGCCCGCCGCATCCACGGCCACCGCAGTCGGCGATATGGAGGCCTTGAGAGCGGGTCCGTCGTCCCCGCCATAGCCGAAAGCGCCGCTCCCTGCGACCGGTGCGATGATGCCGTCGGGCGTGATCTTCCGGATCCGAGCGTTGTCCACTACATACAAGTTGCCGCCGCCATCCACCGCGACCGTCCCGGTGAACACCACAGCGCTCGTCGCCAATCCGCCGTCTCCGGCGGGCCCGGACAGGTTGCCGTTGCCGGCGTACGTGTCGATGGTCCCGCCTGGCGTGATCCGGCGCACCCGGCCGTTAAACTGATCGGCGACGTACAGGTTGCCCGCGGAGTCGAGTGCTAAGCCCCTGGGATTGAGGGTCGCGCTAGTCGCCGGACCTCCGTCGCCGCTGAACAGAAGGCTACCGTTTCCGGCGTATGTTGAGATGGTTGTCCCGGTCACTTTTCGGATGCGTTGTTCCCCGCTGATGTAAAGATTCCCCTCAACATCGGCCGTGACACCGGCCGCCCCCCACAGGCTGGCAGAGGTCGCCGGGCCACCGTCTCCGGAAATACCCGGTGTGCCGTTTCCGGCAACCGTCGTAATCGTTCCATCGGAGACTTTGCGAATGCGGTTGACACAGTTATCGCCAATAAACAGTTCGCCCGCCGCGTCGAAGCTCAGACTTGTTGGACAACCGAGAGCCGCGGCGGTGGCAGGCCCTCCGTCAGGGCTATAACCCGAAACACCGGTCCCGGCGACGGTCGTAATGATGCCGGCGCTGACTTCGCGGACCCGAAAATTATTTGAGTCTGAGATATACAGATTCCCCGCGCCGTCGAACGCGAGCCCCCATGGATTTCTTAGCTGGGCCGTCGTGGCGGTGATGTTGTCGCCATTGTAGCCGGGCGTTCCGGTGCCGGCAATCGTGTAGACGATGCCCGTGTTGAGATCGATTTTGCGAACGAGCGAGGCGCCGAAGTCGGCGAAGTATAGGTTGCTCGGATGCAGCGGGTCAAAGGCCAAGCCCACCAGGTTGCCGAAGCTGCTCTCCAGGGCCGGGATATTGTCCCCGTTATACGGTCCGCCGCCGGCAATGGTAGTGATAATCCCGCTGATAGCGTCCACCTTACGGATGGCCGCATTGACTAGCTCGGCAATGTAGACGTTGCCTAGGCTATCCACGGCCACCCCGTAAGGACGGTTCAGAGTCGCGTTGGTGGCCGGCCCGCCGTCGCCCGAAAACCCGGTTCCGCCGCTCCCCGCCACGACGCTGAGCGCCCCTCCGGGAGTGACCTTGAAGACCTGGTTGAGATCGGAGTCCGCAAAATACAAGTTGCCCGCCCCGTCCAACGTATTCATCGTTAGGCCTGCGAAAGAAGCCGAGGTCGCCTGCCCGCTCTCCGGCATCCTGAAAGCCAGTGAACGTCCGGCATAGGTCGAAATGAGGCCCGGCACGGCACCCACGGTGAAAGCCGCGGAGGTTCCAGCCGCGATATGCGTCGATGCCTGCCCGGTCGCGATAATCACGCGCATGTCGTCGGTTGCGACCGTATTCGAGGTGTTGACGCTCAGTGTCCGGCCGTCCGGCGAGATCACAAACGAATCTTGGGGACTTCCAATTTCGTAGTCGCGGCCCGGAGCGTATTGCGTTCCAGGAGCCCCCACCAGGGCATCGCCGCTTCCCAATTGCGGCTCGAAGATTTCCACCCCCAGGATGGGCGTAGGGAAGGTAAAGGTAGCGCTCTGAAAACGGGGTGTGGTTGGTTGGCCGACCGGATCGGCGTGAAGATAGTACGAATCGACGACTGTACCGGCGGCGATAAACGACGGTTTCAGCGAGCCGAAGCTGTTGTAACTGCCCGACACGCTTGCATTAACTGAAACCGGCCACGCCAGCGACACCCCCCATTTCTCCGGGAACACGCTGATCAGGGTGTCGTTTTCCAAAACGCCCTGCGCGATCGAGGACGGCGCGGGCACGAGTTGAAACGAGCCGGAGGGAACGATGCCGAGGACCGTGGCTGTCAGGTTGTATGAGCCGATGCGGTCGACGCTGATGCCGGTGAACGTAGCGACCCCCGTGGTGTCCGTGACAGCGGTTGTGTTCCCGGTCAGACGGCCGCCGCTCGGGTTGCTGTTGCCGAGCGTCAAGGTCACAGGCACTCCGGGAATCGGCACGTTGGTGGGCGTGTGCGCCAGCACTTGAATCACCCCCAAGCTCTGACCCACCACGATGTTAGGCAGCGGCGACAGGAAAGCGAGAGACGAGCCGCTAGCGGCACCGACCACGATGCTCAGAGCAAACGTCTGAGTGTGCCCCGCCGAATCCACGACCGCTACCGTGAAACCGTAGGCGCCCAACCCTGTCGGAGTACCGCTCAGCAATCCGTTGCCGTCGAGTGTCATACCGGGCGGGAGTGGACCGGATCCCAATACCAGGCCAAACGCATAAGGCGCCGTGCCACCCGTGGCGGTCAGGGTCTGGTTATACGCCGTGCCAAAGGTTGCATTGGGCAATGACGACGCAGCGAGCGCCAACACCGGAGACGCGCTAACTGGCAGTGTCAGGGTGCGCGATGTGCTGCGGGACGACTGATCCGTCACAGTCGCGATAAAGTTGAACTCGCCCGTTGCCTGCGGCGTACCGGTCAGCACACCCGCGGGGCTCAAAAACATACCGGCGGGCAGATTCTGTCCGGTCCAGACTAGACTTGCTGTCCCACCGGCCGCTATCAACTGCAGGGTGTACAAACTTCCAACGACGGCCAGCGGCAGCGGCGACATAGTCGTAATGACCGGGGGCCCGCTGACTGTAATCGTCGGTTGGATTTGTCCGGTGTTCGCCGCTTGCGGAATGACCACCACAGCCACGGAGGACTTCAGATCCACGCAGCCGGTGGTCTGCCCACCCATGCACAGTTGCGGGCCCGCGTAGCGGTTCGGATTCACTACACGCAGCGCGATCTTAGCCGATTGCCCGGGGCCCAGCGTCATCGACGTATTCGTTAGCGAGGGGTCCGTGACGTCCTGACTGAACAGCGCATCCAGACTCGTAAACACCGGCGCTGGAATATTGGCGATCACCACGTTCTGCGTCTGCAGTTTCAGCGAACAGCCCTGCGCCACCGGTGTGACATACGTTTTGTAGAGGACCAACTGCGATTTAAAGGCCGCCGGCAGGGTGGCAAACAGCTTGGTGTTATACGAAGCGCTCGTATTGCCGCGGTTGGTGATGGTCCACTGCGCGTCGGCTGAGGCGCCGTTCACCAGGTCCCCGCTCGAGACGTCCGGGTTCTCGATGTCCGGGTTCTCGATATCCGGGTTCTCGATATCCGGATTGGACACGTTCGGATTCTCGATGTCTGGGTTCATCACATTGATGTTCTCGATATCCGGGTTTTCGATATCGGGGTTCTCGATGTCGGGATTCGGGATGGCGGTATTCTCGATATCCGGATTTTCGATGTCCGGGTTCAAGACCTCCGCCGCAAGCACGCTCGGGTTGTTCGGATTCGTGTTCTCGATATCGGGATTTTCAATGTCGGGGTTTTCGATATCCGGGTTCAGCAGCACCGACCCAGTGAGACCGTTCGCGATCGGCTGCCCGGCCGGCGCAGTGATCTGAGTCGCAGTCACCGTCACCTGCGCGTGCGGGTTCGTCGAAGTCACAAAGACCGTGCGGGAAATGCTGGATTTCGGCGCGATCAGCACATCCACCTGGGTCAGAGGGTCCGGAAGCCCCACCACCGGAAACTGCAGGAAAGACGCTTTGCCCCCGGCAGGCTGATTGGCAATCTGCAAGCGATAGGCCGCTACCACCGACGTCGTGTTCTGCACGGTCACCGGGAACGTCCGCTCGAGAGTGGTGCTGAGCGGCTTGGTGTTGTTCAGGGCCGACACGATCAGGCCCTGGCTGATGCTCGACGTATAGATGTTCTGGTTGCGGCTGCCCGTCGAGGTGGCAACGCATGCCGCCAGCACGCTGCCATCGAATTTGCTGATCCCATTGTTGCTGTCGGAATTGGGCGGGGTGTACAGGGTCCAGTCAGGTTTTCCGGTTGCCGGGTTGATGGGCGGCGGCCGCACATCGCGATTGTCCGCCCATGTGGCGTGGTAAACGATTTGATCCGAGGGCGCCAGGTTGTAGATCCACTTTCCCCTGGCACCCATTACGAAGGCCGGCGCGGCGGCGACGTCGATGTAGTCTCCGACGAACGGCGCGGTTCCCTTTTTGAATAGCGGCAGGTCCGGGGGGTCGAACTGAAACTGATCGATCGGCAACCCCGGCGCCGTGTTTCCGAAGGCGTACCGCGTGACGCGCTGCGAAGCGCCAAACGACGGGTTCGGCCCGGGCAGCGCCTGCGCCACTCGCACGTCGATCGTATGCCGCCTTACCAGGGGCGTCAGCGAGCCCGGCGGTGATGCGTCCATAATCCACGGATTGAACACGTTCAGCGGGTTCGGGTTGGGGGGAGCCAGATCCCCCACCGCGACCCGGGTCTCGATCCATTGCTGATTCAGGAGTGTAAACACGCCCACCGTGCTGTCATCGCGCAAATCGTAGTAGGTCAGCGTGAGGCGCCCGCCGGCAAAAACCAGGGCCGGCATGATCTGATGCCCGGCGGAGGCCGAGCTATCAACCCCCGAGGGCGCCGACCACGTCCTGCCATGCGCCGAAACGCTCAACAGGATGCGGGCGGTTCCCCCCGCAATTATCCGGTCCGCCCAAGCCACGTAAACGCGGCCGTCGCCATCCACCGCCAGCGTGGGATAACTATTGGTGCGGAAGGTGACGCCCGACATTCCTTGATCGAACGGCACCAACCTGGAGACCACCACCGGGTCGCTGAATTCGAAGTCGTCGGCGTCCGCCTTCGCAATCATGATGGCGTCGTTCTGCTTCGCCGTCATGAAGCGCCGCCAAGCGACATAGACGGCGCCTGTCCGCGGATCGATGGCGATCGCGGCACTCTGACTAACACGCTGCTCTTCGCTGATGTTGACCGGTCTGGACCAGGTTTGGCCGCAGTCCAAGGATCGAGCCGCCATCACCCGGGCACGAAAATCCGGGCTGCCCTGAGTCCCGAGAAAGGCCGTGTAGGCGACATACACCGTGCCCGCCCGAATCATCTGCACAGTGCCGCCGCTGCTGATCTGGCAAACACCCGCATCCTCGCGGGGTACATCCACCGCCAGCGAGGGCTTATCTAACGAAATCGTGGCATTCCCGGAGTGAACCACCGAAGTGCCCAGAAAGGCGATGGGATCGCCGTTCTCTTTGTTGTTGTTGTCGATCAGGCGCGAAACAAAAATCGCGCTGGCGCCGCCATCCCCGCGATTGAAGGCCAGCCCGCTGTAGTAGAACAAGCCGTTGGTGCCGGCGCGGACCGTGGGATCGGCGCCCGCCTGCATTCCCTTTATCGCGGGCGCCCCGTCACACTGCGGGATGGCTTCCGGACAGCCGGGCAGCAAGGTGCTTTTCCAAGTTCTGCCGCCGTCGAACGACTTGAACAGGCCCAACCACGCGTCGCCCGTTTCCTCGCCGTCGACAAGGCCGGGTATGTCGACCGTGCGGTAATCGTTCGCGCCCCCCACCAGGTGCAGAGGATTCCGCGTCGAAACAGCCAGGGAAGGCTCATTCTGCCGCTGCAGGAACGGGTCCCCATCCGGCCACTTGGTGCCGGAAACCATGTTCACGTTGGGACCCGGAATCTGGGCATGCCCGATAGTCGTCAAAAAACATGCAGCCATCAAAGACGATACAAATCCGCAGCGGCGCCGATTCATGTTTGTTTCCCCCAAGAAATTGAGCGTTCAAATTATCACACTCGCGCCGGGGTGTGATCCGAGTACTATGAGTTTCATTTTGCGGTTGGGCGTTGCGGCGTTACCTGTGGGTGTTCTCTACCGTGCTTCGGTCGGCCGGCAGCTGCGGAAATAGGGTGCCAGGATGCACGCCTCGACCAGGCGATTCTGGTGACCCGTCATGCTTGTCTCAAATACTACTTGCTGACGCATGCGGCCGTCCAGGAGAAAGCGCTACCCGATCCGGTAAACCCCTCTTCTAAGCTGGGAAGCCGCATAGTGAACCATGACTGAGGAGTGAGCCGCGGTATAGGCATTGGTCCGAGCAGCTGGGTGTTCATTGGCAGCGACCAGGGCGGCGAACGAATCGTATCGGAATCGCCCGACCGCTGAGCATGCGCCAAGACGAGTTTTCATAGAAATCGGTTTTTGGAGTCTGTTCGAGCGGCCGGAGACCAGAGTTCACGCACCGAACAACGGGATCAAACTCGGAGGGGTGGGTGTCGTGGACGGTCTTCCGACTGCATCGAAATTCATCGGGAACTCACATGTTTTCGCGCATCCTCAACGAGTGGATCAGGGTCGGCCATGGATTTGATGGTCAGGAACGTGCGGAACGACTCCGCGGCGGCGGGGCTGTTCAGGCCCTCCTGAGCCCGGCCGAGGTAGTAGTAGACGTCAGGAAAGAAGCGATAGGTCGGGATGTCATCGAGAAAAAGCGACAGTGCCTCACTGCGGCGCTTGAGGCATTCCTCCAGTTCGGTGTAGGCTTCGGCGTTTTTGCTCAACCTCAAGTAAGCGATGCCGAGATCCAGCCGGCCGAGCCATGTGTCTGCCTCATGCTGGGCTCCCTCGAAAAACTTGAGCGCGTCGGCGACGGAGCCAGAATCCAGGCTGATCTCACCCTGGATGATTTGCGCGTACGCCCGAGAATCGGGGGCCAGCCCCTGAGCAAGGCTGCGCGCGAGGGTCGCGGCTTTCTCGCGGTGGCCCGTTCTCAGGAAAATCTGGGCCGCCGGATACGCGATGCCCTCGATGCCCTCATTTCCCTCCAGGGAAAGCGCGCGTTCGGCCGACTTGAGAGCCTTGGCTCTGTGCCGCGCGGAGAGTTGCGCGCAGGCGAGCGTCACGAGTTTGATCGCCGCCGCGTGCACCCGTTTCTGATCCTCGTCCTGCTGAATTCCGGCTTCCAGGATCGACATCGCAGCCCCCGCCTGGCCCTCGTACAGCGCGAGATCCGCCAGCGCGATGGACGCCAGTGACGGTCCCGAACCGGGGAACGATTTCAATTTGAGATAATCCTCGGCCGCTTCGTCCGGAAGACCTTGAGCCAATTGGGCAAGGCCCGAGCCCAGCTCGGCCTTGGCATAGGAGGAATTCACTTTTAGGACCATCCGGAACTGGCCTGAGGCCTGCTGAAAATCTCCGGCAAATAGCGCGAACAGTCCCGCGTTGTTGCGTTTGATCAGGCTATCAGGGAATGATTCAACGGCACGATTTCCTTGGGTGAGTGCGCGGCGGAAATCGTGCTGGTAGAAATAGGCCAGCGCCAGGTCGGTGGGCGCGGCTAAATCGGCGGGATAGCGCGCCAGCAGCGATTGGTATTGCTCGGCCGCTTTGGGGTACTCACGCCTCATCAAGTAATAGCCGCCCAAGGTTCGATATTTCTCGCGATCGGTCATGCGGTCCACCCGGGCCATGGCCAGCCGGTAATACATCTCGGCTTGCTGACGCTCGCCCTGGTTTTCGTAAGCCAGCGCCAAACCGGCATACGCTCGTCCCAACTCGGCATCGATCTCGATGGCCTGCCGGTAGCTTTGAATCGCCTGCGCCCAGTGCCCCTGCGACCCGAACTCCTGCCCCGCCGCGTAGGCGTGCGCGGCTTCAATGGAAGCGCTCGTGAAAGTCTCAGCGACGCTCTTGCCGACCGACTCCACGTTCCGGTCACCTAGCGCCCGGCGGATCGTTACCGCCATCTGGCCCGCGGCGGCAAGCACGCGCTGTTTATCCGGTGTGCGCTCTTCTGCGTGCATGATGAGCTTGCCGCTCAGAGGCTCCAGCACGTGAACTTCGAACAGATACCGGTTTCCCGCCCGCTGAAGAGAGCCGGCAACCACCGCCCCGAGGCCCTGCCGCACCGCGACCAGCCGCGCGGTGGAGGCATCCAGCCCGGCGTTGCCGTTCCTGATCTGGGATGCCACGCGGTGCGCTTCGGCGCGATCGAAAAGGTTGATAAACGGCGCGCTCTCGAGCGAAATACTGAGAGCCGATTCCAAAGTGCCGCTGAACACGGCATCGGAGGTGGCATTATCGAAATCACTCACCAGGAGCGTAGTGGTTTTGGGCTGAGGCGGGGGCTTTGCGCTCCATCCCCACCAGAGCACCCCAACGGCGCCAGCCGCCGCGAGCAGGATGGCGGTCCCATAACGCTTGAGGCGGCTCCTCGCAGCCGGTAGCGCGGCCACATCCGACTCGGCGAGCCCCGCCTTCACCTGCCAGGCTTCAATGGCGCGGCGCATTTCTGCCGCGGACGCGTATCGCTTGTCAGGATCGAGAGCCAGGCTCTTGACCACCACCGTTGACAGTTCGGGGGGAAGCGTAGGATCCAGTTCCGAAGGCGGCACGAACTTGCCTTCGATTCGTCGCAGTAATGAGGACATCATGTCGTCCGCCCGAAACGGATGAGTGCCTGTCAGAATCTCGTAGAAAACAACGCCCAGGCTGAACAGGTCCGACGCCGGGCCCGCGGCGTTGCCCCGCGCCTGCTCGGGCGACATATAGGCCGGCGTGCCGATCAGGGCTCCCGTGCGAGTATAGGTCAACGAATCAACCGCGCGGGCAATCCCGAAATCCATCACCGTGACCTTTCCGGCCGCGTCCACCATGATGTTCTGGGGCTTGAGATCGCGATGCACGATCTTCTCCGCATGCGCGGCCTCGAGGGCCCGGCAGACCTGCGCCACAATGCGCGCCGCTTCCTCAGGGCGAAGGCGGCGGTTCTCCCTCAGCACTGAGGCGAGGTTCCGCCCCTCGACGTATTCCATGGTGATGAACCGGACGCTATCGTCGGCGCCAAGATCAAAGATGCGGATTACGTTCCGGTGCGTCACCTGGCGCGCCAGAATCAGCTCCTGCTTGAATCTTCTGAGAAGGTCGGGCTGGTTGGCGAGGGACGGACGGATGACCTTCAACGCAACCACGCGATCGAGTTCGCGATCGCGGCACTTGTAGACGGTGCCCATGCCGCCCTCGTCGACAGTGCTCAGGATCTCGTACCGCCCCGCGACGAGAACGCCGGAGGTCAGGTGCGCTGCGGCGCCGACAGGGGGATCCTGCCAGACGCTTTCGATGGTCTCGGTGTCGGCCGCGCCGGGAGGGGCCTTGGCTTGCAATGCGTCTTCGGCGAGGAGGGCTTCGACTTCGTTGCGAAGGGAGGGATCATCAGAGCTCAATTTCGCAAGGAAGGCGTTGCGCTGTTCCGTGTTGAGCTCCAGCGCGGCCTCAAATGCGTCGGCAACCCGCTGCCACCGCTCGGGCGTCATCTAGATCCAGGTCCTCCTGCTCCTGCCAGGTGAATGGAGTGCCTCCGATTATACGGCAAGAAATGGTATCATCTTACATTCGTTCGGCTTATGTATGCGGCCCAAGGCGAAGTGACGTTACTCCTACACCGGCTTAACAAGGGCGACAAGAGCGCCAGGGACCAGCTCATCCCGGTCGTTTATGATGAACTTCGCCGCCTTGCTGCGGCCTGTATGCGCCGCGAGCGTGTCGATCATACCCTACAACCGACAGCCTTGGTACACGAAGCGTGGCTACGCCTCGTCGAGCGGCGAGAGTGGAGTCCGCAAAACCGAGCGCACTTCTTCGGAATGGCTGTAAAGGTAATGCGTCGGATTTTGATCGACCACGCGCGCGCAGCCAATGCCGAAAAGCGCGGCAGGGATCAAGTCATCGTCTCTTTGGAGGACTCCATGGCCCTGGCCGTTGAGCAGCCGGCCCAACTTCTCGACGTCCACCGCGCGCTGGAACGACTGGATCAGCTTGACCAACGTAGGGCTCGCATTGCGGAAATGCGATTTTTTGGAGGCCTCTCGACAGACGAGATCGCGGCAATCCTCGGAGTAGCGCCTCGGACGGTTGACCGCCAGTGGCGAGCGGCCCGAGCCTGGTTAAGCCGCGAACTCTCCCCGGGCTTCAGCGGCGCGACTTGATTCGAGTCATCTTTCTCCTCCAATCACTCATAGCGGAACGCACCGCAAAAAAGCGCCACGGTTTTCGGAAAACCCAATACACCAGTCCGCTGGTCCGTCCGGGCATGCCGAGCTGCCATTGCGTCGTGGCTTCGGGTGAGGGACTGCCGCTGATCTCGCCGGCCACAGATGGCGAGTAGATCGTCCGCGCTACTCGGAACACCGTGACGTCGTGACAACGAGTGGCTGTTCATCCGCTTACGTGATGCCGCAAGATCGTAGCGCTAGACGGGGTTGCGGCTAACCGAAGTCTTCGCGGCCGTCGAATTGACAGATTTCCGGAAGGCCGGGTCTTCTGTAACACTGAGTGAAGTCGATCGCAAAGCCAAACTTCTCGAGTAGTGGACAGAGTACTTCCCTCGAGCACTTCTCTTGCGGAGGCGTTTCGCCGGGCGCGTGTAGGGCCTTCAACTCCAGAGGCTTGTCACGGGCTCACGTTGAAAAGAAAGGGGGGAGCAAGTATGCAAAAATTGGCTCTAGCGCTTTCCCTAGCCTTTGCTCTGGTTGGCACTGTCCGGTTGGTCAACCCGAACGCCGGAGCCGCGCCGTGCAACGGTGTCGGTTGCCTGACGCGGTTGTGGTCGCCGGCTTAAGACGATTCCAACAAAACAGATTTGGCCAAAGGCGACGAGGCCAAAACTAATGAAGCCAGGATGGATTTGGCCAAAGACACTATTGAGGCGAAACCGGATTTGATGGCCGTCTTTAGCCAAGTTTTGGCCTTTCGTAGGTGCATTCGCTGGGCGCTCATTCTCCTTCTGGCGTCCAGCCAGCTTTTTGCAAATTCGCTCGCGGGACAACCGGTCCGCAGACCGGGGAACTGGCAAGCGGCGCTCCATATCAGAACTCACGCCAGATTGCGGCATGGCTTGCAACGATCTCCAACCCGGAAGCCAGCAAAGAATCCCGTTCGGTTTTAAACGATCTCATCGAGTTCCCTTCCGTCGCCCATAAGGACATTGCGGCTCTTTCCCAAACCCCGGTTCCCCGCAACGTGCTCCCCTTCTCGAACGAAATGACCCGCGCGGGCGTGTGCATGCTTGGCCGGGCAGGCCGGCCGCTCAGTGCGCGCGGCGTTTTCTTGCCGCGTGTCGGAGAGTCCGGACCCGATTCGTGCCGTTGAGCTCCGCGGAGTGCCTGGCGGCCGCACTGCGGGTAGCGGCGGCGAGCTTTTCAGTGGCCGATCACAGCTTCACCGTTCTGCTGAAGGGACACGGCTTTTCCGAGCGAATTCTGGTCCCACGGAAATGCGTGCGGGACACGGAAATATCGCAGGAATGGCTGGCCAGGGTTTTCGACGGCCGGGCCGGCGACAGTGCCCGCCGATACCGGAACGTTATGGAAGTTATGGGATTTCTAAGCCGGAGCTGCTCGAGGCGCTTGGAACGAGAGTGCCGGGCATGAAATTCGGCCTGGTCCTGCTGCGCTCTTGCCACAGGCGCGCTGCCGCCATAGGCAACGGTACCGAAGAACATCGCGGTTCTCTGGACGTACGAAGATGGGTGAACTACGACTCCGTCGATTATGCATCGGTTCTTAGGGACCGCAGGCAGTGGAACCGTAGCCGATGCACCGGACACCTACCTTCTCCGAACCCAGCGAGATGCGTCTCGCGCACTGCTGTACGAGCACGCGAGCAGTCTTGCGATGAAGCTGATCTGGTTTGTGCCGCTGATTCTCTATGGCGCCTGGTCCGCCTTTCTCCGAAGTGCTGCGTCCGGAAAGCCTTCGCTTGCGCCCGCTTCGAATTGGTTAGGCGCTCTTCCCATCGAGGAGCCTTCAAGGTTTTCTGCTACGCCACTTCTCTTCTGGTCGAGGGTGCGAAGCGCGGTCGGTGACCTCGCCCAGGAACCAAAGGCGCTTGGCGCGCAGGCCAACCTCCGAACCGGATAAACGCCGGCGACCGGACTTCCGCATCGTCGGTAGCTCCTGAGGCCGATGCCGGCTGGCTTGTGCTATTCTATGTAAGTACCAAAACGAGATTAAGAGAAGACAAGGAGCATGATCCTTTAGAATGGCACTGGCGCCAGATACCAAGCGGCAGGTTCTTTCCGCAAATCAACGCCACAAAACGGATACCGGCTCGCCGGAAGTACAGATCGCCTTGTTGAGCCAGCGCCTCACCCTTTTACAGGCGCACTTCCAGACGCATCGGAAGGACAACGGCTCCCGCAAGGGACTGTTGACCATGGTGGCCAAGCGTCGCCGCCTTCTGACGTACCTGCGCGATACGGACCCGGAGCGTTATAAGGTGGTTCTGCAACGGCTGGGTATTCGCCGCTAAGCCATTCTTCGGAAGCGATCCGCATGTTACGGATTGTTCCGAATTCAATCCTCAGGGACCGCGGAAATGCGCCAGACGCTACCCGGTCGTCCAAGGTCCGTTCATCCTGTCAACTCCGGTCTCAACACGGCTCCGTCAAGGAAGTCGATCCCTGCCCGGCTCTCTCGGCCGAGGCTGGAGGTTTAGAAAGAAATGTCTCACATCGTAGAAAAAGAAATGTCTCACATCGTAGAAGTTGACCTGGGTGGCCGAACGATTAGCCTGGAAACGGGCAGAGTGGCCAAACAGGCGAACGGCGCGGTCGTTGTTCGTTCCGGGGACTCGGTAGTCCTCGTCAGTGCGTGTATGGCCGATGAGGCCAAGCCGGGCGCGGGTTTTTTCCCGCTCACGGTGGATTATCGCGAATACACTTACGCCGCCGGAAAAATTCCGGGCGGCTTCATCAAACGCGAGGGACGTCCCTCGGAAAAAGAAATCCTCACCAGCCGGTTGATCGATCGCCCGATCCGGCCGTTGTTTCCCGAAAGCTTCCTCAACGAAACCCAAGTCATTGCCATGGTGCTGTCGGCCGATCCGGAGCAGGATCCAAATTCGCTCGCCATCGCCGGTGCCGGTGCCGCGCTGGCTATTTCGGATCTGCCATTCCCCTACGTGCTGGGCGGCGTCCGCGTCGGCATGAAGGGCGGCCAATACATTGCCAACCCCACCTACACGGAGAGCCGCGAATCGAAGCTGAACATCGTCGTGGCGGGCACCGAAGAAGGCATCGTGATGGTCGAGGCGGGCGCGCAGCAAGTCTCCGAGGAGGAGGTTCTGGGCGCTATCGAGTTCGGCCATGAGTGCTGCCGAAAGCTTGCTCGCGGCGTCCGCGAGTTGGCAAAACTCGCCGGCAAGAAAAAACGCGCATTCACGCCGCCGGTGCTCGATCCGGCGCTCTACAACGAGATCGACCGGCATGTCCGCGCCGATTTGACCGATGCCCTCAACACTCAGAAGCACGACAAGCTCGAAAGCTACGCGCTGGTGGACGCATTGAAGAAAAAGGTCAAGGAAGCGCAACCCGAAGACAAGCAGGAAGAAGCCAGCAAGTGTTATGACGCCCTTAAAGAGCGTATCTTCCGCGACGAGATGCTCAAGAACCATCGTCGTCCTGACGGGCGCGCCTTCGACGAGATTCGCAAGATCACCATCGAGACCGGTGTCCTGCCGCGCACCCATGGCTCGGCCCTGTTTACCCGCGGCGAGACGCAGGCGCTGGTTACCGTCACATTAGGCACCAAGGAAGACGAGCAGCGCATCGAGCTGCTCGAACCCGGTGAAGCCACCAAGCGCTTCATGCTGCACTACAATTTCCCGCCGTTCAGCGTCGGGGAAGTGGGCTTTATGCGCGGCCCCGGCCGTCGCGAAATCGGACACGGCGCGCTCGCCGAACGCTCGCTCACCGCTCTGATTCCGGGCGAAGAGGCCTTTCCGTACACCATGCGCGTGGTCAGCGACATCCTCGAATCTAACGGTTCGAGCTCGCAGGCTACGGTCTGCGGCGCGTCGCTCGCGCTGATGGACGCAGGCGTTCCCATGGCTTCGCATGTGGGCGGCATTGCCATGGGGCTGGTGATGGAAGACAAGGACTACGCCATTTTGACCGACATCGCCGGCGCCGAAGACCATTACGGCGACATGGATTTCAAAGTCGCCGGCACGCGAGCGGGTATCACCGGACTGCAGATGGATATCAAGGTTCCGAGCGTCACCACAGTGATCCTGAGGGAGGCTCTGGAACAGGCGCGGCGGGGCCGCTTATTCATCCTCGACAAGATGGAAGAGGCGATGCCCAAGCCCAAGACCAACATCTCGCAGTACGCTCCACGAATTTATACTCTGCACATTCCCACCGATAAGATTCGCGACGTGATCGGGCCCGGGGGCAAGGTGATTCGCGGGATCATCGAGCAGACGGGTGTGAAGATCGACGTCGACGACGACGGCACGGTCCACGTGGCCTCGGCCGACGAAGCCTCCGCCAACAAGGCCATCCAGATTATCACCGACATTACGGCCACCGCTGAAGTCGGTAAGACGTACCTGGGGAAAGTGGTGCGGCTGGTCGATTTCGGCGCGTTTGTCGAAATCTTCCCGGGCACCGATGGTTTGTTGCACATCAGCGAGATCGCCGAGAACCGCATCCGCGACGTACGCGATGAGCTGAAAGAAGGGGACCAGATCCTGGTAAAGGTGCTGGCGCTCGAAGGTAACAAGATCAAGCTCAGCCGCAAGGCCGTGCTCCGCGAACAGCGCGAAAAGCTGAAGCAAACCCAGGCCCACTAGCATCGCGAGATAACCCTGACCTTTGCGCAATCGGCACCCGCGCGGCGATCATCGGTGCTTGAGGGCCGGATGTCCGCCTTATCTGCCCTTGTCGCAGTTATACTTAGCTGTGCCCGCGCGCGTGTTCGATCGCGCCATTCGATGCTTATGAGGGCAAACGCTATCCGCCCGAGCTCTGTTCGCGCGGTCCGGTGCGACCGAAGGGAACCATTTCTGTCCGCTCCAACAAATACACTTCGCCGCCGGTCCGGGAGTGTTGTCAGGCGCAACTCGCGCCTATAGCGAACAGTCATAGACGGCTCAATGGCTTTGATTTCAGAGCAGGCCGTCATCGTGGCGTCGGGCTCGCGGCTGCGGCACCGCACGAAGAATGGTAACAGGTCACTCGGGCATGGCACACTAGATAGCTATGAGCGCTCAAACCGAATTCGTCACCTTGTCTGTGAGCGACGGCACGTCGATGCGGGCTTACGTCGCACGTCCACAAGGAAAACCCCGCGCGGGACTGATCGTGTTCCAAGAGGCGTTTGGCGTCAACCCTCACATTCGTGACGTGACCGCACGCTTTGCCGGCCAGGGCTACCTTGCCATCGCCCCGGAACTGTTCCACCGGACGGCTCCGGGCTTGGAAGCCAGCTACACGGATTTTCCATCGGTGATGCCGCACCTACAGGCGTTGACCGATGGCGGCCTCGAGAGAGACAGTCACGCGGCATTCGAGTGGGTCCAGCGTGATTCCAAGGGCCTCGCGACCGGGGCCATTGGATATTGCATGGGTGGGCGCGCGGCCTGCTATGCCGCAATCACGGTGCCGGTGGCTTGCGCGGTCTCCTTTTACGGTGGTGGGATCGTGCCCGGCCGACTGAAGGACGCCAAGGCGCCGGTGATGTTCTTCTGGGGCGGCAAGGATGGGCACATCGCGCCCGAGCAAGTGGACGCCGTCGTGAGCGCCCTGCGCGCGGCAGGCAAGCCGTACGTCAACGTGGTGTTTTCTGAAGCCGACCACGGCTTCTTCTGCGACGCCCGCGCCAGCTACAACCCCGCCGCGGCGAAACAAGCCTGGCCGCTGACTCTAGCGTTTCTCGAAACGCACTTGGCCGGAGCAACCCGCCAGGCGGGCGCGTAAATTCGCGGCGAACGCCTTTGCTTCATGCCTGAGAGTCCGGGCCTGCAATCAGACTCGACACAGGTGCCATGGCTGCCGAGACGGGCGATAGCGGTTCGAAGGCGGCGCAGCGCCCTGCCGCGACATCAGCGGTTAGAGTTTAGAATTAGAACCCGGCGAAAATCTTTGGATCACGCCGGCGAGTCCCGGTTAGGAGGCCTGCGCCAACCGGCGATGTTCCTTCAAGATGCAGTGGTCCATGACGACGGTGAGGCCGGCGGCTTCGGCACGCCGCGCGGCTTGTTCATGGATGACGCCCTCCTGCATCCAGATCGCTTTCGCGCCGTTGCGGATCGCCGCCTCAACAATCTCCGGCACGAACTCGGAACGGCGAAAGATGTCGACGACATCCACTGGCACAGGCACGGAATCCAAATCAGGGTAGCTTTTTTCACCGAGGACTTCGTCTTCGAGCGGGTTCACCGGAATGATGCGGTATCCGACGCGTTTGAGGTACTCGCTGACGCCGTAACTCGGGCGGAACCGCTTGTTGGAGAGACCGACCACGGCGATGGTCCGGGCCGAGTGAAGGATTTCCGAAATCGATTTCATACGGCTTCTTTTAGGGAAGTGCGGCGGAGCGCGCGCCGCAGGCGGCGGACCTCTTCTTCGGAAAGATAGCGGAATTTTCCGGGCTTGAGAGGTCCCAACTCGAGCGGGCCAATGCGCACGCGCTTGAGCTTCTCGACCAGGCGGCCGAAATGCTTGAACATCAGTCGGATCTGTTGATTCCGGCCTTCGAAGAGCCGCACTTCATACCACGGGTTGTCGGCCGCGTGGACAAGCTTAAGCCCGGCCGGCAAGGTGCGCTGCCCCGAAAGGGGGACGCCATGTCGGAATTGTTCCTCCTGCGCGGCACCGAGGGCGCCATTGACCTTGACCAGGTAGGTTTTGGGCAGATGCGTCGCCGCCGACAAGATGGCGTTGGCCATTTCTCCGTCATTGGTCAACAGCAGCAGACCCTCACTGTGATAGTCGAGACGGCCTACCGGATACACGCGTTCTTTGACACCGTAGAGTAGTTCCATGACGGTAGGGCGATTCTGCGGATCGCTGACGGTGGTGACAGTGTTGTTGGGCTTGTGCAGCGCGATGTAGGCTAGCCGCCGGGGGGCGCGCAGAAGGCGGCCGTCCACCTTGATGTGGTCGCGGGCAAGATCGGCCTTCGACCCGAGCTCCGTGACGATGGCGCCATTCACGGTTACGCGGCCTTCCCGCATCATCTGCTCCGCATGGCGGCGGGAGGCGATCCCGGCGTGAGACAGGATTTTCTGCAACCGCTCGTCGGGCATCACGTCTCCGGTCGAGGGGCAGCTGACTCGCTGACTGCTGACTCGCTGCCTGCTGGCTCGCTGCCTGCTGAC
>Ga0306926_10003022_pt1 | contig 17311 bp, 17 predicted proteins | sample flu12Cox44000178_FD_203759 | JGI IMG/M metagenome (GOLD analysis project Ga0306926, IMG submission 203759) | Lab enrichment of tropical soil microbial communities from Luquillo Experimental Forest, Puerto Rico - flux8day.12C.oxic.44.000.178 (v2)... | ecosystem: Environmental > Terrestrial >... | reverse complement strand
CCTCGTCGATTTCAATATAGGATCAAGAAACCGTTGTCCGAGGCAGCAACAGCCGCGGCAAAACTCCACGTTGGAATGCCGGGGAAGTGCTTGGCCTCGCCAATAGGCCTGCCTGCCCGGTTGTAAATTTGGTAAGCGAACGAGCCGCCTTTTTGCCACCCGCTGCCTTCGGTCCATACCAGCAGAACCTCGCCTTTGCCGTTTACCGCGAGACGAGGATGCTTTCGACCGTTCCCCTCCCCAGGAGCTCCGATTGGATCGCTTGTATCTCTTCCGATGATGCGAGTCCAGTAAACCTGGCCTCCGGTTTCCCAAGCCGCAGCGATCATGTTTGCGCCTTCGGCAAAATCCATGCTGCTCATCGGACAGGCGTTGGTGTTCCATTTGTGGAGCAGCCGGCCCTGAAAAGTCCTGCCGTGGTCATTTGAGGAGAGAAGATAAATGTCGCGGTGCACCGATTCTGTTGCAGAGCGATACAGCACGAAGACGTGACCCTTTCGGTCGACGAAAGTCTTCATCCCACAGCAACCGCAGGCTCCTGTCTCCTGCGCCCATCCTTTAGCTTCGGTCGAAAAGGCTTTGCCGTCTTCTTCGGATTTCGTTACCCAAACGCGCCGTCGGGCTTCTCCTTCCTTACCGGTGCCCTTCGCTTCCGATTCTGCTATCCCGTGCCATGTGACGTAGACAATTCCATGCTTGTCGGCGCCGATCGAGCCGCCACCATCCAGTCCAAAGGAATGAAGCATCAGATTGCGCTGTGGCTCGAACATACTCCCCGCGTCATCCAACCGGGTGTATAGCATGGGCGCGCCCGGCTTTCCCGAATCAGGATTCAGAGACCCTTCATCGTTTGAACCGTTCCAGGCCACGTGCACGCGGCCCGCTTTCCCGAGCGCGAGTTGCGCGCCGCGGATTGTTCCAGCGGCGATGGCGCTACCGCCTTCGTTGACACGCACAGGGGACGAGAAACTACCGCCGCCATCGCTGGAACGGGCATAAAACAGATCCCCGTGGTGCGCATCGCCTGTATAGTAAACGAGGTGCAGCGTGCCCATGTCATCGACTGCGACCTGCGGTTGGATGCCACCATTTGGCACCCGGCACATGCGTACGCGACTTTCCGAGTCCTGCTCTTCCGCAAAACTGGTGAGCGCGGCGCCAAATACGAGAGCCGCCTGTCTTCTTGAGAGCATGACCTTCATTTGGCCTGATTTTATCGCACGAGCGTCTAGGTCAGATGAGTCAATTACGTCCGCGCCCCTGGAAGCCACGCTTTCCGGCACCTCTTTTGTCACTGAATGGCTGCCGCCACGGTCGGCTGGACCAGTGTATGAAACAACGCATTGACCTCCTTCGCGGCATCGGATTCCGATTCTCGACTCGCCAGTTCAGCCCAAAATGAAAGGCGACGCCACGTACGGACGAGTAGATCGGGCGAAGCCTGGCCGGCAGCCCTTCGACGCCACTGAATATGTTTCCTCCTCATCGGCGACATGACGCTGCACAACGTCGAAGTCGTGTCACCTGACAAGTTAGGCAAGCAAAATCGAAATAAGCCTTGGCACCGTTACGCGCGGGACGGCCTCATCGCGACTCAAGCTTTACTCTCCGCAGGCGCAGGGCGTTACCCACTACGGAAACCGAGCTAAAGCTCATCGCCGCAGCGGCAATCATGGGACTCAGCAGCAGACCAAAGACAGGGTAGAGGACGCCGGCTGCAATCGGAACGCCCAGCACGTTATAGACGAAGGCGAAAAAAAGATTCTGCTTGATATTCCTCATCGTTGCCCGACTCAGGAGCCGCGCCCGGACGATTCCCCGAAGATCCCCCTGAACGAGCGTGACCCCGGCGCTTTGCATGGCTACGTCTGTGCCCGTACCCATGGCAATGCCGATCTGCGCCTGCGCCAGGGCCGGAGCGTCGTTGATTCCATCGCCCGCCATGGCGACGAAACATCCCTGTTCTTGCAGCCGCTTCACATGCTGGCCCTTATCCTGTGGCAGGACTTCCGCGACCACGCCGTCGGTGCCGAGCTCACGCGCGACGGCCTCCGCAGTGGTCCGGCTGTCACCAGTGAGCATTATGATTCGGACGTTTTCCGCGTGCAGTTGGCGGATAGCCTCTCTTGTCGTGGACTTGATGGGATCGGCCACGCCGATGATTCCAGCCGCCCTTCCGCTGACAGCTATGAATATGACGGTCTGACCTTCGGTCCGCCCTGACTCGGCGGCATCCAACAACGATGCGAACTCGATCCCGGCCTCCTCCATCAAAGTCCGATTGCCCAGGAGGACCGTTGCGCCATCGACGTGCGCTTTGACGCCTTTGCCCGTAAGAGACTCGAACTGTTCGGCAGAGGCTAAGGGAACGCCTCGCGACGCGGCTCCCGCCAAAATCGCAGCGGCCAAGGGGTGTTCACTTGCCCGCTCCAGGCTGGCCGCGAAACGAAGAAGGGCCGTCTCGTCGAATCCCTCTGCCGGACGCAGACTCACGAGCTTTGGTTTCCCCTCGGTAAGCGTGCCGGTCTTGTCAACGACAAGCGTGTCGACTTTGCGCATGAACTCGATCGCTTCCGCATTCTTGAAGAGCACTCCGGCCGTCGCCCCCTTACCCATGGCCACCATGATCGACATCGGCGTTGCAAGGCCGAGAGCACAAGGACAGGCGATGATAACAACGGCCACGGCGTTGACCAAGGCGTGGGAGAGGCGAGGAGCCGGACCAACCGTCGCCCAGACCGCAAAAGTCAAGATGGCAACCCCGATGACCGCAGGCACGAAGTAACCGGCAACGATGTCTGCAATCTTCTGAATAGGAGCGCGGCTGCGCTGCGCTTCCGAGACCATGCGTACTATCTGAGCCAGCAAAGTATCGGACCCGACATGTTCGGCGCGAATCACGAGCGAACCGGTCGTGTTCACCGTGGCTCCGGTGACGCGATCACCCGGTTGCTTCTCGACCGGTATCGGCTCGCCGGAAATCATGGACTCGTCGATGCTGGTAACTCCTTCGAGCACAACGCCATCCACGGGCACTTTCTCGCCGGGCCGCACACGCAGCCTGAAGCCAACTTGTATCCGATCGAGCGCCAATTCTGTTTCCGTGCCGTTCTCATCAATGACGCGGGCCGTCTTGGGCGCGAGACCGAGTAAAGCCCGGATGGCAGCTCCGGTCTGGCTTCGCGCGCGCAGCTCAAAAACCTGCCCCAGCAGCACGAGAGTAGTAATCACGGCGGCAGCCTCAAAGTACACGGGGACTCCGCCGTTTTGATCATGAAACGGTGGAGGAAAGACGCCCGGCCACAAGGCGGCCACCAAGCTGTACATGTAGGCAACGGCCACACCCAGTCCGATCAGCGTGAACATATTCAGACTGCGGTTTACGACGGACTGCCAGGCCCGCACGAAAAACGGCCACCCACCCCACAAAACGACAGGTGTAGCCAAGACTAGTTCCAACCAGGTCCAGAAGGAAGCTGGCGCAAGCCGATGAAGCGGATCGCCGGGCAGGTACTCCGACATCCCCGCGAGCAGAACGGGAATCGTAAGACCCAAGCTCACCGAGAAGCGGCGCGTCATGTCTCGCAGTTCAGGATTCTCTTCCTCGACTGCTGAGATTTCCCGAGGCTCAAGAGCCATGCCGCAGATGGGACAATTTCCAGGCTCGTCGCGCACGATCTCCGGATGCATGGGGCATACATACTGAACGCGGGATGCCCGAGCAACGACCGGCTCCAGCGCCATACCACACTTGGGGCAGGCGCCGGGACCCGGCTGGCGCATTTCGGGATGCATTGGGCAGGTGTATTCGCCTGCCTGGTTCGCCGACGAACCTGCGGGAGCGTCGGCACGCGGCGGCTGGAGGTACCTGGCCGGATCAGCCTCAAACTTTTGCCTGCAGGCCAGACCACAGAAATAATAGGACGCGCCGTGGTGGCTGACGCTACCCGCGGCGGACTTCTCGTCCACTTTCATGCCGCAAACGGGATCGACATGCCCCGATCCTTTCACCGGAGTTCCTCCAAATCACTCATTCTCTGATTTTCCCCTCGCTCGAAACCAGCCGTTTTCATCGAGGGCACTTGCAATCCGAGCGCCGCTTCGAATTGAAAGCGCAAGGTCTCACCTTAGGGTGACTGCGCCCAGCGCCTGCGTAGATTGAGCCAAGTCGCCCATGCCACTGCAAGCCTAAGTTGCTAACTCCAACTGGATTGTGGGTTTGCAAATGGCACGGAACGTGCCCTTTTTCCAGGCAGGACGGCACAGAGAATGCGCGCCCGGCTTAGCAGATTGGCACTTGCACTCCTCGCCGTGAGCGTTATGCACGCTGGTATTGTCGGGTGTTGCGGCAATACGTACAACCTGAATCCGGGAATGCGTCAACATTCCCCTCAGGACCCCTTTGAACCGCGGCCCTGTTGCTCGCCCAGCTTCGCGGTCCAGGTTGTCGCTCCGCAACCTCTCATCCGTTGGGAGCGGCCTCCCTTGGTTGATCTGGGTGTGGCCGCTAGGTCAACATCGGGTCAGAATATTCGGATCTTGGTTGTGCGCTGTACGGCTCCCGCGAATCGCCACAATGCCGTTCCACGGGTTCCGGAGGATTTCCTCGCCCGCATCCAGGTCTTCCTTATCTAAGGGCGTCTCATCTCTTCCAATTGAGCGTTTTTCCGCCCAAGCTGGCTTTTTGGCAGCTGGGCGTTAACTCATCAACTTTGGATTTGTGGATAAAGGGAGAAAGAGTATGAAAACCTTCGCAGCAGTTGGGACATTCATCTTGTTTGGTATGGGAACTTGGGCGGCTCAACCGGCCTTTTCCCAAAACGGGCCGAACAACCTCATGTCGCCGACCTACCGTGCGCCGGTTGCGCAAGCGGCTGTGCCCCAGGAACTCAGCCGAAAGCAGGTCAAGAGATTGGCTGCCACCGCGGAGTCGGCGGCAGACCATTTGAAGCTCGCCAACTACTTTCGAGCCGAGGCGAACTCCCTGGAGGCAAGGGCCACCGCCTATGAGAAGGCTGCGACAAATTTGCGAAACGGGCCTATGGTCAAAAATCTGACGGCTCCGAGCACACCGGGACGCTACGAGTTCACCGCGAAGGGATTCCGCGATGAAGCGCGGTTAGATCGTTCCCAGGCAGCCGTGCACGAGGAAATGGCGAGGGAAGTCGCCAGCCTGTAAGTCTCAACCACTGAGGTCTCCTGACCACGCGCCGGGGATGGCGGCCAATCGTCATTCCCGACCCACTAAGTCTTCAAGCCCGCGACAGAAAGGAGAATTGAGACGCAAGAGGGATTTCGCATACCGTGGTCGCTAGGCTTCTGTGTCCTCGCGGCCATTGCGGCATTCTTCCTGTGGGAGGAGCATAGGGCGCACATCCTCGGTGCGCTTCCCTACCTCCTGCTTCTACTCTGCCCGCTTATGCATTTCCTGATGCACCGACGCCACGGTGGCCATGGCTCAGGACATGGCGCGGACAAGAACGGGGGTTAGTCATGAACCATGCACAAGACATACCCGCGTATGGGCTGTGGTCACTGGTCGTCATCAACTCGGCTGTGTTCATCATCTTCGCATTCAGCTTTTTCAAGCCCAGAACCAAGCGCGATTGGCGCTCCTTCGGCGGCTTCTCAGCCTTCATCGTTGCGCTCTTCGTCGAGATGTACGGATTCCCACTGACGATCTACCTGGCATCGGGATGGATCGCGCAAAGATTCCCCGGCATAGATCCGTTCAGTCACGACGCGGGCCATCTCTGGTATACGTTATTGGGCTTCAAAGGTAACCCCCTTGAACCCGATCCACATTGCGAGCAATCTTTTCATCCTCGCGGGATTCCTGCTTCTTTCAGCCTCCTGGAAGGTGCTTTTCAACGCGCAGCGTGACGGACGGCTCGCAACCACCAGACCCTATTCCTGGGTCCGGCATCCGCAATACGCAGGGTTCATCGCGATCATGACCGGCTTTCTGCTCCAGTGGCCGACAGTGATCACTTTGATCATGTTCCCAATTCTCGTTACGGCTTACCTCCGCCTTGCGCGCCGTGAAGAAGCCGGGGTGCGGGCCGTGTTCGGGCAGGCATGGGACGACTACGCCGCGCGAACGCCCGCATTTGTTCCACGGTTTCATCGGCCGGGTACAGACAGTCTTGGAGCGGAACGCAGAGCACAGACATAGAAGATCATTGCGCTGCCAGGCGAAAACGAAGGGCCGGCACGCGCTCCGCCCTCCGAAGTCTTAAAGCCCAGAGAAGGTCGGGTAAAATCGGACCCCATTCTGGAAGACATAGAACAACTCGCCATCGCCCATCGTTATGAGAACGTGTCTCACTTGGCCAGCCTCGCGGTTTGCACTCTTCCGTTGGCCGAATTTCCCCAGGCGATCCAGGTATCTTTGCCGGTCTGCAAGAGTCGCGGATAACCGATGCTCTGCGTGGACCCTTCGGCGACTGGGGCCGCGGGGCCAGCAACACCAGCCGGTGAAACAAACCGTACGAGAACACGGGACGATTTCTCGCCTTCCTCTATCCAAGAAACGAAGGCGCCGCCATCATCGGTCAATACGGTTGAGGCGTGGCCCAGGGCATCGCCCGTGTTAACGATAATTGGTTTGCCGAAACTGGCGCCGCCGTCCGCCGAGAAGACGAGTTGAACGCGCGGTTTATCGCCGCCTTCCGTGTACCAGGCAATGGCTACGCGATTGTCCTTCCCCGCCGCAGAGCCGCCATTGACGGGACATGCGTTGATCTCCCAGTTGTCGGGATTGAGGTTCTTCGCAGGCAACCACTTGCCGTTCTCAAATCGTTTGACGCCGATGTCGCGAATATTCTTCGGCGTATGGCCGCGATAAGCCACGAGAAGCCCGCGCGCCGTCCTCACGATGGAAGTCGGACAGCACGTGCAAACGTCGGGTTCCAGAATTTCCTCCTTCAAGACCTTGCCGGCGCTGCTAACCAGCGTGCGCTTCAGGCGCGACGGCTCATCCTCACCCTTCAAGGCTTCCAGCCAAACCAGTGACGCTTCCTGATCGCCGCTCGCGACTATGGACACGAGGGCATGCTGAACCGGGCTGCGGTCCTGGTTCGCCATAACGGGTTTCGTCCACTGCACTCCGTCCCTTGATGCTGAAACGAAGATGTACTCGGCTTCGCTAGCGGATTCAGACACTTCGACCCATTCGGCCAGCAACGCCCCGCCAGCGAAGGACACCACCGAGGGGGACTCCGCGGGCTGCCGGAAAAAGTGTCGGTTCGCGACGATTGTGCGCGGCTCGGACCATTGCGCGCTGTGCCGAACCGCGTAGCGCAAGGCGAAAGAACCGCCATTCGTCGGCTCGATCCAACTGAGTAGCGGACTACCGTCGGACGCCGAACCCCAATGCGCTTCTACGCTCCCTTGCGGAGCAGGATTGGCAACCGGCTCCACTTTTACCGCTTGTCCGAAGGCCACTGCGCTCGCTACTACGAGCCCAATAGGTAGGACATGTCGAAAGTCACCAAAACGTTTCATCGCGGTTTCCTCCTAATCGCCCGTCGCTGCTTCTATCGACACAACTCTTATCGTGTTGGTCTTCGGGTCAAGCGTGCCAGTCACCTTCACCTTTTGCGCGGCAAACTTGGCCGTGGTTTTCTGATCGCTGAGTTTGAGGACGTTCTGGCCATCGAATAACGCATATTGACCGGACGCCTTCGCGCACATCTTCACGCAGTCCGCGTCAGAGTGCCCCCTCATGTTGTGCTGAGCGCCGCAGAGCGTGTCTGTAATCACGCCCGTATAGGTTTGTGGAACAGCTCCCAAGAGTGCGCCAACAAGCGAGATCGTAAGCATAAGTTGTTTCATATATGGTTCCTTCTCTTCAAAAATTAGGCCGGCGAAGCCGGAAGCGGATAAAGATATTGCCGCCGACGGGATGGTTGCCGTAATATGGCTTGATCGCATTCGGTAGCGAGTAAGCTGTGAAATTCTCGCCGATTCCGATCTCGACACTCCGGAACAGATCAATGTCACGCGTGTAGCCGCACGTACAGGCGCCGACCCGGAACGTGCTGCCATACAGCAAGTCGAGATGTTGCTGCAGAGTAGGGTCGTCCGCGAACAGGTCTTCTTTGTCCACCAGCTCGAAGCGCCCGGTGATGAAATTCCCGCGAGTCAGCGGCAAGACAGACTCCGCCAAATATGAATTGGAATTGCGCAACGTTGCCGTGCCGTGAACGCGGCCCCAGGACAGCGTGGATGCCCAACTGCCTCCGGGCATCGGCCGCGTGTACTCCACCGAAGCCGTTACGCGCGTCTGGTCGCCGGCTTCAATGGCTTCTGCATGAGTGAGCCGGCCGAAGGACACCTGGGCAGCCCAGTACTTCGTTGGAAAAAACCAGAGCCGGCCGGACCAGGAATCGATCGGGCCTTGCTGGATCATCCAGCGGTTCTCGCCGGGCTCGGCCCGGTGGAAGCCGCTCGCTTCGAGCTTGAATTTCCGATACTGCAACCCGACGGTGACGACATCGTCGGAGATCTGCGTCGAGTCCTGCCAATGATGGGAAATTGTCGCCTCCGGCAGTTCCATGGCCGAGGCGCGATGAGGATAAGCGGTCGGTCCGAGTGCTGGATCGCCGACCGGCGCGAGGTACAGCTCCAATGTCGTGTCCTCGCCAAGTTCGCGAGCATAGTGGAGGCCAGTGCCCATGATCAAGTTGTGTGGATGTTGCGCATCGACGAGCGACCTTCCGTAAGGGGTTTCGCCGGTCTGAAACAGCAGAGGGTAACTTTCGTCCGTGATCGTCGCCGGATCAAGACTCAGCATGAGATCTAACTGGAATCCGCCCACCTTCCCGAGTCTGTGTTCGGCCGCAGCCATGAACCAGTTCGGCGAGTAAAGTTTGTCGCCGCCCCGCGGCCCCGATTGCTGGGTGTCAACGACGAATCCGACGCCCATAAACATCGTGTTCCAGGACCCGACGTGCGTCATGATCATTGGCATCGGCCAGGAGGCCGGATTCACGGAGGTCCCGGACGCAATGTTCATGAGGTACATGCTGGCCGGTGTCATGTCGACCATGTCCATCTCCCCCGCTGCCTGTTCATGCTCGTGCGGCTGTTCTTGCGGAGCGCCGGTTCCGTCTCCCGTTTGCGCAACCAGCGGCGTCGCAAGAAACACGACGGCGACCACCGCAGGCAATCGGTGTTTACACGCGGCAATCTTGCGGCGCGATGGGAATGCGCTCCCCAAAACCATGAAATCCTACTATGGCCGCTGAAGGACGGCCCATCAATCTACGCAAAATTGCGAAGGATCGGTCGGAAAGATTCTAGATCCTGAGGATCACGGACGATAGGACGGAAAGGCCGGGCGGCGAGGGAACATCGAACGGCGGTACTTCTGCCGAGATGGAGAAAGACGGGAGGGGCGTTACGACCGCAAAGTCAATCACCGCGTTGCCGATCGGCGGAAGTGCTGTGAAGGTTTTCGGGATATCTGCTTGCAAAGTCTGGTGTGGACACGGCGATGGCGGGGCCTGATTGCCCGGCGATTCACGATGTTGATGGCATGGCCGCCCGCTTGGCTGCGCTGATCGTGAACCCTCGGCGCACGGTTCAAGGGCGCAGGCCAAAGCACACTGTGGCGCGCTCCACACCAACAACACCACGAGCGAGAAGGGCTTGAGCTTTGGGACCATTACTACTCACGCCGATCATAACATGTCCATCTGTTGTGTTAAATCAGCCCCTCCCTAGCGGCCCAACAGCGACGTGCCATGTCCGGCACACCGCTTTTTGGTCCTTTGAACCCCGGATTCGCGGCAGGCTGCATTTCCCTTTCACGCATTCTCGTGTGGTTCGTGTACCGATACGCCGGCAGTGGAGCTGCTTTTTCTGCGCGGCCATCAGGCGGCAGTCGTATCAAAACGCGCAGGGATGGAAACAGACCGCCTGAGACTGCGTCCATTCAGATCAGATGATGTGAGGGACGCACTTGATTGGTTTGGCGATCCCTTGGTCATGCGGTTCACTCCGAGTGGACCAGACACCAGCGTCGAACAGACTGCTGCGCGGATCGCCCACTACCAACATGGCCCATCCACAGTCACAAACCCTTACGTTCGCGGCTCTCGGCGATGCTGCCGGTGGCCGCGTTGGTGCTAGGAATGCTAGGAAGCTCCATCCACCGGGCGGGGATCGCCGCTAGCAAACGAGACGGCCGCGCCCCAGATGCGGCACAGTGCTGCTATTTGGGTACCTTACTGGATTGCGACGCCACTGTTTCCACTTCCCGCTTTGTTTCAGAAATATATCTGTCCAAACATATTTTCCACTCGTGTCTTTGCCGTTGTCGGCGCTTTTTTCGGTATCGCTTCCAGTCACAATGGCGGTATTGCCGAAAACACGAACATTCACAGGGCCCATTTCAAAGCTGTCCAATGAGTTGCCGGGCGCTTTCAAACCTGCCTGGTCCTGCATCTTCCTCACCGCCACACCGTACCAGCGCATTTCCACCCAGTCATTCGCAAGAATGTCCCCCAGTCTGTCCGCATTCTTCGTCTTTACAGCTTCCACCCAATTGTTCTCGATCTGTTTGAGCTCGGCGGCAGCCGCATCCGCCGACGATGGCGTCTTCGCGGCGGGCGTTACGGTTTGGCCCTGTCCGAACATCATGGTGACGCTGAGCACTACGACAGACATCAAAAGTTGTCCCGCCATTCGTTTCATTGGAAACTCGCCCGCATCCGGCCCAGCCACAACAAAGCGCGGCCGCCCAGGCCTGCACTCTCTCCCTGGATTCCGAGGTTCATTGTCTGAACTCAAGTCTCGTATGTCTCGCCGCCAAAACTCTAAAACGCCATGTACAATCAGCCCCAGTGTCACATTTCTGTCCAAGCTGAGCGCAGCCGCCAGCACAGAGCAGCCCGGTGATTCGGCGGGCGCCAATCGAGGGCGCGACTGGGTCTCCGGTTGGGCCGGGAAAGCACGGCCGCCTGTCCGGAGTCCAACTGCTAACTCCTTGTGTTTAAAGGACAGATGACTCCAACACGAGTTGGAGCCCGCCAGAAAAGTTCGAAAGGCATCCACGGTGGCCTGCCAGGTTCTCCAATGGTTCGAGGATGTTGTCAGTCCCTGGTGGGAGGATCTGCTGGAACGCTGGCCTACCCACGCTCGAGCCACTGCAGGGGGCCCAATCCCGCCACGTTGGCAGGCTTCACCAACACACTGCCGGAGCCAAGAAAGAACGCCGAACGCATCGGGGCCATCAAAAAACAATCCGCGCCACGAAAGACTAGGTGTTGCGGGGGGGCGTGCGCTCAGCTTAGTGGCCATACTGGCGACACTGGGTGCCCCAATCGCTATGTTTGATGGCGTATCTCCGAACTCGTTGGCGCCGGTCAGGAATGACCCCCAAAACCGTCCGTTCCAGAAAGCCAGACGCTTCGCTACAAGGTGGGTACGCTCCCCCGCGCCATCTGGCGTGCCGGCCTCCGCATCCCCCTGCCCAGGCTGCCGACCACGTCATAGGCGAGGCTGCCGCGGTCTCAACCCGACCCGGACCCCAACGTCTTCGACCGTTTAAATCAAGCCCCTGCTGATCAAAAAAAGAACTGCCCGACACAAAGAGCGAATCAGGAATCGTCATGAAACTCATCTCTGGATCAAAGGGCTCGGCTTCGGTTTCTAACAGTCTTTGGTGGCATGACCTCACATGCCGACGCTGCCCAGGAGTGGGTCGATTCATTCGGATTTTTATGAGCTGCCCTCGCCGGTCGCAATCCGCAGAGTGTCAAGAAGATCACAACTGTTCGTTTGCTCGACCGCTTTGTCTATGCGATGTTCCGGGTGGATCGGAAACCGGAAGGCGGAAGCACGCTCGAAAAACCGTTGCCTTCATCTTCATGTCATCGCTGTTGGCGATCATCGTCGTGGTAACGGCTCGGGCACAAGTGTCCCGAGAGGCGGCCTCTTCAACAGCAGTGCAGCTTCCCCTGTCGGGACGCACCTTCGAGACGGGCTCTGTCGGAACCACACAATCGGTAGTAAATCCAGGCGGGACGAACAGCGTCAATTTCATTAACAGCTCCGTGAATGTCCAAGGTCCCTATTTCGGAAGCATTCCGACAGGCCAAGCCACGGGACTGATCCTGCCCTTGTCGCTGGAGGAGGCGATCCGGAGAGGGCTGGAATACAACCTTGGTACCTTTGGGTTCACGCAGAGTATCCGGCAGGCCCGAGGAGAACGATATGTGGTTCGCAGCAACCTGCTTCCGAACTTCAACGCGAACCTTCGCGAAGTCGTGCAGCAAATCGACCTGCGAGCGCTTGGCTTTCCAGGGGGTAAGATTCCGGGAGTTCCCACGATCGTCGGCCCATTCAATTATTTCGATCTGCGCGGGACCCTTACGCAGACTGTCGCGGATTTGACGGCCTTGCGAAACTATCGCGCCGCCGGCCAAAACGAAAAGGCGGCGATTCTTTTGGCGAAAGATGCCGCCGATCAGGTTGTGCTCGCAGTCGGCGGCTCCTATCTGCAGGTGATCGCTGCATCGGCCCAAGTCGAGGCGGCGCAAGCGAGAGTTCGGACCGCGCAGTCCGTCTATGACCAGGCCGTCAGTCGCCACGAAGCCGGCGTAAACGCTCGTATCGATGTGACGCGGACGCTGGTGGAACTCCAGACGGAGCAGCAGAGGCTGCGCGGGCTGCAGAATGATGTCGCTAAGCTCAAACTGAACATAGCGCGCATCATCGGTCTTCGCATCGAGCAGGAATTCGCGTTGACGGACAGCCTTCCCTATACACCACTTCAAGGGATCACCGAAGAGCAGGCGCTCCAGCGTGCCTACCAGAACCGCGCGGATTTCCAAAGCGCCGAGGCCCAGGTGCGGGCGGCAGAGATGGCGCACAAGGCGGCAAGCGCCGAGCGCCTACCCTCCCTGCTGATCGGCGCGGATTACGGCGCCATCGGTTTGAATCCCAGCAACTCACATGGGACAGTCACTTTCGTTGGCATGATGCGCATTCCGATCTTCCAGGGCGGAAGGGTTAGAGGAGATGTACTCGAGGCGGATGCGGCGCTCGAGCAGCGCAAAGCCGAATTGGAGGACATCCGGGGGCGCATCGATTACGATGTCCGCAATGCGTTTCTTGATTTGCAAACGGCCTCTGACCAGCTCGGCGCAGCCCAGAGCAATGTCGGCCTTGCACACGAAACGTTGCAATTCGCACGCGATCGATTCTCCGCCGGAGTGACAGACACCGTCGAGGTCGTGCAAGCGGAGGAGTCGGTCGCATCGGCGGACAATGATTTGATCTCCGCCACTTACTCTTATAATCTTGCCAAAGTGTCCCTCGCCCGAGCCGTGGGACAGGCCGAGCAGGGAATCAGGCAGTTCCTGCCCGGAAGGTAATCCCATGGCGGAAGACCAACACTAACAACGCTAATGGCCGTCGGGACGGCGCTGGGGAGGTGCTGCTGGGGCTCCGTCCGCTTTTGTCCACAAGCTTGAATCCATCCGAGGCAACCACGTCTTGCGGTCCGGTCTGCTGGATGCTCACATTTGTCAAGAGGCAACGGAAAGCGGTTTGCCGTTCTCGCGTTTCATAAGCCGCCCGCTTACTCTTTGCTCCTCTACCGCGACGCTGTGCTTGTGGCTCGAGTAATGTCAGAAAGCTCTGGCTGGGTTCCCAAAGCCTGCTTCGTGCACCAGTCGCACGAAATCCGAACCGGAGAGCGGAGTTGCAGGGAGCAGGTGTCGCGTTCATGGGGCGGCCGCCTGCGATTATCCGGAGGCCGCAACGCCTTTTGGTGAGGTCACGCTGACTGCTTGTCAAACTGCGCGACTGAATCCACAATCGTCTCGACTACTACTTCGTCGCCTAATGCGGAATTGACCATCAGGTGAAAAAAATGCCGGGCAGGCCACTCGATGTCGAAGTACTGCTTTATATAGGCCGCGCGGTCGCGGTCCACAGTTTCGGCAAGCTCGATCGCTTCCTTCTCGCTCCTACCCTCGGCCCGTAACCTCCACACCTTGGCCTCGAAAGGAGCATAGACAAAAACATGGAACGCGTCGGCACGGTCCCTTAGAAAGTATGCCGAGCCGCGTCCCACGACGACGGAGTTGCCGGTTTTTGCCGCCATCGTCACCACCTGATCGGCGACTTGCCGGATGCAGTCCGCGTCCACCATTCCTAGGCGCGGAGCGTTTAGCGTTCCCTCAAAGCTGCCTCGCAGAAATGCCCTGAACAGCCGATAGTACAGCGGGTCTTTTCGTTCCGCGAGTTCTTCCACCGCCTGGCAGTCGCAATCCAAACGGCGCGCGATTTCTTCGGTAAGTTTCTGGTCCCATAACTGCCAGCGAAGCCGCTCTGCGAGTTTTCTAGCGATATCGGCGGCGCCGCTCCCAAATTCACGCTCGATCGTAATCACTCTGATCATGAGTTCACTTTAACCCACGGCGACCTCTCCCCCCGCCCGCGGATCGTTCTTCCTCATGACGAAGGCGAGTAAAAACATAATCCCTGCGCAAATGGCGAGGAGTTTATAAATGTCGATATAGGAGAGTAGTTGCGCTTGATTTTGCATCGACTGGTAGATCACTCCGTACGCCTGATGCTGCGCATCGGCCGCGCTGGTTCCCGATTGGATGAGTTGTTGGCTGAGACCCGCTGCCTGGTTCCGAAATACCGGATCGTAATTGGTCGTGTGATAGGAGAGCACCGATTGGTGGAATTGCGCCCGTCGCGCGAGCAGCGTAGTCACCATAGACGTTCCCACGCTGCTGCCGATATTCCGCATGAAATTGATCAGTCCTGCGGCGTCGTTGCTCTTTTGCTGCGGGACGCCTATGTAACTGGCTAAGGTGATCGGCACGAACAGAAATGGCAGGCCGGCAGCCTGAGCGACCCGCAGCCACATCGCCACTTTGAAGCTGATATTCAGATCGGTGCGCTGGGTGGAATAGAGCATCGCGATCGCCACCACGAGCCAGCCAAAGGCAATGAGGTATTTTGCAGGTATCCTCGTAGTAAGCTGTCCCACAATCGGCATGGCTAGCACCAATACAACGCCGCTCGCTGAGAGAACCAGCCCGGCTAACTGTGCCGTATATCCCAGCAGAGTTTGCAAGAGCTGCGGTATTAAAACCAGACTGCTGAAATACACGACTCCGAGTGTGAACATCATCAGGTTGGCCATCGCGAAGTTAGAGTTCTTGAACAGCCGAAGATCCATAATCGGATCCCGGTGAAAGTACTCCCAGACGACCAGGGTAATGAGGCAAATTGCCGAGATCACCGAGAGCGTGAGGATAAAGCGCGAACCGAACCAATCATCCTCCTGTCCCTTATCCAACAGCACCTGGAGGGCGCCTATCCCGACCGCCAGAAACGCAAGCCCAATGTAATCCAGGCGGATGCCGGCGCCTCTCCTCTGCCTGAGATACGGCGGATCTTCTACCATGCGGGAGGCCAGGAATACCGCTAAAATCCCAATGGGAAGATTAATGTAGAAGATCCATCGCCAGGAGTAGTTATAGGTAATCCAACCACCAAGGACTGGACCGACGGTTGGCGCCATCACGGCGGTGATTCCGTATACCGCGAACGCCAATCCGCGCTTCTCGGGCGGAAACGTGTCGGCCAGAATCGCCTGGGCCATTGGCTGGAGTCCCCCACCACCTGCTCCCTGCAAGGCGCGGAACAGGATCAGCACCCCCAGACTAGGGGCGGAGCCGCACAAGACCGAACTCACTGTGAAGAGGACGATACAGAGGAGGAAGAAACGCTTTCGGCCGAACCGGACCGCGAGCCATCCGCTGATCGGAAGAACAACGGCGTTTGCTGCCAGGTACGACGTGAGCACCCAGGTACTCTGATCGTTGCTGGCGGCGAGACCCCCTGCAATATACGGCAAGGCGACATTGGCAATGCTTGTGTCCAACACCTCCATGAACGCGGCCAAGGCGACGACCACTGCGATCAGCCAGGGGTTGAACTTTGGCTTCCAGCGTTCCGGCACAGGCGGGGAAGACGGTGTGTCGGGTACCTCAGCCATATAAGCCCTGGGGTCGCTATTCGAGGTATACTTTCGGATCCACCGACATGCCCGGACGCAGGTGGCGATCCTTGTTCTCGCCGGGTTCAAGATCGATGCGGACTGGAATGCGCTGCACCACCTTCACGTAATTCCCGGTTGCATTCTCCGGCGGAAGCAGGCTGAACCGCGAGCCGGTGGCTCCGCCAATACCGGTAACCCGGCCGTGATAGACCCGGGTATAGGCGTCCACACTGAATCTCACCCTCTGACCCGGGCGCATCCTCCGGAGCTGCGTCTCCTTAAAGTTGGCGATCACCCAAACATCGTCCAGTTGAACCAAAGCCATTAATTGTTGTCCCGGCGTCACATTCTGGCCGACCTCGGCCGTCTTCTTGCCGATGACTCCGTCCGCCGGCGCAAAAATCGTCGTATAACTCAGGTTGAGCTTCGCTTGAGCGAGCGCCGCCTTTTGCTGAGCCACTCTCGCTTGCGCAGCCTCTGCCTGGGACTGGCTGATAGCGACCTGCTCCGGCCAAGTCATAGCCGATCGGACCGAAGCCTCCGCTTGTTTGATCTTCGCCTGGGCCTGTTGGACCGCCGCCTGCGCGGCCGCTGCACTCTGCCGGGCGTCGCTCACCGACGCGATCCGGGAGGCCAACGTGGCCTTGTTCGCGGCGGCGGTCTGTACCGCCGTATCCCAAGTTTGTTGCGCGATCTCATCTTTATCAACCAGCATTTTGTAACGCGCTTCGTCATCCGCGGCTCTCTTGTAATTCGCCTCCGCCTCAGTTACCTGCGCCTCCGCGGACTTCAGGCGAGCCTCAGCAGCTTCGAACTGCCGTTGCGCGGAAACCAGGGCGGCCTGGTTATCCGCAAGGCCGGATTGTGCCGAGTCCAGCGTGCTCGTCGTAGTGGTCGAAGTGACGGGAACGTTCGTCCGCGAGCCCAGGTGCGTCGCTCTCGCTTCGGCGAGGTCTCCTTCAGACCGCGCCACGGCGACTGCATAATCCTGAGTGTCGATTACCACGAGCGGATCGCCGGCTTTGACGATCTGCTCATCGTCCACCAGAACCTGTTTCAGGTAGCCGCTGATACGTGCGCTAATAGGATGGATGTGCCCATCGATTTGGGCGTCATCAGTCGATTCATAGCTTTCCAAATATCTCCACAAAGAATAACTGCCCACCAGGAGCGGCAGTAGGGCGATTAACGCGATGAGGCGCTTGCGATGGCGCTCGGGCCTTTTGACTGTGCGCTTCGGAGGAGCTTGTGTCTTTATGTCGGCGGTCAGTGTGT
>Ga0306926_10003018_pt1 | contig 17318 bp, 14 predicted proteins | sample flu12Cox44000178_FD_203759 | JGI IMG/M metagenome (GOLD analysis project Ga0306926, IMG submission 203759) | Lab enrichment of tropical soil microbial communities from Luquillo Experimental Forest, Puerto Rico - flux8day.12C.oxic.44.000.178 (v2)... | ecosystem: Environmental > Terrestrial >... | reverse complement strand
CTAGCGACCATCCGCCAATTAATGGCAAATCGCTTACAAAATTCCAGCGCGCCCGGCCCATCTGCCAATATAGCTTTTGAGGAAACCTGTGAATTCGTCGGCGACCGGTGCGAGTTTCCTTCCACGATCGCGGATCTGCTGGAATTCCAAGCTTACGACAGGATTGCTCAGCCGGCTCATCACTACCTTTCGATTTCGGCAAGCAGGAAGCCCAAAGGAAGGAATAATAGCAACCCCTTCGTCCGCCTCAACCAAAGCGATCTGCGTATCCAGCGAATTAACGAGTGCACCACGTTTGCATATGACTCGAGTTTTCATCAAATGTTTGTCCACAATTTGCTGGATGGGACTGGTTGGCGGCAGCGAGATCAGAGTTTCTCCCTTTAACGCAGACCACGGAGTCGCAACCCGATGGAGTGCGGCATCCCTGTCCGCGCGTATGACCATCAGAGAGAACCGAAAGAATGGCGTGCGCCGAATGCCCGGCACGTTCCTAAAGATTCCCAAGCCCATGTCGAGTTTGCCGGCTTCGACTCTCTCCAAAATCGTGGTGATGTTGGCATCGAATATTTGAATGCACACGTCGGGTCGTTGATTTCGGAATTCCTTGATCGCCTGCGGCAGGATATTGGACGCAACCAAAGGCGGCGCCCCGACCGATAGCACGTAAGTAGCCTCCTCCGCGGTTCGTCCAATCCGCGAGACAGCCGCATCCAGCTCGTGCAGGTGCCGCTGAGTAACTGCGAGCAATTCGGTTCCGCATGCTGTCAATACAACTCGGCGGGTGGTGCGATCAAACAGACGGAATCCGAGTTGGTTTTCCAACTCTCGTATTAGCACGCTCAGTCCTGAAGGAGTAATGAAGAGCACTTCTGCCGCGCGTGTGAAACTGCGATGCTGCGCGACAAGCTGAAAGGCCCTCAGCTGTCGAGAGGTAAATTCCATTGATGAGAGCATATCAACAATTGTTGATTATTTTGAAGTTGTATTTCACACAGCCTGAGCATAGGGTGAGGCCAAGAAGACCGACTCAATGAAACTTGGATCCGTAGAACAAAGCATGGCTGACAGTGGGGCCACAAACGCTGGTGGAGTCGTCCGGCTCCCTCCACTAACATCCATCCAGTGGCTTATCTGCGGTGTTGCCGCACTGGGATTTGCTTTCGATCTGTACGAATCCTTGATGACTGCTCTCATCGTCGCGCCTGTGTTGACTACCCTCGGACGTCTGAAGGTCGGGACCTCAGAATTCAACTTGTGGGTCGGATTGTTCTTCTTCCTCCCCGCTTTGGCAGGCGGAATCTTCGGTCTGTTTGGTGGTTATTTAACCGACCTTCTGGGCCGCCGTCGCGTGCTCGTCTGGAGCATTTTGCTTTATGGTTTCTCGGCATGCGGCGCCAGTTTTTCTAATTCAATACGCCTGCTGCTGCTTCTACGCTGCACAACATGGGTCGGCACTTGCGTGGAACAGGTAGCAGCAATTGCGTGGCTGGCCGAACTCTTCCCCCATCCCGTGCGCCGCGCACGGGTGCTCGGATACACCCAAATGGCGTTTGGTTTCGGAGGCTTAATGGTGACGGGCGTGTACTATCTTGCTGTGACCTACGCGGAGCAATTGCCGGCGATACTTGGCGGCCACGAAGCGTGGCGCTATACGCTTCTCTCCGGGCTGATTCCGGCGATTCCACTTATGATCGTCCGTCCCTGGTTGCCGGACTCGCCCCTCTGGCGGGACAAGAAAACCAAAGGGGTGCTCAAGCGGCCCCGCCTCGCGGAGCTTTTCCAGCCAGCTTTGCGTAAGACGACTCTGGTCGCGACACTCATGATGGCGTGTAGCGCCGCCCTGCCCTTTGGAGCCTTGCAGCACACACCGCGCATTGTTCCCGGGCTCGCACAGGTGCGCCAGCTTCCACCGCGCCAGATACAGCAAACCGTGAGCGGCGTATATATGATTCAAGAGCTGGGAACGTTGGCAGGACGGCTCGCGTTCGCCATGATTGTGGGCTATATCGTGACTCAGAGGCGTATGCTGCGCGTGTTCGTCGGCCCGGCCTTGGCAGTGTTCGGGTGGGCTTTCTTTTTCGCGGCAACCCGGAATCTGGGATTCCTCAAGATCGGGGTCTTCTGCGCCCATCTTCTTTTCAACGGACTCTATAGTTTTTGGGGGAACTACGTGCCCCGAGTGTTCCCCACACATTTGCGAGGAACTGGGGAAAGTTTCGTTATAAACATCGGTGGGAGAGCGATCGGCATCTTGTCTGCGATGATTGTGACGCAGCTCTCCAACTTCATGCCCGGTCGAGGTCCCGCCGCTCGGCTCGCCCACTCGGCAGGGACAGTCGCTGTCTTTGCGCTGGTGGCTATTCTCATTGCCAGTCATTGGCTACGTGAGCCCGAGAGCGATCAACTCCCCGACTGACCCGCATCGCAAGCAGAATGCAAGGAGGCTTATGGAAACCAAGGCGCGACACTCAGTTGACTCCACCTACGTGTTCGATAACGCCGGCTGTGGAGCGTCCGCGCGATTTGCCGCGCTTTCTGAAATGTATGACCCCGGGACCATCCGCCACCTGGAGCAATGCGGTGTCAGCGCAGGATGGTGGTGCCTCGAAGTGGGAGGTGGCGGCGGATCGATTGCCGCCTGGCTCGGCGAGTGCGTGGGGCCCTCGGGACGCGTCGTCGTTACAGACATCGACCCGCGCTTCCTCGAAAGCAGGAAGCTACGGAATGTCGAAGTATGGCGGCACAATATCGTCACGGATCCTTTGCCCGGGGCGATGTTCGATCTCGTGCACGCGCGTCTGGTATTGATCCACCTGCCAGAACGCGAGAGCGTGCTGGAGCGTTTGGTGGCAGCTCTTAAGCCCGGGGGATGGCTGGTCGACGAGGATTTCGATACGCTCTCTCTCGTAGCTGATCCGATGGTGAGTAGGGGCGAGGTCCTCCTGAAAACGCAAGTTGCCATGACAAGGCTGTTCGAAAGCCGTGGGATCAGGAGGGGCTTTGGACGCCTGCTGTTTGGCCGATTGCGGGCGAACGGGCTTATTGGGGTGGGAGCAGAGGGACGGATGTTTATGATTTCGGCTGCAACTCCGGGCGCCTCCCTGATGCGGGCGAACTACGAGCAACTCCGCGAAGCCATGATCGAGGCGGGTTACATCACTCAAGACGAGTTCGAGCAAGATCTAGCTCGGTTGGAAGCAGCTGACTTTTTGACACCGTCGCCCATCATGTGGGCAGCCTGGGGCCGCCGACCGGCACCCTAGCTCACACCCCGTTCGCGTTGACTCTCAGCGTGGCTACTGGATGCGAACCGCGTGCGCGTCGTAGGCGACCTTTCCGCCAACCAGGGTCAGCAAGGACTCTGTCTTTGGCAAGTCTTGTGGCGGAATCGTGAAGATATCTTGAGAGAGCACAGCGAGGTCGGCCAATTTACCCGGCGCAAGGCTGCCTTTGTCCTTTTCGGCAAATTCTGCGTAGGCCGAAGTCAGCGTATAGGCAATCACAGCCTGTTCCCGTGTCAGCGCTTCTTTTAGCTTTCCAGGGTAAATCGAAGCTAGCATGATGTTGAGATACGGGTTGTTGGGTCCGTCGGAGCCGAAGGCCAGCGGAATGCCAGCCTCTAACCCACTTTATTCATGAAGTGTGACTTCGCGGCCTATTTTTCTGCTTTTTGTCTCAGTCGTGAACCATACTTGACCAGGCAAAGATTTTAGGAAACCGAGAGGTTGATTCTAGAGCATTTAAGCAGATATAAGGCACGGTCTTCGTCAAAAGAGCGACACCCGTATCGTTGCGTAACGAGTAGGAATTTCCTGCCGCGTTCTTGCCAGCCCGCTAGCCGCTTTGCGCACCCAAGCTCAAAGCGAGGCGATGGAAGTTATGGGAATAGGGAAACGATCGCGGCAAGTGCAGCACGATGCGTCGCACCGACGAGACCACGAGGGCCCCGAGTTTCAGAAAGCGCTCCCGCAACGTGGAGACTTGCGCCCGGGCCGAAGCGGTACCGGCCAAGCTTGAGCGCAGCTCCTGCATCAACACGTAAGCTGCGGCGGTCATCAGCACGCGGAACTGATTGGCCCAGAAACTGGTGCAACTGGTTCTTCCGATTTCCATCCCATAGTGCAGTTCCTTGATGCGATTCTCGAGATCCCCTCGTTGACAGTAGACCTCCTCGTAGAGCCAGCGCGGGCTCTGCTTCATGTTGCTCACCACGAAGCGCGGATTGTCCTTGGGTTTCTTACCCTCCGCTCGCACGACCTCCGCTTTATAAATGACGCGACGTTTCCATGGCCAGGTCTTGCGTGTCCGGTACTGACACTCACCGTAGACATGCTCGGTCTGTCCAGAGATCTTCGATTTACGACGAGCGCGTTTCATGTCCGACTCAGCTTTGCGTGCTAATACTGCATTGGCCGCGAAATTTACAAGGTATTCCACCCTCGGCTCGCAGTCCAAAAGATCCAGAACTTCCGGCGCCGCAAAACCACCATCCAGGCGTACCCGTATCTTGGCCTCCGGGAAAGCTTCCCTCAGTCGATCGATCAGACGGCGCAGCAGCCCTACCGCTCCCTTCGACCCCGGCGCGTTCCCCGGACGCAACACCGCGGTGACCAGATACTGCTCCGCCTCGTGGTTGAAGGTCAGAAATCCGACCACCGGCAGGTAGCAGTAGGTATCGTAATGCCAATTGAAAAATGTCAACTGCTGCGCACCATGCGTGGGATCATCGGTGGGGTCCAGATCGACAGTGATCAGGCGAGCACGGCCGTGCAGCCGTTTACGATGTCGCTCGATCACCGTGTCGGCCAATGCTTCCGCCATACGAAACAACTCTTTACGACCCACGCTATTTTCAAAACGCGAAAGGGTCGGCTGCGAAGCCAAATCTTCTCCTTCCACGGGATCACGACCGACCAATAGCTTGTGCACTGGGTCGGAAGCCAGCCGTGCGGCATCGTTGGCGTCTTCGTAGCCGCAGGCGATGGCCATGACCCGCTGCGTAAGCAGCTCATCCAATTCGTGGCGGACCTTAGCCTTTTGTCGGTCATCTTTCAGACAAGACGCCAACTCCGCTATCAGACCTAACTCTCGGTCGGCGGCCTTGAGTAAGACCGCTCCGCCATCGGAACTGCCTTGCACTTGATCGAACTTTGCAACTACCGGCCGCTTGAAAATTCCCGGGAAGAGAACACACTGTGTCGTGGTATGCTCGGACACGAAAGCCTCCGGATTGGTCTTAAAACTGCCTAGACAACAGCTTTTTACCATGAGGGAGGCTTTTCGTGTCTCTAAATTCGCGAATTATTCAGGCTAATAAGGAGCGAAATAGGGACATTTGCTCTGTGCGTTCCTGGCCGTACCGCTTCACCAGCAACTCGCGAATCGTCACGTGCGTCGGATTCTGTACAACTACCACGCCCAAGTCCTTTGTCCGCGAAACGAGGTCCGGCATGATGCCATCGCCGTGCTCGATACGCACCCGGCGCTTCTCCCATATTGTCTTGCCGCCTGTCGCTTCCATTGCCGTCAGAAAGGCCGCAGTCGTGCGATCCCCTACGATGTGCGCCAGCAACTGGTCGTCGTTTTTCAACGACTCGCGCAACATGGCCTCCATCTCTTTCTCGTTGAAGTTCAGCCAGCCGGAGCTCTTGGAATTGTCGGCGTAAGGCTTCCGCATGGCTGCGGAACTTTCGATAGGGCTGCCGTCGAGAACCCACTTCGTGCCGCTGACTGTGATCAGCGGTGTGGGATTTCGCGGCAGCGACCTTCCCTCCCTCGTGTCGCGGCCATTGGCCGAAGTGCCCGCCATCCGCATGACTCGCACACGTATCGGAGTCGGAGCTTTCTCTAGTAGAGCGACGCATCGCTCGGCACCTGCCGGCATAGACATATCCTGCACGGAAGTGATGCCAAAACGGGCTGCTTGGCTAAGAAACGCTCGCATCTGCTGTAAAGCCTCAGATTCGCTTGCGAGCGCAGTAACCGCCTGATGTAATCGGAAAGCGGCGTACTCAAAGGCAACCCCCGTCAGCTTCCCGTTGTCCGCGGAACGCAGAAACCGGCCGCCGAGCGGATCTGGCTCGTCCTCTTTCACTCCTAACTTCGCCAGGCCAATACGATTCAGAATGACTGCGTGCCTCGACCATGTTCTCAGCATCACGGGATGGTTCGGCGCCAATTTGTCCAGCGATGTTCCGGTCGCTTGCGGGTCGTCCAGAGCAGTCGGCCCGATGTCGCCAATGATAAAAGACCCCCGAGGAGCTTTCGCTTCGGTTGCGGCTAGCTGGTCAGCCACTTCGCTCCACGTTGGATCCATGCCATGGAATTGCAGATGGAAGCGTTCGGCTCCGCATCGCAGTGATAATGCGCGTCGTTAATTCCTGGAATGACCACTCGTCCGTCTAGGTCGATGCGCTTCGTTTGCGGACCTGCGAGCGCGCTAACTTCTTTGGTATTTCCGGTCGCGACGACGCGTTCGCCTCTAATCGCAAGCGCCTCGACATACGGCTGCGCCGAATCACTTGTGAAAATCCTGCCGTTGAGCAGAATCATATCCGGAGACTGTTGCTGCGCGATGCTAGGCGGCAGAAACACAGACAGAATGAGGGTCGCGATCAAGCAGCTACGCATTGCTTCCTCCTTTTGCCACGCAAGACGGTCACTCGTTCAAGTCTCTTTCGCATGAGGTGCGCCCACCTGTTGCTTGTTTGCATTGGCTCGCACCATCGATTCGGCTCAAAACGCGGTCCGATCTTTAGAAGCCGGTAGCTCACAGCACGAGATTCTTCTCAGGCTGAGGGCAAGTCAGATTCTAGAGCCGACGTCTGCGAAACGCGCCGCAAGCCGAGACCACCAGTTATGAAGACTATGGCAACGATGCCAAAGACAACGAAATTGAGCCCTGCATCCGTCAACAACAGTCCTCGCAGCCCAAAGTAGCGAAAGCCGACGCCATCGAGCCAAGTCACATAAACGAATGGAAGGCTGACGGCAGCATTCAGCAAAGAGTACAAAGTGCTGGCGTCCCGGGCCTCTGGCCCGACGATCTCCACGAGAAGAGCCACGCTCCGGGCAGCGCAAAGACCTTCTGTGGCGAGATAGAAGGCCGTACCCGCCAGGTACACTGCCGGTCGATTTGCAGCTAACAGGAAAATGGCCGCGAGCGCGTTGGTGACTCCCGCAGCCGCATAAGTGAGACGACGATCCCAGTTACCTGGAACGAGCGTGCTGCACAGCGCGCCGAGCGCCAGCGCAGCGCCTCCTCCAATGCCGTTCATCCACATCACGCCGCCCCCGCCAACACCATAATGCGAAGCGATGGCGGGCAGCAGGCTTTGCGCTGCTCCCGTCGCGCAGGGGGAGAGGAGAAGCAATGAACCCCACCGGCGTTCCCGTGAACGGGCCAAGGCCCCGATCTCTTTGCCGATGACGGTGAAACGCCCACGAAACCATGAGGAAGGTTCGGGGGCAGGTTCATGAATGGTGAAGGGAAGATATCCGACGAGGGCCATCATGACGGCGAAACAGATGCCAGCCGCAACTAGCGGCATTCGCGCCACGAGCCATAGGATCATCGCGGCGCTGAGCGCGCCTCCGCCCAATATTCCCACCTGTAGCCATGCGGATGCTTTGGACTGATCCGTCGAAGTGAGCATCCTGACTATCAGCCCACCGCACGCGGCCATGACGAGAAAAGTCACCATGCCCCCAGCAAAAATCAGCGCCGTCATCAGAATCAAATGGGAGGCACCAATGAGAGGAAAATAAATGCAGGCCGCAACGGATGTCCCGAAGGTTCCAATAGCCAACCACGTTCTTCGGCGCAGCTTGATATCGACAAGAGGAGCCGTGAGCAGCCCGAGAACACCAGGCAGACTGCCGATCGCAGTGACGGTCGCGATGCGATCCACAGGAACGCCCGCTTTTGCAAGCAAGAAGGGCAGCGCGGTGAAGTTGAAGCCGTAAATCATTCCGAGGGGCAGAATGAGCAGGCTGAAGACCCAGGGCGCGGGCCATCGGCGCTGTGTATACATGTTTAGCGAAGCCTCGCAAAAAGTCTTTCGTAGCAGCATCGGAAAGGAGAAGACATGAAAGAGAATCTTTGTAGTCTCGCTGCCAACACAAGAAAGTCCATTCACTTCACTCGCGGAGAAACGCAGACAGAATGAGGGTCGCGATCAAGCAGCTACGCATTACTTCCTCCTTTTGCGACGCAAGACGGTCACTCGTTCAAGTCTCTTTCGCATGAGGTGCGCCCACCTGTTGCTTGTTTTGCATTGGTTCGCACCATCGATTCGGCTGCGACTCTCGTTAGTTCCGCGCGGGAAGGCCCTAGTGGCGGTGGTGGACTCATCGATGCCCGTGTCAACAACTCTTCCACGCGTTGTTGCAGTGCAATGTCCTTGTCGAATACGGACAGCCGATCGAGCATTCCTATGCGGCGGAGCGTCTTGCGACAGACCTCTCCATCCTGAAGAGCGACGGCAGCAGCGCCGACCCACATAAACTGGGGATAGCAACCCGCACGATGCATGAAATCAATCCGGTCTCCCTGCCAGGCGCGGATACGCACGGCGTCGAGTTCGCAGGACAGCGCGAAACGCTCTCTGACTTCCGGTAGGATGCGGGCGATGTAGTTGAGCATCTGGGACTCCTGGTCTTTAGCAGGGACTACACTGAGCAAGAAATGAGCAATCCCGTCGCGAGACCTTTGCAAGGCAGTCTCCCAGCCGCAATCTTGGAAAACCGAATCCCGCTCGAGAAGCGTGATCTGATGTCCGGCACGCGCTAAGCCGAGTGCCGCGCTGAGGCCCGCCATGCCCGCTCCCATGATGACAATCCGCATTTGCCTGCACTCGCTCTAGCTAGGGGCGCGCCACGCCGGGCGGGTATGGGCCTTTTGAAGTGTCCCAGAACGTAGCGTGGCCGGTGGCGCGGAGACGAGCTAGCTCCTCCGCGCCAAGGGGCGCGGCAGGCTGGCCCTCTAGAACGCTGGCTGCGCGTTCGTAGCGTTCGAAGCCTTGTCGCGAGAAGAGTCCGTACATGTGAATGGAATGTCCGCTTGTGTTGGCGAGGGAAATCCAAGTGTCACGCGGAATAAACATTATGGAATGCGGACCAGCGACAGCGCGCTTGTCGCCGACGATCACTGTTGCGCCACCCTCCTCCAGAATAATGACCTCTTCGGCGTTGTGGTGCTGGTGAAATGGGATGACGTCACCTGGATCCAGCATATTGGTCATCACCAAGAAGTCCTTCGCGTTTCCGTTTTGCCCGTCAACTTTGATCGTGAAAGAGAACGGTTTCGTCCTGCCACTGAACTGTCCCAAGCTGGCGCTTGAGGCTACTGGACGGCCCACACGTCGTTCCCCGTCGCTCTCCTGCAAGATGAGTGGCTGAGGGGCGGCAGGGTTCTGAGCAGTCTCGCTAACGGGTGGGGTCGGTCCCTTTGAGGTATCCCAGTAAGTGGCGTGGCCCATTGAACGCAATTGCTCTCGTTCGGCGGGGTTGATAGCCGTCCCTGTCTCCCCTTCCCGAACGCTGATCGCCCGCAAATAGCTCTCAAATCCCTGGCGCGTAAACATTCCGAAAATGTGGACAGGATGCGTGCTACTGTTCACGATGGAAACCCAAGTGTCACGTGGGATAAACGCGATGGAGCGCGCACCGGCGACGCCACGCTTATTCCCCACAGTTACCGTCGCGCCGCCTTCTTCAAGGATGACAACCTCCTCGGCATTGTGGTGCATGTGAAACGGAATGGAGTCGCCGGGAGCCAGAATAGTCGTCGCGACCGTTGAGTCCTGCGCGTTACCATTTTGTCCGTCAACCTTGATCGTGAAATGGAAATCTGTTTCGGGCGGCCGACCGACGCGGCGTTCGCCGTCGTCTTCCTGCAAAATAAGCGGCTGAGGGGCGCCAGAGCGTTCAGAAGTCTCGCTCGCCGTTGGGGACGGCTGCGGTCGGGATGCCGGCGGCACGATGCCGTTCGTCCGCAAATATTCAACCAACTGCCCGTAGTGATCGTAAGCGTGTGCGCAAGCGTGGGTCGCCATCGCTAGCCGGGTCTTGAATCGTGGTACCGGCGCATTTTTCATGACCGCAACTGCGTTGTCCGGGGTGATCGTGCCGATTGCCCGATGGCCGAGAGCAAATGACTCCCGAAGATATCCCAGGATTTCCGCCTTGGTTCGAATCGACTCGGGTCCTTCTCTGCCAGGCCCGCTCTCTGCTTTTTCTCCGACAATCGCACCAAAGAATACGTGGTTTGCAAAAGCCACATGCTTCACTTCTTGAGCGAAAGTACGCACTCCTTTGAATTCTCCCGTTGAAGGGGCAAAGGAATACTTGTCTTCCGGCATCGCTTCCGCCAAGGAGACAAAGGCACTCTCCAGCTCGGTTAGCTGGCTGTCTAGCTCGGACGCAATCGTCGTTTTAGCGCCGGCATTGCAGGCTCCGGATGGCTTCCAGTCCGACGGTATGATCGCGGCTTGCGTCGAGTCATGAATTATCAAGACGAGCGACCGTCGAATAGTGGTGCCAATGATGCTTAGCTCCATCGGGACGTTGGGCTGAACTGTCATGGACTGGCCAGTCGCAGCCTTCTTCGTTCCTGCATGAGTCTCCAGACACTCCTCGCCGGCAAGCATGTACCAGCCTTCGGGTCCTGGGTGCGTGTGCACCAGCGAGCGATCCCCCGGCCGCATGACCGCGTAGGAGAGAACGGCATCGTAGGTCTTGGCCCGAGGGAGCTCCAGAGGTCCGATCACAGCGACGGGCTCGCCCCCTCGTAGGGTGCTATCTCGCGGTCCAAATTCGGAGAGCCACACTCGTCCATCTTCTTCGACAACGATTCCTGTTGCACTTTTGGCCGCCTCAGCGGCAGCTCGGCTTGGAAACGTTCGCAGATGCCAGTACGCCGTAGGCTGAGTGAATTGCAGTCCTTTTACCGTGGCAATGATGAAGCAGCCAAACTCAGGCCGTTTCTCACCCGGCGGCACTTCGGCGCATGTGGCGACCAGGTGCTCGTGTGAAGCCGTGCTGGATGGCTGGGCTTGCTGGCCTCCTTTTGTCACACCTTGAAGGGCTATGAGGGGGAATGTGAGAATGCCAAAGCCAACCGTCGCTAGAGTTCTCTTCATATCGGCCTCCGAGAGCTTAATGATTGGGTGGTTCGACCGGCACGAAACTGACAGCTTGCTTTAGATCGCCCTTCCCGGAATAGCGCGCCAAGACGGGATAAGGGAAGACAGGCCGACACCGTTCCACGACGCTGTTGTTGGAACGGCAGGCGATCAGCTTCTCGGGCGCTTGCCCCTTCTCCACCCAGTTTTCCAAAGCCGTGAAGGCATCAAACTCAGTGAGCCCTGGAGCCCCTCCGCCGTGATGCACGCCAGGAATGAGAAATAGCCGGAAAAAATCTTCAGTTTGCTTGCGATCGCCCATGGACTTCATCACGCTTTCGTAGTAGCCAATCGAAGACGTTGCGACGATGGCTCCATCAGCCCACCCGTGCCAGATGAGCAACTTCCCCCCTCGGGCTTGGAAGACACGCAGGTCGGTTGAGGTCGCGTCGTAGATCCGTCGCGCTCTCCCCAGCGTCGCAGGGTCGCGATCAAAGTCGAAGCTGAGAGCATCACCCTTCTCCCTCATCTTCTCGTCCACAAAGTATTTCAGGTACTGCCCGGGCAGTTCAAGATTGGCAAAATCAGGAGGATAGCCGGGATATGCGGCGGCGAAGTAGTTCCAGCCCGCCCACTCGGTCTCAGTTCCTGGGATATAGGGATAGGTCCACAGCACTTCGCCTCTGGAGTTAGTCGCAGGAGTCATTAGCTGCTTGACCGCTGCGACTTGTTTTGCGTTCAGGCAATCTGAACCGTTGCTTCCAGCAGCGCAGGAAATCATCTCTGGCTGCCATTTGCAGGACGGTGGATCGGTGACGAGCCCTTCTTCGACACCGGCCTGAGCACCACAATTCTGCAACACAGACTTGTGGACTACCTCAGCGGCTGCGGTGTTGAGCACCGAGCCGCCATGGCCGTCGTTAACGGCTTGGGCAAACCATGCCGCCGCGATGGTGTTGCGTCCGGTGTAGTCGTAGACCGGCGCGCGGGCTATCAGTCCATCGAAGTCCTCCGGGAACTTTTGCGCTTCGAGGAGAACCGCCTGACCGCCTTTAGACCCACCCGCCATGTAAGAGCGCTTGATTGGCTGGCCGTAATAATGCGTGGTAATGGCCTTGGTGATGAGAGTGACGACGTGATTGCTGCGCCAGCCGAAGTCTTCCTGTAGTTCAGGGGCGTTTGCAGCCCAGACGCCGTCAAACCCCAAACGGCTGTCGTGCCCGCCGTTCCCCGTCGCCGATGCATACCCACGCGCCAAACCAAGATTGCAGTATCCCCCTTCGAGATAGCCGCAGAAGCCGCCGCACGCAAAAAAGAAGAATTTCCCGTTCCATTCGGAGGACAACGGCAGTTTCAACTCGAACTTGTTTTGGGGCGCAACGTAGCCAGTCACATCGCAATACTGACGGATGCGGCTGGAGTTTTGAGCGAGAATGGCGCCAAAGCCAGCGCCACCGTATGACGGACGCTCCAAGCCGTCGGCTGGCGCCTCGACCAGCCGCGCCGAAGTAATGAGAGCAGGCCCTCCGGGGGAGATTTCCAGGTTGAGTTGCATCAGTGCAACGCACTTCTGCGCTTCCGATCCAGACGGTGCGCCGGGCGCATTCTGCGCCGCTGCTAATGTCGGCGCGACGTGCAAAAGCAGCGCGGTTGAGGTCAGCAAGGCAATTCCACGCATGCGTACCTCCTGTCTTCAGTTAATTGGCCCAAAAGTCTCGTAACCAGACGCCGTGAATAGTCATGCGAGCGTTTCTTAATTATGCGAAATCATGCTTGGCCTGATGTTCGGGTTGAGCCGCAGGACATTCTGCGGGTCGTACTTTTTCTTGATCTCCATCAGGCGAGCATAGTTCGATCCGTATGCTGCTGTCACAAGCTGTTCGCTCGTTTCGCTCAACGCGTTGATGTACAGCCCGTGCGCTAGGGGTTTCAGTTTGTCGCATAGAGCGTTCGCCCATCGCACCGCGCTGTCCTTTTCGTCCCGGCTACTCCAATTGCCGGAGACATCTATCTCGTAACCCGGCTGCCTCATGGCAAAGGCCATGTGGGTCAAAGGCACACGCGTCACCGCGCCGCGGAAATTCCCGATCAACACCATGAACCTCCGGGGTGCGTCCCTAGTGGCTGCGGCAATCGTTGCAATAACGGCCTCGCTGACTTCCGGGAGGAACGCGTTGGCGACGAAGTATCCCGACGGCTTTGCAGCGACGGCAGGAAACCAGCTCCGCTGCGCCTCCAGATAAGTCGTCGCGCGGACTGTATCCACCTGCGGCTTGAGCGGCAGTCGTAGCGGTCTAAGCAAGTCACTTCCCACGGTCGGTTGGCCACAATAACCGACGAGCATCTGAAATCTCGGTCCTTGTTCAGACGGCAAAATCAGCCCGGCGGCCGACATTTCATCCGGCGCCGCCGCGGTGAACTTGACGTAAGCCTGCAGCAACTCTGGGATTCGTCCCGCCGGATAGATCAGCGCTCCCGCTAGAACGTCGGTCACAGGATGAAGCTGATACTCGAAGGTAGTCACCACACCAAAGTTTCCGCCTCCACCACGAATCGCCCAGAAAAGGTCTGGATTGCAGTTCTGGCTGGCTTCGACCTGTCTTCCGTCTACGGTCACGACGCGAGCCGATACTAGGTTGTCGCACGTGGCGCCGTACTTTGGCATCAGGGCTCCTTCTCCGCCGCCGAGCGTCAGCCCACCAATTCCCACCGTGGGGCACGTGCCCACGGACGTGGCTAGGCCGAAGCGCTGCGTCGCTTCGTCCAACTCACCTACGAGTACACCCCCTTCTGCACGTCCGAGGTGTTGCTGTGCGTCAATTTCAACTCTCTTCATTCCTGAGAGATCGATGACCAGGCCACCATTACATACACCGTATCCGGCGGCGTTATGGCCTCCGGCGCGCGCGGCCAGCGGTAAATTCTGCTTCTGGCCAAATTCCAGAGCCCGCGCAACGTCGGACGCGCTAGCGCAACGCACGATTAGCGCTGGATGCCGATCGTAGGCACGATTCTCTACCAGGCGCGACGACTCGTAGTCGGACGCCTCCGGGGTAATCACGTGGCCGACAATCTCCGAAGCCAGTTTTCGGATCGCCGGTGCATCAAGCGGAGCGGAGTTCTGTTCGCTTATCCCGAAGATGCGTCGCACTCCAGCAGGCGCCTTAGCAGGTCCATAAAGTGCCGCCGCGGCGACCGCCGTGCGTCGGACGAATTGTCTTCGACTGATCAGCACTTTAATCCTCCCCTCCGAGATTTTCGACCTGATGGCCTCGGTTTATCTCGCCAATTAATCGCTAAAACGTGAAATAGATGGCGAGTTGCGCTCGGGAACAGTCCATATCGACGAAAAACGAGCGCGTAGAAGGAGTGGAAATTGGTCTCTCGATTGGAGCACAAGACCTCCGGTCAGCCGTTAGACTCCGGTCAGAGCGTCTTCAGGAACGCGATCAGCGCTCTGCGATCTTCCTCGGACAAGTTCAATCCAAACGGGTGGCCTTTCACGGCATACGTTTTCACACCGAACGGTTTGAACCCTGTCGGAACGTAGTCATCGCGAGTACGGCGCGGGTCGAACCAGTCTTCCAGCGCTGCGCACCAGCCGCTATGCCCGAACATCCTGCGGTACCACACACCCTTTAGCGACGGCACCTTGTAGTAGCCGGTGCCGCGCCTAGTCTTTAGAGTCAGATTGGAATCCGTGCCCACACTCATTGGCAGAATTTCGTACTTCTTCAAGTGGCCTTCCGGGATGTTGAATCCCTGTGCGGGTGTCAGCTTGTTGTTGGTGTAGAGCGGCGGCGTGTGGCACATGACGCAGTTCTCGCGCTTGAAAATCTGCTGGCCTTTCTCGGCAAGGGCGTCAAACTTGTTTGGGGTCACTGGCGGTTGAAGTGAGTAAACGTAAAGGGCGAGGGCATACAACTGCTCGTCGCTGTAGCGGCCCTGAGTTGCTGGGTCCGGCAACTCTTGAAACCGAGGCGCATCGGCTGGAATAAAGCCGTGGTGATTTGCGACCGCGTCTCCGCCGTCAAATCCTCCCCGATTCATAGCGGCATAACGCATAAGATCACCAATCGAGGATTGCTGCTGTAGGCCTGTACGATCGAGATAGCGTCGGTCTTTGACCCCAATGAGGTCGGGCACCTGAGCGGGATAAAGGAGGCTAGTCCGCTGGCGGGCAACTACGCCCGGCGGGGAAGCTTCCTGCGCGGCGATCAACTCCTCAAGCGACATCTGGTCGATTTGCGCTTCAGGGTCGGGGTCGAGCCACGGCGTAGCCCAAAGCGCACGGTATCGAAGGCGAAGACGTGCCAATAATTTCTCGCTGTCCCTGGCTTGAGCGGCGCGCAGGCTGTACGCGGCGGCGCGAACCACGGGTAAGTTTCCCTGCGCGCCTTTCAAAATGCTGCCGTCGGGCATGACTCGCGTGTGGCACCAGGCGCATGAGTTTTGGCCCACTTCGACAGTTCCCTTCTTCCTAACGACATACCGCACGAACGGTATCGTTCCATCTGCCGCCACAGGAGTGCCCGTTTTCTTGTACCAGGCCGGATCTTCGATTTCTGCCGCCGTAACAAATCGGTCTAAATCGACTGGAGCATCAAAGACGATCGCCCCGGCTTTGATCCAATCCTCATCAGTCTTCAGCAGTGGAGCAGTACCGGAATCATTCCACTTGATGACCGGTTCTTGCCGCTTCAACCACTCCGTGTACCCCGGCGGTTCGCGATCGGGCGCATACACGGGATAGTTCCTGTAGATTGGCGGAACTGGTATGCGGTAGTAATAGTCTGAAGAAACGTGTTTAGGTGAGCCGACCGGGTTGGCTAACGGCACCTCGAGCGTGGCAATCGCGTTGTCATCCCAGGCCTTTGGAATTACATGCGCGACAGGACTGGGTTTCTGTGGATGCGCATCCTGACTCGCGGCGCCCATACTCGTCAGGAGGATCGCAAGCAGCCCAATATATTGGGAGGCCGATTTGATTCGCTTTCTTCCTGAGACCGTGGTCTTCGCCGAGATATTCAATGAGGACAACATCTTTCTTTGCGTGTCGAACGGAGACAGAATCATCCTGACAGGTACATGCAGCTTCTTCGGGCGACAGTAGAGCGCCGCTGGAGTCAGGGCACTCTGCTGGACGAATAGTCTTCGACTGATGCGCGCCATGCTCAGCCTCCCACCGAAACCGTGTTCAGTGCAAAAGGTCACCAAGTCTCTGCATATAGATCGCGAGACGATGCCAACCTATGTTTCGCTCGAGAATCGTAAGAATCGGATGATGCGCCAGAATCAGAAGTGCGCCGCCCCACAACGTCGCACGCTGCACTTTCCCGATGGACCACATATCATAGCCCGCCAGCAACACCAGCAAGGCGTAGCAACAGAAATCAGCAACCAAGCCGCTCCCGACTACCAGAATGGGCCAACGTGAGAAGGCTGCGTCTAATAGTGCAGCTGTTGCGATCAGCATCAGCCGTTTATGCGCGGCAGGATTGAAGCGCTGGCGATAACCGAAATAAATCGGCGTCGAGAACACCGTCAGGTCTACTACTTGGAGGAAAGGAAATCTCAAACCGGGTTCTTCGTGGCCGTGGTGCCGGGACAGAAACTCACACGTCACCGCCAGACCGACGAGGACCAGCAGGCACGCCAAACCGAAGCCTGCGACACCCAGTCGCCGATGTAGGTCTACGCGGTCGGCTGCAACCAAGGAGGTTTGGGCTAGCAGCAAAAGAATCCACGAGGAAAAAACCGCCGCATGGATGTGCACGAGCAGCGGATGTGGCGGAGTGGCAAAAGCCTTCCACTCAGGCAGTTTGAGCACGCCCTGGAGGTAATAGGATTGCGAGAACCCTAGAAATACCGAAACGAGAATGAATGCGGACATACAGGGGAAAAAGATATGGTCATATCGCGACCTGATTCGTGGTGGCGTTTGTGTTGCTTGTATTGCAGTTGCCACGAGTCCTTCTTTGGGTTCGGCCAATCAATGCAGAAAACGTGAAGTCGATGCGGGGGCCCAGGCCGGCGTTCCGTCTTCCCATTGATTGTCTGTCAACGGGCGTTGGCCGGAACCATCCGCGTTCATCACAAAAAGCTCGGCATAGGGCTGAGGAATGTCGTCGTAGAGCGGCGCCTCGTCTTTGAATCCAAAACGAGCGCTGCTGAAGAGAATATGCTTTCCAT
>Ga0306926_10003016_pt1 | contig 17330 bp, 15 predicted proteins | sample flu12Cox44000178_FD_203759 | JGI IMG/M metagenome (GOLD analysis project Ga0306926, IMG submission 203759) | Lab enrichment of tropical soil microbial communities from Luquillo Experimental Forest, Puerto Rico - flux8day.12C.oxic.44.000.178 (v2)... | ecosystem: Environmental > Terrestrial >... | reverse complement strand
CGACGAACATCCCGCTGCCAAAGCTTTTCAGCACGTTGCCGTTGGTGTCAAACTTGAAGATCACGTTCATCTTCTTGATCTCGCGGGTCTGGGGGTCCAGACAGCTATTAGCGCCGCAGCGCTCGGCTACCCACACTGATACGCCGTCCCTATCAATATCCACGGCGCTGGTCGAGCCCATGTTTCGGCCATCGGGGAGCTTGGCCCAGTGCTCAACGGTCATGTATCGATTCGGCGCATCGTTGGTGGGCTCCTTGGTATCGAGCGGTGCTTTAGGGTTCACCGAGGCGGCAGCGGCCGCTCCCGCAAAACAGCCGGTTGCTATCACGCTCGCTAAAAACAAACCGACAATCTGAGCTTTCCGTGGCATTAATGAGCCTCCTTGATGCTTTGAGAAGATTCTATCGCTCCGAGACCGCGCCCGTCAGATGCTTTAGGAGGCCCGCTGCGAGGTCCGCCTTCGAAAACAGCAATACAAGGGAAAATCGCTGCAAAAAAACCTCAAGGACCAGAACTCAAAGCGTTCCGGGGCGTTATTCGTGAATATCGGTAGCTAACTGAGCTGCAATGTCAAATCGGTCCTCAAGCCGGAGGAGGCGTCGGGGCAGCTCTCGTGGCAGGTCCGCCGTTTCCCAAGCCGAAGAGAAACGGTTGGCTTCGTCCCTCGTTATGGGTCTGCCGTCAGGCGCGAAATACTGATTCTCGGGCTGCCCCAACCGCATTCTGTACAAGGTCTCGCCTTGGAATCGACGGCGCAAATCTCGAACGTTGGTGGTTGGTAATCCGGCGCCAGTCGAAATTCGAGACGCTTCAATCGGGCGGCTTGGCTGCGTGTATTCACCTCAGAGTATGCTGCTTTGCAGTTTCCGCGGCCCGTTCCAGTTCCGAAACGCGGGCTTCGATGTCCTCAATTTCGACAGCTCTGGCGGAGTGCTTGAAAATGCTATCGGCTGCTCTGACGCGAACTGAGGCTGGTGCGCTAGGGTCCACCATGATCTTCATAAGAGTCGCGGCGGCTGCGCTGGTGGCCTGTTGCAACCGGGCGATCGACTGGCCGAACGCTTGCCGGCGAGACTCCCGGGACACTGCCGCGAACTCAGTTATCTTGAGCCAGCGCAGGAGCGCTCTGGTTCCAATCCCGCCGGTTCGCGAGCGGATTGAAACTGCTGTCGAGGCAGCAGGCGGGCTCGTCATAAAGCCATTGGAGTTGTGGAGCCGAGCCGCTGGCTTCGAGGGCGAACCGTCAAGCGTTCGGCTGTAACGTTCGCCTGATTCCAATCACAAACAGTCAGCGCCAAGGCGAAAGCCTCCGCGCAGGAAGGAAGTTTCCATGCCTCTACTTCTAAAATTCGCTCGCAAAGCCCTCACGAACGTCGACGACCCCGCCGGTCGGTGGCAGTTTGAAGGGGGCTCGGTTACTCAGGAAAACAAACACGTAGCCAATTACGCCAGCTTCAAACGTGTCACATTCCAGGGGACCGATCAGGACAATCAAAACACGGCATCAGTAACGACCATCATTTTCTTTATCGGCGCGCATCCGCCCGAGTCCATCACGCTCGAAGGCGCCCACGACTTCAACTCCGGCGACGAAACTGGTAGCGTTAGTGCAGCCTCGAATACCCAACATGCTAATATCGGCAAGCCGTACACGCGCACCGGCGCTACGGACCTCGTCCATATCGGCTGAGGCGCCGATTTCGAAGGCACAGTCGACCCGGCATGCCGAGATTCGAAGCGCTGCAGCTTGGCTGTAGTGAAGATTTCGAGGTGTTGGAGATACATAGGTTTTGGCGATTCAAATATAATTGTTCACCTGTGTATTGATATGGAGACGGTGAGGTTCTGATGAACCGCGAGGCGGAGCTTCTCTTTCACGAGCTTGCCGACCTTTCGCCTGCACAACGGGAAAACTGTTTTCGGGGAACGGCACGTACCGCCTGAGTTTGCGGACTGAAGTGGAGCAATTGACGAGAAGGCGGTGGCCACATTCCGCAGCAACAGTTGCGTGGGCGCTGCACTCCGGCACTTCAATGTGGAAATCGATGTTGTCTCATTGCCAGATGACCTGCGACGTTCAGTCGAGGAAGCCGAGAGGCGACAGGCGAAAGGCCATCAGAGCAGGCGTTCAGACTGAGAGGACTTGCCTTGCAGGCTCCCACCAAACCACCCGGACGCTTTAAGTCGCCTAACCGCTTATCTGACCTTGTTGAGCTTTGTCGACCATTAACAGACAATATCGTCAGTTAAGTCGAAGAGTGATCGGCGGCGGTCGGAATAAAACGATCGACAGACTACAACGGAATTGCAACCTGGCGTCAGTTCGATAAATGCCCTGAATCGAGCGGTGCATCCGCTATGCTCGGCAGTGGGCAATTACTAGGGTGATGTCATCCTGCGGTTGGCCGTCGCTGAATTTCTGGACGGCACCGGCTAATGCTTCGATCAACTGGTCGACCGGAAGCTGACGATACCTTCTTATAGTTTCCAGCAATCTGGCCTCGCCAAATTCTTCGTCCGCTCCGTTGGCAGCCTCGGTGACACCATCGGTATAGAGCGCCAGCGTGTCGCCCGGAGCAATCGTGATCTCGGCGACCTGGCATTGCCATCGCTCAAACAGTCCCAACACCGTGCAGGTAGATGGTAACCATTCCGCTTGCGCAGTTTCGCCGCAGCGCAGCAGGAGCGCGGGAAGATGTCCGCAATTCGCGTAACGGAGCCTGTGAGTGGCGTCGTCGTAATCGGCGAAGAACAGCGTGGCGTAACTAGACGTGTCGGTGGTCTGGAAGAACAAACGGTTCACAGAAGCCAGCAGCCCGGACAGGTCATCGACAGCGGCCGCATATTGGCTGCGCAGATTAGCCTGTAGGTTGGCCATTAAGAGGGCTCCCGGCACTCCTTTGCCGGCAATGTCGGCCAGCACCAGGGCGAGGCGGCCGGGCCGCAGTTCCAGGAAATCGTAATAATCCCCGCCGACTGTGCGAGCAGGAACACAGCGGCCCGTATATTCGAGAGTCTGCATGGCGGGTAGTTTCTGGGGAAAAAGCCGAGTCTGCACCTGACGGGCGAACTCCATTTCCTGTCTCGCGCGATTCTCTGCGTCGATTCGCTCTGCGATCTTCTCGGCCAGACGGATGCTTTCAAGCGCGACGCCAGCCTGACTGGCAACAGACGCCAGCAATTGTTTGTCTTCCCGGGAATACGGTTCTTCCGACAGCCGCAAGCCGAGTACAACTAGTCCCGCCAGCCGGCTGTCCCGCCCCAAAATCGGCACTAAGCAATCCGGCTTGAGCGCGAAATTGAGCGGCGCGGGGACATCGGCAAGGCTCTCACCCGAGACTTCCCAAGGCTTGCCTCGCCGCGCCAGCTTCGCGAATGCGGATTGAGTGTTGGAAATGGTTCTGGCGTTCGGAGGGACCTCGCCGGCTACCGCCAAGAGTTGATCGTCGGTGCTCTCGAGGTAGACCACCAAAGAGCTGGGCCGCAGAGCTTGTGTCAGCTGGTGCTCGAGCAGTGCCGCCATTTCGTTGCGGTCGCTGACCGTGCGGGTTTTCTCCAGCAGATCTTCCAGGATGATGCGCGCGTCGTAAGCATTGCGGAAGAAGGCGCGGTCGATCCGCTTACCAACGTCCTTGTGGACCTGCGCTCCGGACCAAAGCAAGAGGGTTCCAAACATGGTGCCGAGGGCGATCCCACCGGGCACGGCTTCTTCCGTAAAGTGCTGCAGATAACGAGCAAAGAGCAGAGCGAAAGCCAGCGTCACACCAACGCTCAGGATGACGAGCAGCACCGCGAACCCACGTTGGACCAGCAGGTAACGGGCGCTCCTGCGAAGCAGAACCGGAATCTCGAGCACGCGATGCTTGACGACCGCATACGCAAAGGACAAGGGGAACAGCCACAGCACAACGACTATCGTGGCGCCAACCCCAAGAGACAAGTGAAAGCCGAAAAAATCCTGGGCGGCCAGCGCCAAAGTAGGGGGCACCACTCCTACTAGCGTTCCCCATAGAATTACTCGAATTTTGCGGACGGCTTCGGCGGATGTAAGACTCCACGCGTTCCAGGTCAAGGAGAAAATTCCTAGCAGGATGAGCCCGTAGTTGAACATCAAGACCAACACTTGGCCGAAACCAGCGGACAGCCATCCTAAAGAGGCGGCCTGGCTGGTAGTGCCTGATCGCAACGCCGGCCAAGCCAAGACTGCTCCGAGCCCAAGCGCCGTCCACTTCAACCAAGGAAGGCGCCGATCCAACAGGGAGCGCGCGGGGAAGACTGCGAAAAAGAAATAGAAGAGTGCCGCGACGATGTTGTCAAAGATTGCGCGGTATGCCACGGCTATCGGCCGCAGAGATGGGGGCACGCCGAGGAACGAACTGGCGAAACCCGGTATCGCGATGATCGCTGCAAACATCAGAGCCAGGAGCCATGCGTTTCGATCCTCCAACCGGAAGAAGAGAACCGCCAAGCCCACGATGAGGAATGCAACTGGAAAAAGCCGAAGGATGCTCTGACCCAGCTCTTCCGCCACACCCGCTTCGGCCGATGAGGCAGAGCTTGCCCGAAATATGGCGCGAAGCGCGACTGGAGTTGGAACATTAGCCCGCCGGACGGTCAACTCAACGGAATCGCCTGGTTGGTGCTGAGCCCACACCCGGGTGAGAGAATCTTCCCTTTCCAGTGGAGAGCCGTTAATTGCAACAATGCAATCTCCTGCCTTAAGGCCAGACCGTTCCGCGGGGCTGCCAGCCGACACGCTCAGGACCAATTGGCAGTGCGAGGTTAGGAGATACTTATTGTCGCAGCCGAGTTCCACTGGGACGGCACGGCTGCCATAGAGCATCCAAAGTCCGCTGTAGAAGGTGGTGGCGGCACCAAATAGCAGCGCCAACCCGATCAGAAGCGGTCTTGGCAAGGAGGGATGCGTCATACTTCGCTGGCAATCCGCCAGTTTCTAAGCTCACAACCGTTACACCTTCAAGTCTACGCTTACGTTCGCCATGGGCGGCAGTTCGCCTTTTTTGCGTAGTTTCGCTGCATCCAGGTTACAAGAGTTGGCGGAACGATGACGGCCGGGGAAGGCGTGGTCCATTCACCCGCTCGGCCATGACGAACTTGAGAGGTCGATGCTCAAGACAGACACCGGCTCTGTCATTTTGCTGAGTGCAGGAGGCGAGCAGGAGGACTTGCGAGCGTTATACGTGAATATCGGTAGCGTTCCGGCTAGCTCGGATTACTCTTTTCGCGAAGGTACAGCAGCAGTGGCAGTCCCGCCGAGACACCCGCCAGGAGCACCGCCACAACCGGAAGCCACCACGTCCTGCCCAACCGTTTGCGTTCAAAGCCCGTGAACACAAACACCACTAACGCAGATACTATGACATCCACGCCGAAGAACGCGCTGATCCGATTGGCGAACAACTGATCGACCATCAGTCCCAGCTTCAGACCGTGTTCTTGGACCCACGGTCCAAACTCGAGATACGGGATGATCACTCCGACCAAGAATAGGAGCATGTAGAGATTCCGCGGCTTCATCTGGACAGTGTGACATCGGCTGCGCGTCCGCGACAAATCGCCGGTGCGGTAGCATTCCCCGCGTCCGTCTCAAGGTGTCAGCTACCGACAGGGTCGGGATACCCGTCGCCTTTGGCGGTGGGAAGTAGGTGTGGCTCGCCTCACAACACGCCGGCTAGGCTCTTAAAAGCAACGCGGCCAGCTGCCCTTGGTCAGCCATCACCTCGGGTATGACGCTGTCCCGGCAATACGGCGGCCAGACCCGACCAGCCACGCCCGTTTCTCTCAAACAGCATCAACATGCGCCTATTTGACATCCGGCATCCCTCACGAGATGCACTCCTCAACTGAGGCGAATCGCACATCCGGGCGGAACATTCATAAACCGGATCCCGTCGCGTCAAATAAGTTCTTTTGAAGGGTGTCTTTCGGAGGATGCGCTTTACGCTGGCCTGGCGAACCGAGCCCTTGGTAATGATTCTACCCCAAGCGAAGCTTTTATCCAAACATTTTGTCGGTCGGCTGTTTTTTGGCGATTACGCTTGGATCTCCGCGTGCCAGCGAATTCCTACAAATGGCCGAACCAATCCTCAATTTCCTGCCAATAGTAGATGAGCTGGTCGATCCAGGAGAGTGACTCTCCAGGCAGAGGGTGGACCAGACGATGAAAGTCTGCGGGAACCTTGAAGAGTCTTGGGTCGAGGGCTGCTTCCGAGAACTCCGTCACTTCCAGGAGATTGTCACCGCTTTGTTCCCACACCGCGAGGCCTTTGGGTGCGGGGCCGCTACGGCTAACCTTCACCTTCGGGATCGCCGGCTGGCCTGGTCGGCCGGAGCTTGCGGCCAGGACAAAGACCGAGCCGACACGGCTCAGTGTTGGAAATTGACCCGGAATGTCGAGATACCACCCATCGGTGACGATTTCCGTGATATCTGACGGCGGCCGATCCCGGTACTCGATATGCCGGCGCTCGGTGGTGATGAACCGGCGGGCAGCGTGTCCGAACATCTGCCGCTGTTCGCCCCTATCGCGGGTTTCAATCTCGACCACGACCGTTTCAGCTGAATCGGCGGCTTCCGGCTTACGGGTCGGCGTGTGGACAAGGTATTGACGCAGGGCGGCATCGACGCTGATCGACCGACTGTTTACCCAATCCACGATCATGTACTCGCGGCCTCCCGGTGACTCAGTGCGGCAGAAATGTTCCTTGCAGTAGTAGACCAGTGAGGTAGTGCCGCCGCGGCCAAACGACTCCTGAACGCGGATTTTGAGGTCTGCTTGCAATGGTGCGGCGAGGCCACTGATCAGGAGCGCGAGCGTGCAATCGCGGAGCCCGAGCATAACGGAAGTCTATCGGATTCGGGTTGCTGAGAAAAACTGGGGGGACTTCTGGGGCTACCTCAGGGGTCAAATAAGAGGAAATTTGAGCAAGGATGGGTAATTCGCGACGAACGCCTAGGCTTCGTGCAAGTCGGGCAAGCGGCGCGTTGTGTAGAGGTTGCGTTGAAAACACGGACTTGGATTGGCTCTCCTCGTGGACGCTTTTATGAACTTTCTGCTGAGCCCCACTCCAGAGGGTCGGGACCTACTGCTTGGGATAAGGCAGTTCGGATCGCCAATCTCCCGCCCGGCCGCCTCACTGGAGGGCTTGCGGCCCTGACCATACGGGCGTACGTCGGGGTATCGACTTCGACCAGCGCTGTGAACTGCAAGTACGGGACTCCGCGAGCATGCCGAACGTCAGGAGTGGCAGCTTGCGGATATCTGCGAGGAGTGAACAGTGGCTCGCGAAGACCAGCCTCCCTGCACTGAATCGACTTATAGCCGACGCCCGAGCAAGAAAGTTCGATTGCCTCCTGGTATGGAGGCTGGACCGGCCGGCCGCTCACTGGTGGAATGCCTGAACAACATCAAGATCCTGGAGGAGAACGGCATCCGGTTCATCTCGGTCACCCAAGGATTGGATACGGACATCCGGAATCCGGCGTCGCGGTTTCTGTTGCACGTGCTGGGTGCCGCGGCGGAGTTCGAGCGGCACTGATCCCAGAGCGGACGCAAGCCGGCCGAGCTCGTTACAAGCGGGATTTCGAGGGCCGCAAGGTGGGCAGGACTGTCTACAGCCGATCCGGCCGGAACATGCCGCCGCACCGGCCAAGAACAATGCTCGACCGGGAGGAGGTGTACCAACTGGGGCGCCAAGAGAGGTCGTATCGGCAAATCGCAACTGCCTTGGGCTTGGGGCCTGGGACGGTGGTCGGACGGTACAGGAGCGTTCTAAAAGTTCGTAAACGGGCACTTGGAACAGAAGAGGCGACCAATCCGATTGTGTCCGAATGTCATCGCCGCCGCAAATCGCACGTTGCATTCGAAGCTCGCAACTACTCGCTCATTCAAGAAAGTGGCGTTTTTTTTGAGGTAGTCACTCGTAGTCGGCATACCGTCGTCTGATCGTCGTCTCCCAGCATTTGGACGTCTAACACGACGCGCCGAAGTTGCGGTCGCGATGCCTTGAAATCGGCGTCTAATGGCGCAAGGACTGCCCGGGCCCAACGCCAGCGTTAACCTTGAATATCGGTAGCGTTCGACCGAGGCTGGATGGCCCTCCATCGGTTCCTGATTGGGGCGAGCCCATACGCTATCAAGGTCTGAGCTACGGGCACCTTGGTCACACTTACTTCACCTCGACGAGCTCGATTGCGATGCGGTCCGGCCCCTCGATCATAGCCGCCCGCAAGTTGCCCCACGGGTGGATCTCTTCGAGAAACGTTACTCCTTCGCGCTTCAATCGGGCCACGGTTGCCGTCAGATCCGACGTGCTCACCGCCCAGTGGTCTACTATCTTCCCGCGCGGGTTGACGAGGCCGCCACCCGGCCACGGCCGGATCAAAATCGAGATGTCGCCGAAGTTAACGGCTCCGGCTGGGTCGCGCACGAACCCGGTTTTCGCAAATGACGGCCACGTCGGCGGCGCGTATAACTTCGTATGGCAATCGCCGTGCCCTAGCGGTGCAGTCCCGGCATTGCGCGCTTGCGGGATCGTTGCACCTAGGTGCGTCGCGTACCACTCCATCGCGCATAGCGGATGCTCGTGATACATGTGCACGTGGTTGAAGCGCTCCGTGGTGCCAGCTTGCGCGTTCTCGATCATCGTCCCGTCTGGACCGCGGAGGTAGCCGAAGCCGCCCTCGCGCGTAGGCTGGACGCCCTTGACCCGCATCTCTAGAATCTGCTCCTGCGTCGGCAGCCCTGGTAACGTGTCGCTCGACATGTCGACCAATTTGCCATCGGCGGCGTCCCACATCTGCGCGATCTCGAGGCCCATCGCGCGGAACTTCTCGTTGTATTGTCTGGAATTGGGCGTGTTCCAGCCAAAGTGCCAGATCGAGGTTTGGGGCCCGGATAACTCGTTTTGAGGGGTAATCATAACCTTGCTGAACAAAAGGTAGACGTTACCAGTCTTGACTGCCTCGTAGCCGTTGAACGTGGTCTTCGTGGCCGACAACGAAAATGGTCTGGGGTAATACTCGGCGGCTTTCGCGGGGTCCACCGAGTTCAAATGCACGTGGTGAAACCGCAGCTGTTCAACCACCGTCTGTACCGCTGGCCGTTCCTGTCCAGAGGCCGGACGAACGATCGTGATTGAAACGACCGCCGCCACCATCACAATGGGCGATGACATATTCATACGCAAACTATAGCAGCCTCGGACGAGCCCCGATTCTCGGTCATCCACTGAGTTGGCCGGTTGACTGGTTGGGACCGGCGTTAGGCGGTTATCGGTATCCATCCAGGACGGCCGCGCGCACAGGTCTGGCAACCCTCGCTAGCTGCACGAACGCTAGAACTGCTAGTGTCGTAAAGACGATTGTCTGCGCCACTCGAAGCCACAGCCAGGCATCCGTTCCAGTCTCCCCGACTAGGGGACGTACAGGGTCATGTGGCCACACAAGCGTGAAGAAGGTCAGGTCTCCTATGATGTGGACCACGAGGCCGGGCAGTATCGAATTGGTGAAGAGGGCCATCGCACCGAACGTGATACTGGTTAGAAAGTAGAAGACCAACCTCGGCCACAAGGGCGAACCCACGGGGGGGTGCGGCCCCACAGCAAAGAGAACTGAAAGAATCAAGATCGCAACTGGCGGGCGGAACTCTTCCTCCAACATGACCTGGCCGTAGCCCCAGAAACCCGCCTGCTCCATCACAGGGCCGATGAGAGAGCCGGTTACAACCATCAGTGCAGTCGTCAGCCATGGGTATTGGGACATGTCGGGAAGAACGTTTCCCGGCATTCTTACGAACCGCGTCATTACGATCCAACAGCCTGCTAGCGCGACGATTGATAACGCTCCTGCCAGCAACGCCCAAGCGAATACTCGGGCCGGCATGGCCCGTGCGCGAAGGTAGCGGTGACGCACTTCGGCGGTCCTCCGTGGAACCCATTTACCTCCCAGGTATTGCCACGCAAGCCATACCAGCAGGACGATCACTGGAACGGACCACGGGATTTCTGGACTAGTCGCGAGATTGACCGTAATCAGAGCTGACCAAACGCCTTGGAGGAATAAGGCGATAAAGAACGCCACAATTCCAGCCCGCACCACTACGATAATCCTGCGAGAGAGGGAATGTTCTCGTGTCTTGATGGGTCTTCCTTAAACCGAACATCGGCTGATCATCCGAAACCGGAGATCAGCTATAGTCTTCAATGATTCGATCCTACGACAGCCGCGGATTCGAGGCAGGACCGGGAGGCGGAGCAGAACGGCCGCAGATATCGCTAAGAGTCCCTCAACTTCCGGATTGCGCGTTACCCGCCCCAAACCTCCCAGAACGGGACTTTTGACTCCCATAGCTCTTCGAATCCGCAGTTGGTCTTATGCGGTCAAATCAAGTGATCGGGCTGATGCCTTAAACCGCCGTGTCCGAAGTCAACATTGACTCAGCGGCTGCTCTCCCGATAAACGAATGATAACGAAAGGAGTTCAGCGAAACTGTTTCAGCGCGACAGGATCTCGACCGGAAGATTCATCATTTTCGCAAGGGCGGGCCAGCGTGGGCTGGAGCGTAGGGGCTGAAGGAAACGTGCAAAGGCCAGATGAGTGGCCTCCGGGTCACGCCGCTCGATCATCTTCGCATAGTAATCTGCTGCAACTTCGATCTCCGAACGTTTATGCGCATGCCGCTGCTTTGTGGCTACGTGCCGTTCACATGGGCGGCACGGCGACTACACCGCCCGGTTGAAGGTGCGCCCACTAATTGTCGCCATTCCGTCGAGATGCTTTCGGACTCTTTCGCCCTGTCGCAAGTTTGTATCGAACTTCGCGACTCACCAAGGCCGCCAATCGACCTTCGTTCTTGCTGATGAATCGACGGACTGCATCGGGATCTCGTGCTACCAGCGCTCTGAGTGCCCATGAAAGTGCTTTCACGATCATCTCATCCCGGTCACCGATAAGGAGGCTACAGATCCGAAGTGTGCGCCTGGCATCACCTCGGCCGCCTCTGGCCTTAACATTCAACGGAACCGTGCTTACAAGGGCCGTCCGCCGCCACCAGCGGTCCTTCGACTTGGCCCACTGCTCGATCGCTTGATCGTCGATATGACCTTCGCGCCACGCCGGCCCTGAGAGATAGCATGCAAAGCAATCGACTTGATCCCAGCTCGAAATGCCTGAACCCAAATGCTCCAGTTGGGTTAAACCGAGCGTCGCGAACGCATCCGGGCGACTCGCGATCAGCTCGTCACCAATGAAGCGAGGGACCCGTCGACCAGCGATTAATGCCGTGGCAATCTTGACCACGTCTCGCGGCGCTAGTGCTTCAATGCGTTTCGAATATTCGCGCCGTAGCCGCCTCAGTGCCGGGGCGTTTCGAACGGGCAGGCCTTCGACTCGTGCTTCGATTTCCTCGACCAGCGCCGCGACGTTCATCGCGTGTAGCCTACCACATCTTGGAGAAATCAGTGGCAGACGTTTCGTGACAGGGTGGGGCAGCAAGTGCTGCCGGAATTCCTGTCAGTCTATTCCGATCCGACTGCCAGAAAATACGGCGCCACGGAACTGGCTGGGTTCGATAAGTTCGATGACGAGGGCGTGCGGGCGCGGAAAGTCACGGTTGTCGAGAACGGCATTCTCAAGAATTTTCTGATGTCGCGGCTGCCGGTGGATGGATTTCCCGAGTCGAATGGCCACGGCCGCAGAAATATCACGCGTCCGGTGGCGGGCCGACAGTCCAACCTGCTGGTAGTGGCTTCGCAGACCGTGAAGCCGGAGGAGCTCAAGAAGAGACTGATTGAGGAGGTGGGTAAACGGAAGCTGCCGTACGGACTGTATTTCGAGGATATCGAAGGAGGTTTCACCGCGGTGGGAAGAGCAGTACCGAACTTCTTCGAGGTAATTGCCACGATGGTATATCGTGTTTACCCTGATGGCCGCGAGGAGTTGGTGCGGGGGGTGGATCTGATCGGGACGGCGCTATCGACCTTCAACAAGATACTGGCGGCGGACAACCAATCCGCGGCGTTCAATGGAATCTGCGGAGCGGAGTCGGGGGTGGTCCCTGTTTCGGCGGGTGGTCCAGGATTGCTGTTCAGTGAAATCGAGGTGCAGAAGAAGGCGAAATCTCAGGAACTCTCGCCGATTCTGGGTCCTCCGAGCGACGACAAATAAGGAGTTGATGATGACCACAAAGTTACTTGGAAGCCTCGCCCACTGGCTGGCAGCGGCGTTGTTCCTGGCTTCTGCCCCAATATTTGCTGCAGATGAGGATGTTATGCGCGCCATGCAGGACGAACTCGCGCGGTCGATGAGAAAATTACAGCTCGAGAATCTCGACAAACCGTACTTTGTGGCGTACCGAGTAGTGGAATTGAGGTACTGCGGCGCTGCCGCGAGTTTCGGGGCACTGACCCAGAGCGCCTCCTGCGAAGTGCTCGACCAACCACGCAACCGCGGTCTCAGCGTTGAGGTCCGCGTAGGCGATTACAACCGGGACAACAGCAACTTTTTCGCACCCATGACGACGGCCGGAGTAGTCCGTCTCGGGCCGGCCGGAGTGTTGATGCCGGTTGACGACAACTACGACGAGATCCGCCGCCAGCTCTGGCTTGCAACCGACAGTGCATACAAAACCTCTTTGGATACGTATGCCAAAAAGAAGGCCGCATTGGAGCATCGCACGCGGCAGGAAAATGTTCCCGATTTCAGTCACGAACCGGTGATCCAGAATGAAGAAACCGAGCCTCACGCCGACTGGAACCCACGGGACATGGAAAGTATGGTGAAGGCGCTTTCAGTGTTGTTCCGCGAGTCGCCAGGCATCGACAATTCGCAGGTGCGGTTCACCGGCCAGAAATGGGTTGTGCGTTACGTCAACTCCGAAGGGACCACATACCGCCGGCAAAAGTCATTCGTTACTTTGCAGGTGTCTGCGGACACCCAAGCCGCGGATGGCATGCCGATGGCTGATGACGAAGCGATGTACGCCCGGTCCAGGCCAGGACTTCCGGTGCGAGATGAAATGGTGAAGCGGGTCCGGGCTTTGGCCGCTCGTCTGACCGCGATGCGCAAGGCCGCACTCGTGGATCGCTATTCGGGGCCGGTGTTATTCGAAGGAGAGGCGGCCAGTGAGTTGTTCCTGCAAACGGTCGGAGCCGCCCTGACAGGTAATCCGCGCACGGTGGTGGACGATGTCCGCTTCGAAGGTATGTTCAGTGCGAACGCCGGGCTGAATGACAAAATCGGCTCGCGCATACTGCCCGATTTTGTGAGCCTCAAGGACGCGCCGTCGGCGCGCGAATTCCACGACCAGCCGCTGTTCGGAAATTATCAGGTGGATGATGACGGAGTGAAAGCGGGAGAGACTGAACTCGTGGACAAGGGCATTTTGAAGGCCCTGCTGCACACTCGTGGTCTGATTCCCAACACTACACACTCCACGGCCAGCCACCGTGGTTTCGGCGCTTCGCCTTCGAACCTGCTGTTTACCGTTGACAAACCAATGACCTCCGACCAACCGAAGGCCGAGTTGATTCGCATCGTTCAGCAGCGCAATAAAGACTACGGCATCGTGGTTCGACGGATCGCCAATCTGCAACTGGCGGCATCCCTGTTACGCAACCGCATGATCATGGCCGGCTCCGGGAACGCCCCGGGCACCCTTCGCGTCCAACCGCTCCTGGAGGCCTACAAAGTCTTTCCGGATGGCCACGAAGAACCTGTCCGCAATCTGGAGGTAAGCGGCCTGACGTTGGCGGACTTCCGCAATATTCTGGCATTCTCTGAGCCATCCACGGTATATACGGCGCCCGTCCTGATTCTCAACCGGACCCCGATGACAAGCATAGCGTTTGTACAACCGGGAGGGCCAATGGAAGTGTCGGCTAATGTGCCGTCGATGCTTTTCGAAGACGTGACGCTCACCAAGCCGACCGGCGACGTGCCGATTCCGCCGTTCAGCACGCATCCTTATTTCGATAAGTAGCGCTTTTAACCTCGGGCAATAAGGCGTATGGTCGTTCAAGCAACTTGTTCCCACTCGCCTAGAGGCGGCTGAGCTGTCCAGATTGCTATGAGTCGCCCGGCAGGTGCAGCGGCTGGATTGATTTGACACTCCTGTCGGAGTTGCATGAATCCTAGTCGGAGACGCTCCCAAAAGTCTGCAGACATCGCCTGGCAGAACCGCCGTCGCCCGGCCAGGATTCCCGAGGGGCTGACCGGTCGATCCGAGATAAGAGCACTTTAGCGATTCTTTATTTCCGAAGCGGGCGTCCCAATTTGGGCTACCGATACGCCGGAATAAGGAGGGCTCCGCAAAGATGACCTTCGGATTGCCGACGCTTCTCTGGCTCATCTACCGCGGAAGCCATACCGGCAGGCCTTGGAGTGGCGATGTGATCGGTGGAACCGGGACGAGGCCTAATCAAGACAGTCGAGACGCGACTAGGAGCCACCACCGCGTGGTCGCGCGCGCTAGCTTCTCGACGCCGGCGGGTGTGCGAGCTTGACGACGGACGGTATCTGTTTATGACAAACCGACGCGACAATCCGTAGCTTATGTCAACATACAGATCCTTAACGCGATAGACTATTGTTCAAATGAACTGTCCTGCTCGCGGTCTGCTCGCCGCTACGGTTGTCATTGTGGCATCCGCGTGCCCTCCAATCTCGGCTCAGGCGCAAACCACTCAAACATCCCGGGCGGCTTCTCCGGATCACGGCGGGATTGTGTTTACGGGCAGCAGCATTTTCCAGTTCTGGACGCATCTCCGGGAGCAAATAGCTCCCCTCCCAGTTCTCAACCGGGCGATTGCCGGCACTGTCACTCAGGACATGCTAGACCGTATCGGACAACTGGTTTTGCCCTACGAGCCGCGCATCGTGGTCTACTACTGTGGCAGTAACGACATCAGTGCTGGCGAGGACGCCGCCGCCATCATCGAGCGGACGAAGCTTTTCATTAAGGCCCTTCACGAGAATTTGCCGAACGCATATTTCTTTTACACCTCGATTCAGAGGGCACCGGAGAAGCGCGCGCGCTGGAATGTCGTCGAGGCCGTGAACAGCGAGATGAATCGCTACAGCCGCGAAGCGGTGAACGTCGGGTATATTGATCTGAATCCGGTCTTGTTTGACAGCCGCAACCAAGTAAGGAAGGACCTGTTTTTGCCCGACGGCCTCCACTTCCGCCCAGAATCCACGGCGTATCTGGAGTTTTCCCAGATCGTCAAGCCGATTCTCTTCAAGGCATGGGAAGGTGGCGCCGGGCTGCCAAAATCGAACTAATCGGCCGGGAGAACTGAGGACGATGAAACGGAGATTGTAGCCACATCTAAAGGTCACACCTAGACCGCTATCCTGAGCTTAATCCCATCGTTCGGCGCATGTACCAGGTCTAGCCGCGTCCCGAGGGTGAGGGACGCATTCGACGAATGAAAGGGGACTTCGCGCCGAGTCGGGCACGGTTTTGGAGAGGCCTGACGATGAATCGTAGCAGGGCAATTTCAAGCACTGCCGATTCACGATCCGATTTACAGATGCGGGGCCGCGGACCAACAGCTAATGCAACTGCGAGTGTAACCGCGCCGCTGCCGGTTCCGAAGGTGCCTCTGCTTCTGTCGGGCGCAAACGCGACCGAACTGACATAGTCTCACCGCGCCGACGCCGAAGCGGTCTGGCCACCGGTATCGAGATTCCAAAGCCGCAGAGTCCTAGCCGCACCGCCGGAAAGCCCCCGGTCTCCTCCCAACGAGACCGCGACCGCTCATCCCAGAGAGCCCGCTAGTCTTAGTCTAGAAGATGAGACGAAATCCGATCTCAATCTGCCGGGGGCGCCGAGCGCGTATACCCCCGTACCCATGCCCACGCTTAATGGCTTCCACATCCTGATTCCGGTGACACCACAGGCAGGTACATCTAGTGTGGGGACCGGTCAGAAGGACTTGATCTCTTTCATCCGATCTGCGTTGACCACGTGATCGAGGAACTGCCGCTAGTCGCTGACTGCCTGGCACTGCCCCCCTGGGTACAGGTCGGTGAAGGGTGCTTGTGAGCATCCAGTCATGCCGACGGGCCGGGTGCAGATCACTTTCCCTTGAAGTGGCGTTTCATTTCCATAGCAGGGGCGCCAGTCGGGCGACCAGTGGCTCTACAAGACACGCCAGATCGTGACTGGAAGGAATAAGCACCCGGCGCGTTGGATGCTCTGGCGTCCGAACCGCCGTGCCCAGATCCCTTCAGCCCTGCGCTCCGCAAAACCCATCCGCTGGCGAATACGTTGAAACCAGAGGATATTGTCCGGCCGACGATAGGTGTAAAATTGTCCCTTGCTACACGTCCTTCGATCCTCGCGGGAGAAAGTAGCGTAACATGATCGATCACGGAGATTTAACGATGCGAAAACGTTCTCCCTTGTTCCTTTCGTTGCTGGTTCCAGCCCTTTTAGGCCTCGGCGGATATGCCGTCCTCAAAGCGCAGCAAAAGACTTCGACGGCCAGCGCGAAGCGCTGGTCTGATCCAGCCACCTGGCCTGACAAAAAGGTGCCGACCAAAGATGCTGTGGTCACCATTGAAAAGGATATGAACGTCGTCCTCGACGTCTCTCCGCCACCGCTGCGCAGTTTGACGATCAACGGCAAACTGAGCTTTGCGGACAATAAAGATCTGGAACTGTCCACCGAATGGGTCATGGTGCACGGGGAACTGGAAATCGGCACCGAAGCCAGGCCCCATACGCGCAAAGCCACAATTACCCTCATCGACAAAATCAAAGACGAAGATATGAGTGGAATCGGTGGAACGAATGACCGCAGTGACCGCGGGATCATGATGATGGGTGGAACCCTGAACCTGCACGGTAACCGGACGAACTCCTGGACGAAGTTGTCCAAGACCGCCGAGGCAGGCAGCAACTCGATTGAAGTCCTGAACGCCGCTGAATGGCGGGTCGGTGACGAGATTGTCCTCGCGTCGACGGATTTCGATCCCCGGCAGGCAGAGCGGCGCACCATTGCCGCCATCAGAGGCAATCGGATCACGCTCGACAAGAAACTGGACTACATGCACTTCGGCAAGATTACCTTCGACGTGGATGAACGTGGCGAAGTCGGCATGCTGTCGCGCAATATCCTGATCCAGGCTTCGCCTGACGCAGACACGACGCTCTTTGGCGGCCACATTATGGCGATGAACGGGAGCAAGATGTTTGTCGAGGGCGTCGAGCTCAATCGCATGGGTCAGAACATGCATCTGGCCCGGTATCCGATCCACTGGCATCTGATCGGCGATGCACAGGGGCAGTACATCAAGAACTCGGC
>Ga0306926_10003015_pt1 | contig 17331 bp, 12 predicted proteins | sample flu12Cox44000178_FD_203759 | JGI IMG/M metagenome (GOLD analysis project Ga0306926, IMG submission 203759) | Lab enrichment of tropical soil microbial communities from Luquillo Experimental Forest, Puerto Rico - flux8day.12C.oxic.44.000.178 (v2)... | ecosystem: Environmental > Terrestrial >... | reverse complement strand
GGACCCTACGGAATCCGCGAATTCACCAACATAAAGACCGTATGGATCCGCGATCTCTCCAACTAGCTCCTTCATCGCGCTCCCACTCTCGTCCAAGTTGTAACAAAACAGCAACTTGACATTAAACCCGGCCCCGTATATGAACGGGGAGTTTCCAGGGCTCTTCTGGGTTGCCGAACCCTTCCCATACGTTTATTTTGGCGGAACGGGGAAAGCGGAGAGCTGTGCCGGATAGTGGACAAGGTTCGTTTAGGCGGCTTACCGACGGTTCGAGTTGGACCAAATACGGGAGGATTCATGGCCACGCAAACAATGACAATGGCAGGTGGCAGGGCCGAATACAGCATCTGGCGCGTCATCATGGCGTCCTCTGTCGGGACGATGATCGAGTGGTATGACTTTTATATTTTCGGTAGCCTGGCCGCCGTCCTCTCCCCCAAATTCTATCCACCGGGCAATGAAACCTTTGCTCTCATCGCTTACCTCGCGACCTTTGCCGTGGGGTTCGTCGTCAGGCCCTTCGGCGCTTTGTTCTTTGGCCGCATTGGCGACCTTGTAGGACGAAAGTACGCTTTCCTGGTAACCCTCTCCATCATGGGAGGGGCCACGGCCCTCATTGGCATTCTTCCCACTTATGCGACTGCCGGCTGGTTCGCTCCTGTCACCTTGCTTCTGATTCGCGTGCTTCAGGGATTGGCTCTTGGTGGCGAATATGGCGGGGCGGCGGTTTATGTCGCCGAACACGTGCCGGATAATAAACGCGGCTTCTATACCAGCTTTATTCAGATTACGGCCACGCTCGGCCTGTTCGTTTCGCTCATGGTCGTTCTCGGCACGCAATCCTTCATAACAAAGGAACAGTTCTCCGATTGGGGCTGGCGAGTTCCTTTCCTTCTCTCCATCATTCTGGTCAGCATCTCTCTTTACATTCGACTCAAAATGAAGGAATCGCCCATCTTCTCGCAAATCAAGGCTGCCGGATTGACCTCGGCCAAACCTCTCACCGAAGCTTTCACGAAGTGGGAGAACCTCAAGCGCGTCTTGATCTCTCTTTTCGGCGCAACGGCTGGCCAGGGCGTAGTGTGGTACACCGGCCAGTTTTATGCACTGTATTATCTTCAAACCGTCTTGAAGGTGAATCCAAAGACTTCGAACATCATCGTGGCAATCGCCATACTCTGTGCCATGCCTTTCTTTACTGCTTTCGGCGCGCTCTCCGATCGAATTGGCCGCAAGTGGCTCATGATGGCCGCATGCCTCCTCGCCGTGCTTACCTACATCCCTATCTATAAGTCCATGGAAGCAGCCGCAGGCAACAACATCAATGGACTGAAGTCCGCGCAAAACAAGGTAACCGGCGCGATCAGCCTTACGGCGCTCACGACTGACCCAGCGACGGGCCTGCAAGTCCCCGCTAAGGAAGCTCCGAATCCGAACGTACCCAAGCTTGTTTTTTTGGTCTTCATCCAGGTCATTTATGTGTGCATGGTTTATGGTCCTATCGCCGCCTACCTCGTGGAGGCCTTCCCCGCAAAAATTCGCTACACCTCTCTCTCCTTGCCTTATCACATAGGAAATGGAGTCTTCGGAGGCTTATTGCCGCTCATTGGTCTCTCTTTGTGCGCGCGCACCGGCAACATCTACGCCGGCCTCTATTACCCGATGATCGTGGCCAGCATCACGTTCGTCGTGGGAAGCTTGCTCCTCAAGGAAACGCACGGTCACAAGATCTGGGACGAGGTCGGTGGCATGAAGTAAGTCGGCTACCAACGATTGACTCGCACGCCTGCCGAGTAGCATTATTTGTTCCGCGGGCTGTGCTTCTGCCATTACCACGTCTGGCGGTTCCCCGCCCCCCTGCAGCGTGAACGCGCCTTGCGTTCCCTAGTAAAGTTTGTCTTCATCTCTTTTCCTAAGGGAGTGAGTATCGTGGCCAAAGCCTCCGTAAGAAAGCGCACGGAACCTAAGTCTCATACCAAGAAGTCTGGCGTGACCGAAGCCCAGATCGCGGTCCATTGGAAGGAAGAGGAGTACATCCGTCCGCCGGCCCGCTTTATCGCGCAAGCCAACCTGAACGATCCCCACATGGTTGAACGCTTCAGCGAAACAAACTTTCCGGAATGTTTCCGCGAATACGCCGAGCTGCTCCACTGGGATCAATATTGGCACACCACCCTGGACACCAGCCATCCGCCCTTCTGGAAATGGTTCGTGGGCGGCAAATTGAACGTCTGCTACAACTGCGTGGATCGCCACCTCGCCAAATACAAAAACAAGGCTGCCCTCATCTTCGTTCCGGAACCCGAGGACGAGAACCACGTCGTCATCACTTTCCAGGAACTCTATCGCCGTGTAAACGAAGTCGCCGCTGTGCTCCGCGATTTTGCCGGACTGCAAAAGGGCGACCGCGTCACCATCCACATGCCCATGATCCCCGAGCTGCCGATCACCATGCTCGCTTGCGCTCGCCTCGGCGTGATTCATTCCGTCGTTTTCGGTGGCTTCTCCGGCGAAGCCTGCGGCTTGCGCGCGGCGGACTCTGGCAGTCGCGTTTTGATCTACGTGGACGGATATCACCGCAACGGCCGCTGGGTGGACCACAAAGCCAGTGCCGATATCGCCGTCCAGACCGCTAAAAAAGAAGGCCAGCCCATTGAGAAGGTTCTCGTCTGGAAGCGTTATCCCCAAAAATACACTTCAGATTCGCCAATGATCATGGAACGCGACTATTTTGTGAACGACGTCCTCAAGGACTTCCGCAACGCCGTCGTCGAACCCGTCTCCATGGATGCCGAAGACCCACTCTTCCTGATGTACACCAGCGGCACTACCGGCAAGCCCAAGGGCTGCCAGCATCGCACCGGGGGTTACCTTGCCTATGTCACCGGCACCGCCAAGTATTACCAGGACATTCATCCTGAAGACGTTTATTGGTGCATGGCGGATATCGGCTGGATCACCGGCCATTCCTACATCGTTTATGGCCCGCTTGCTCTCGCCGCCACTAGCATACTTTATGAAGGTGTCCCGCAATTCCCGGATGCCGGCCGTCCCTGGCGCATTGCCGAACGCCTCGACGTCAACATCTTCCACACTTCCCCTACTGCCATCCGCATGCTCCGCAAGGCTGGCAGTGACGAACCCAAGAAGCATACCTACAACTTTAAGCACATGACCACCGTCGGCGAACCCATCGAACCCGAGGTCTGGCGCTGGTACTACGAAGTCGTGGGCAAGGGGGAAGCCGTCATTGTGGACACCTGGTGGCAAACGGAGACCGGAGGTTTTCTCTGCACCTCCAAGCCCGCTCTCGATCCCATGAAGCCCGGAAGCGCCGGCCCCGCCTGCCTCGGCATTTATCCCATCATCTGGGATGAGGAAGGCAACGAGGTCGCCGCTTCAAACACACAAGCCGCTGGAAACATCTGTATCCGCAATCCCTGGCCTGGCATCATGCAGACGATCTGGGGAGACCCCAATCGTTTTGTCAGCAACTACTACAAGAAGTACAACAAGAATCCGCACAGCAAGGATTGGCGCGATTGGCCCTATTATGCTGCCGACGGCGCTGTGCTTCCACCGGACGGTTACTATCGCATCCTCGGCCGCGTGGACGATGTCATCAACGTCGCCGGCCACCGGCTCGGCACCAAGGAACTCGAATCTGCCTGTCTTACGATTCCCGAAATCGCCGAAGCCGCTGTCGTGCCCGTCGTGGACGATGTAAAGGGCCGCGTCCCGGAAATCTATATTTCGCTCAAGCCCGGAGTGCTCCCGAAAAAGCAGATCCTCGAGAAGGTCACTGCCACCATCGAAACCATGATCGGCAAAATCGCGCGGCCCAAGCGCATCCACACCGTTCCCGACATGCCTAAGACGCGCTCTGGCAAAATCATGCGCCGCGTCCTCGCCGCTATCTCCAACCGAATGGATACCGGCGACATCACCACGCTTGCTAATCCCGATATCGTGGAACAGATTCGCCAATTGGTCCAGGGCCGCGAAATGGGTCCTCTTGCCGAAGGCCCCGAAGACATCAAACGCTTCGGCGAAGAACGCTAGCGAGAAGTGCGGGATTTTGGCCCGGTGAGGCCAGGCCTTCCGCTTCTGACTCGGTGAGCCGCAGCAGCTCCTATTGACCGCTGCAGCCCTGTTCGGCCGCCAGCTTCACGTCGGGGTCTAGTTGCGCATTGCGCCAACCGTGGGTTGAGCATACTTGCCAGGTCTCCAGCCCCAACACGCCACGGAGATCCGCACCCTCAAGATTCGCTCCATCGAGCCGCGCTTGCCGCAGGACGGCTCCCGCGAAATTCCCACCGCGCAGATCTGCTCTCGACAGATCCGCTTCCAGGAAAATCGTTCCCTTGGCCTCCACGCCGGTCAAGTTCGCTCCCATCAATTTCGCTGCGGATAGATCGGTCTGTTCCAGCAGCGCGAGGGAAAGGTTCGCATCCTCCAACTTCACATCCCGCAAGTCCGCGTGCGCCAGTTGCGTGCGCAACAGATTCGCGTGCCGTAGATTCACGGCATAGAGCGTCGCGCGCGTCATGTCCGCCGTTGTCAGCGTTGCTCCTTCGAGATTCGCGTAGGACAAGTCCGCATTTTGAAAACCAGCTCTTGAAAGTACCGCTCCGCGCGCATTCGCGGACACCAGATTCGCTTTCTCCGCCTGCAAGCGGTCCAGTTGCGCGGATCGCAGGTTCGCTTCGCGCAGGTTTGCTCCCCGGAAATCCGCTTCCGAGAGGCTCGCTCCCTCCAAGTTCGCCCGCCACATCCGCGCATTCGCGAACGCCGCGCGATAGCCCCGCGCGTAGCGCAGGTTGATCTCATTCAGCCGCGCCCCATTGGCTTCCTGTGGAGATGCATCGCTGGCCGCGTTCACCGGCCCTTTCGAAACACTTTCTTCTGTAATGTCCGCATACGGCCGGAAACCAACGGACTGAAATACCGTCGCCGCCCATCGCCGCGGATCTCCACGCACCACCTCGGGCCTGATGTTCATGTCCGGCGGTAGACCACGAATTACGCCAAGTGAAAACAGAAACATCATCAATCCCGCCGCCATCGGTTTGCGCAGGGCCGACAACACATCCTTCACAAACGTGGCGGTACTCTCATCGCTCCAGTCACCCGGCCGTAGCACTCGCGCCACAATCCGGGGCAGCCCACACGCCGCAACACAAGCCAGCGTAAACAGGAACACGTGCAGCAGCGTCCCGCGATAATCCTGCAGCACCAGGTAGCGCAGCCAGAAAAAGAACAGAATCGCCGGCACTCCCCAATACGCCAGCAATTTGGCAACGGTCCCCTCCACTTGCGATAGCGGCGAGCGCGGATCTCGTGACCATTTCAGGTGCGTGCGGATCGGCCCCATCAGGTACCACGATCCATCTTTCTCCGGCGTTTGCCCGTCCGGGAAAACCGCGGGCAACGCACCCATGCTGCCCCACAACCGAAGCAGAAGGAATTGCAGCCGCAGATAAAACACGGCCAGTAGCAGCGGTGCCCCCAGATAGAAACCCTGCAAGGGAAGAAAATTAGGAATGCGCGCCGTCGGCGCCGCAGATGCATCCAGCAATAGCCGCAGATCCGTCGTCAATGCGATCAGTCCGCAGGCCACGATGCACAATCCAACCAGGAGCAAATAAAACCACCTTGCGGATTGCGTGAATTGCCCGATGGTCTTGCCGCCATCATGCGCCGAGACGGCCTCGGGCAACGTCGCGTCGAACAAATTTGTCCCGCCCAGCCGCCCCGCCCACAATCCCTGAGCACCATACAGATTCGCGCCCATCAGGTTGGCGCCGGAAAATTCCGCGCCCAGCAGGTTCGTCTCGCGCAGGTCCGCTTCCACCAGATCCGTACCGCGCAAATTCGCCATCGAAAGATCGGCCCCGCGCAGATTTACTTTCTGCAGTGAAGCGCCCTGCAAATTCACAGCCGTCAAATCGGCTCCCGCCAGATTTGCTCCGGAAAACTCACCCCGCACGCCTTCCTTCCCGGTGCTTTCCGCCCACAATCGGTGCTGGTCCAGCACCTCGGCAAGCTCGAGCAAATCCTCTCCGGTGGCCCGATGTCCTGCCTGCAACTCTGCCTCTGCTTGTGCTTCCGCTAGGGGGATAGGAACTACTGCAGTTTCCGGCTCTGCCGCCTTAACCTCTCCTGCCTCCCGAGCTTTTTTTCCTGTAGTTTCCGTTTTTGCCGTTTCGAGCGTGGTCTCGACCGGGGTATTCGTGCGGGCTTCTGCCAATGTCTCTCCCATCGTGCTTGAATTTGCTCCTCCGCTCGCTTCGGCGGGTACTTCTTCTTTCATCTGTGCTTCGAAAAGAGCCAAAATTTGCGCTTCCATCACGGGATCAGGCGTAATGCTCCCAAACTCAGCCAATTCCTGCGGCGTCGCTAAGCGCTCGGCCGCGGGCCTATCGACGTTTCCGCTTTGTCCGGAAGTATTCTTCGCCGGTAACTCCGGCATGGCACACTTTCCTGTCGCCTCTTCCCAGAGAGGCTTCTGAACTCTTCCCGTGGGCAAGGGATACCTGCATCATGTCCGAGCCCGCTCTGGAAATCGCCTGACCCAAAGTACAGGCGTCGCCTGAAGGACAATGCGAGCCCTCGACGCACTTCCAACCTCATATCTCAATGAAACGCCCGAAGGATCCTTCCGCAATCCTGATTGGATCACGTTAGTTAGCTTTCAGCCTCTTAGATTGGGGATCTCGAACTACCAGGTGGGATCGATTTTTGATTTCCGAACTTACAACTTAGAATAACTTCAGACTCAAAAAAACTGCCGGGGCGCTCCGCTGAGGGGCCGAGGCACCCCGGCTATTCCCGCCCGCCTCCGCAGTGAGCGAGCCAGGAAGTCTTTACCGAAACTCTATTTACGCGAAACCTAACCTACATTTCCTCGCTGCCGCGCAGGAATTCATACCGCTCGATCGCCGCTACAACGCCCACGGCACCTTCTTCGCGCGGTTCGGTCCGTTGCACGCGTCCCAGGCAGCGCACCCGAACCGGGCCCGCCAGGGTAATTTCATTCGGCAGTGTCAGCAGGATTTCGACGGGGGAGCCCTCTTTAACATCCTTCGAAAGAAAGAAATAGACTCCGCGCGAACTGACATCGCGCGATTCCGTCATGGTTTCGCCAACTGCCGCTCCGGTCGTCCATCTCACGGTAAGCGGCAGCCGCATAGAAAATCGTTGGGTAGTACGGCGCTCTGACCCGGTCAAGGCAAACCTCCCGATTGAAGGACTGAGTCTATCCGGGGTATGGCCACGGAACAATAGGACTGAGGATTCAAATTGGTTCTCGGTGGAAAAAGTACGAATGTACTAGAACCAAGCCAAAAAATAGCACAAAAGTGCCGTTTTTGGCTCCTTCCCGGTAACAGGCAAAACCAGGATGCCGCTAGGTTGAGTGGTCGATCAGGCGGTGATGGATGGCATACAGCGCCAGTTCCAGCCGGTCGGAAACGCCGAGTTTGTCAAAGATATTGTGCAGGTGGTTCTTCACCGTCTGCTCGGAGATGAATAACTTCTCGCCAATTTCCTTGTTTCGAAATCCCTGCGCCACCAGTTGCACGATTTCTTTTTCGCGGTCGGAAAGCAGCGGCTTTTCCCGCCTTGGCCCCGACTCCGAAGACTTTGCGAAGGCTTTCATTACTTCCGCCGTCATCCGGTTATCGAGCCAGATTTCCCCGGCATGCACGCGGTGGATGCTCTTGACCAGCAGATCCGTCGCAGACTGCTTCAGCACCACGCCACGCGCGCCCAGCCGCATGGCTCGCACCACGTCGCGGTCGTCTTCCGCGGCCGTCAGCACGATCACGCGCGTCGGAATCTGGTCAAAATTCACTTCTTCCAGCACCGCCAGGCCATCTTTATCCGGCATGCGCAGGTCCAGCAGCAGAATATCCGGCTTCAGCTTCGCCAGCATCTTGATGCACTCGGCGCCGTTCTGTGCTTCACCGACGATCGTAATTTCGTCATCGCCGTCTAGCAGTTTCCGCAGCCCGTCGCGGAAAATTGCGTGATCGTCGGCCATGAGTACGCGTACTTGTTGTTTGGTCTTAGCCATATCAGCCGAGTGGAACCTCTATCGTTAAGCGCGCACCATGCCCCGGGTTTGACTCCACGGTCAAAACTCCGCCGACCGTGCGCGTTCTTTCCTTGATGGAAATCGGACCAAGCCGCAGGCGGTCAAGCTCATCCCCGGTAAATCGCCCGGCGAAGCTGAATCCTTCGCCGTTGTCGTCCACCACTAGGGCGAGCCGGCTGTCATCCTGTGTCAGTTTTACCACGACATGGGAAGCCTTCGCATGCTTTTTTATGTTGTTGAGTGCTTCACGGTAAATCTGGAAAAGCTCCCGGCAGACCCGGTCCGGCGCTTGCAATTCCGCGGAATCAATCAGTAAATCCAGCGCCAATCCCGCCTCGTTCCGGAAGCGTTCCCCGAATCCCCGCATCAGGTCCACCAGGTCCGCGGACTCCACCCGCAGGGGCCGTAGGTCGGTGACAAACCGCCGTAGCTCCGAACTTTCGTTCTTGACTGTCTGCTGGAGCGCCGAAAGCGCCGATTCCGCCTGCTCCGGCGACGGGGTAACCTTTCGTTTCAGCACGTCCAGTTGGATCTCGTGCAAGTCGCGGGAAATCCTGGATCGCTCAGCTTCGATCGCTCGCGCCCTCATATGCCGCAACAAGAAAACGCTCTCGATTGTCGAGCTCACATGGTGCGCAATGGTCTCAAACCAATCCAGGTCAGCCTTCGTAAACGCCGCCTGCCCCGCCTTCCGGTTGATCAGGAACAGACGCCCTGCCGGGTGTCCCTCTTGGTCGAACGCCACGCAAAGAAAATTCCGCATTGCGTATTCTTGCTGCGTCGGGCCGGGTATCCGCGGCAGGTTTTTCATCACCTGTCCCGTCCGCCGGTCCCATCCAAAACCTGCTCCGCGCCCGTCCATCGAATTCCAGCACAGCGAAGCTTCCATATCATCGAGCAGAAAACCGTCCGACCGCGTCACCGGCAGATTCTCTGGCGAGAGGCGCTCGCTCTCGCCCGACTTCAGATGCCATAGGAAGATTCGTTCCAGATCCGTATCGCGATACGCCAGCAGCGCTCCTTCTGTCTGAAACTCGTCGCAAAGCTCTTCCAGCATCAGCCGCAATGATTCCGCGAGCCCAAGGTCCACGTGCATGCTCTGGGAAACTCTCGTCAGAAATCCTTGCTGCGCAGCGAATTGCCGGTTCCGGTCGCCCAGAAACGCCATCCCCACGGTGCCCAAGAAGGAGGCCGCAAAGAAGGAAACGGAATACAGCAAATTCTTCGCTTGGCCCGGAGGAGCAGCACCGTGCATGTCCAGCGCCAGCCCGAGCAAGAGCAGTCCAAAACAGAGGGAAAGCGAGAACCGCAGATTCCATCGAAAGCCCGCGGCAAACGCCACAAAAAAAAGGAGAAACCACGCTGGAAGCAGTTCCGGCGTAATGTACAGAAAGATTCCGGACACGAGGATGTCGCAGATCAACGGGAGCCGCCAGTTGTACTTCCTCAGCGCCCGCTCCACCAGCAAGATCACTATCCCAGCTACTAGATAAGCGATCAGAAAAGAAAGCGGCCGCTCCACTTCCTTCGCGGGCCTTAACTCTAGCAATCCCAGCACGCCCAGCAGCGCAACCACGGGCCGCGCATAGGCCAGTTGCAGGTCAAAATGATTGCGATTCAATGCTTGCGGGTTCATGCGCGGCGAAACCGTTCCCCTGCCCTAGTCTAACAACCCGCTCTGCCTCTTTCGTCGCTCTCCCGCCCCGCGTTTCCACCTTGCTAAGACCTAACCGAACAATCCCCGAAGGGCACTCATTTCAGTGCTCTTGAATTTGTGGGACCGTGTCTGACACGTTAGGTTTCTGCTCTTGCACCGGCATGTCCGGCCCACGCAACCTCTCTCTGCGAACTCTGCTCTCTCCGTACACTCTTTTCTTCGGCTCCCCTGTTTGAAGCGCCGTAGGCGTCACAAATTAGCCCAGCGCGTGAGCGCTGCGTAACCAACGTACGATCCATCTGGCGCCGTAGGTGCGGCACGCTCAGTCTGTCACGCCTCGCTTGACCTGCCTTTCGCAAGTTGCGGGCCACAGACTATCCGCTCTTTTTCCCGTTCCCTTCGCGTGTTAAACTGTGTTGCAGTGGTGGGAGTAGCTCAGCTGGTAGAGCGTCGGTCTGTGGCTTGGACGGCCTTTCTCTATCCCGTTTGTTCCCAATCTCCGCCATTCTCTCTGATTCACCCCCTTTCGCCCCCTTTCGCCCGCGCAGTGTGCAACGCAAAGTGCAACGCGGCTCCTTGTCCGTTCGACTGAATTATGAGATAGGTGTATGTATGAAAGAACGTCTCTCAACCCGCCAAGCAGCTAAGAAATTGGGGCGCACACTTATTACACTCCAGCGTCATATTGCGGCGGGAACGATCAAGCCGCCGCCAGTGGTAGAAGTGGGGACGGTGAGAGTCCGGCTTTGGACGGCCCGCGATATTGAGAATGCCCGGAAAGTTTTGGCGGGCATCAAGCCAGGGAGGAAAAAGAAAGCGTAAGAACCAAGTATAAGAGGTGTCGAGCAATAGCCTCGACGAGGCTACGGCTACGGCGGCGAACCGACTACCGCGAGGGTGTTTCCGCGGAAGTAACGGGCTTGATACAAATAAAGGAGAGCACATGATGATACCCGTCTGGAGACCTATCCGTTCGACAATCAGAGGACTTTGGGCGTCTTTTACACATGGCAGCGTTTCGATTACGGGCGTGGCGAAACAGTGGTCTACGTACGTGGCGAAACAGTCGAGGTCTTGGGTTGGGAGAAGGTAAAACGCTGATGCTGGGGCGGCATCCAGAAGCAGTAAAGCGGGACGCCATGCGGCTTCCGCGCTAGAATGTGCTCCCGCATCCTCCACCAGATTGCCGAGGTGGAACATGAACGAAGAACTCCTAGCAATGGCAGATGCGTGGCGTAAGACCGCATTGGAAATGCTGCAAAAGTGTGAACCCGCCAGCCGCTCAGCGATGGCAAACGCGATGTTGCTCGCTTGCGCCGAAATGTTGGAGTGGAAGCTTAAGACGAGCCACGATAATATCCGCGCATGATAGGCGCCCATAAGGTCGGTGATCGCCTGAGAGTTTCACTATCAGGCGGCAGAATCGTCGAGGCAACGGTTAAAGCCATCCATGAGACGACGGAAGGCTTGCGGTTGGTGATGAGACGGCGCTGATTTATCTGTGGCAGGCCGTCGAGAAGATTCGATAGGGGCTTGCAACCTAGTGTACCCCCACTATTTTCACACGGTCGGTTTGGACGTGTGTCGTAGCGTTTCATGACCGCCCACGGTGATCGCCTTTGCCAGTTTCAACTGTGGAACTCTCGCCGCGGGAGAAACGGTCAGCGCGGATGTGAACTTCATGTCCGCCGATTCTCCTGGTTTTTCTGACGCCACCGACGTGTTGCTGATGTCTAACAACTCTCTCGTCGCGACTCTGTTTTCAGCTCAGGCTGGCATTCTCCTCTCCGTACTGTTCGTTCTGTTTGGTCGTTCTCGATCACTGCAAAACAGGGCAGGGAGGGGGCAGTTTTCGATTTGCCCTTATTGATCCTTCTTCAACTCGACGGCAATCTTTAGTTCATTATCGGAAAGCGCAGCGACTTTCCGGTCCACGGTTGGAATCCTTCCTTTTTCACAAGGACAACGTACTCGCCAGGCTTCAACCGTAAAGTGGTCGGAGTATTTCCAACAAACTTTCCATCGAGTTCTACATCTGCTCTTGACGGATCGCTTTCAATTCTAAGGATAGCTTCGTTCTTTGCGGCCTCGGTGGAGGATGCGGGGATTTGTGGGTTTGCTCTTGATTCGGCCAGTTCCGCATCGATTCCCGCAAGTATTTTCCTAACTTCCTTCTGTCCCGAACCCCAAGAAAACACTTTGCCACCCGACCGCAACACGCCAACTGTCACCTGCGAGCGGTCCGCTGCCACGGGGGTAACGACTAGCCTCATGTTGTACCCCCACGACCACGATGTAATACCCACGTGAAAATCAACGGTGTAACTCTTATCGTTCTTTGACTGTACTTCATGTTTCTGTACCTGAATTGACTTAAGAGCAGCGGGATAGACCAGACTCGCAGGATAATCGTATTTCCGCGAGGCCCAAGAAGGAGCATTTTCCTCGCCAGATTGCGTCCTGTCTTCTTGTTGAGCCGCAATGTCCAAGGTAGGCTTTAGGAGCGAACGCTGTTTTTCATAGTCGGGATGATCTTGAGCGCAAACGCACGCTGCCACGAAGAAAATAAGTTGACTTGTAAGGAGGAGATGACGGGGCACAGACATCCCTTGTTTCATCCAGCAGCAGAAGAATGAGCGGTGAGTCTCACTGTGGATTATATCCGACCCTGGGCCGTCGCTCGATAAAATGGGACGATTCGTGAGCAAAGCGAGCAAAACAAGGTTGGGTCTCCTGTTTCCTCCCTTATCGCCGGTTGAGGCGGGAACGATTTACAGAGACGCTCGACAAGATCGCAAAGCGGTTGAGGATGTCGGTTTCCGACCTCTTTGCCTTCGACCGTAAGTGAGGCGTGGAACCTACAGCATCGCAAGGGCAACTGTACCTAAACTGTACCCGATTCTGGCGGTTCGAGCGGCAAGGGCGTCAGGGGCATCACCAAAAATCAATAAGTTGTGTGCTGTCAGTAAGGCATTGTACCGGCTACATAGGTAACACTTTTGGGCCGAAGGGAACCCAATAAGAAACGTAGGGTCCTAAAGTACCCTTGGCCCTGCCATCTGAATGGTAAGTGCGGTGGTCTCAATGGGTCGACGCAACACTCAGCTCGAACCCACCTTGCATTGAAAACAAAAGCTAGAATCGTTCGCTAGGTTAAATCAGCCGGAACGCCACCCTGGCAAGGTTTTGACCGCGTACAGCCAAACAGATGGTTCTCCAGGGGAAGTATGGTCGGATCAACTGATTAGATGGTGTTGCATCGACCGGTTGAGCTGGCAGCGTTAATCAGGCATGTGAGCGGGGTCAGTCGTATGAGGAAACCAATAACCTCAATACGTCGACTGTGATACAAAGCCGCGTGACCCTATCCGCCCAAGTGAAAATATTGGAATCCATTTCCTCAGCCAGGAGGGGACAATGCGCCCGAAAACCGATGGCATTCTTGAGTCTTCTTTGTACGTTAGCGATGTGCCTCGCGCCGTTCGGTTCTATCAAGAAACATTTGGATTTTCAATTATCAGCGAGTTTGGGGAGCGCGGTTGCGCGATGCACGCGGGAACGCGGCAGGTACTGCTGTTGTTCAAGAAGGGGGCTTCGCGTTCGATCCAATCGCCGCACGATGGGGACGGCGAATTACACGTCGCGTTCGCAATCCCATCTATCGAGTTGGCAAACTGGGAGTTGTGGCTCCAAGAGAGAGGAATCGCCTTGGAAGAGAAGCGAACATGGGAATCGGGTGGGCAAAGCCTCTACTTTCGAGACCCGGATCGTCATTTGATCGAACTCGCCACGCCCGGCACGTGGTCAGTGTACTGAAAAAAGAGCGTGAAGGGGCTTCTGCTGCGCTCTAAGCGACGCCGGTCCTTCAAACCAAGACACCGCAATGGGGGTGTCCGGGTGTTCACTCCGGGCGCGCACTTCTTCTCCGCTTTCCCTAAGCTCAGTATGGCCTCTGGACTCCAGATAATTTGCGAGCCACTCCACGAAGACAAGTGGGACGAGGCACTCGCAAGTAATCCTTCACGGCAGTCACTGCTCGCAGAAATGCTTTTGCAAACCTCTGCCGTTTCGAGATCGTAGCATGTCTGCTGCTTCATCCAGAGAGGAGGACTGTTCTTGAAATAACCCGCGAATCGTAATGCGGTCTCAGCAGTGATGCCACGGCGGTCGCTAAGCTTATTTCGTCCAGGTCAGTTCGCTTCTCTCGAAGTCAAAGGTGACTTCCTTGGCCTGGAGTGCGGCGATTCCAAGGTATCCGGCGATTCCGAGCAAGGATTCCGACTGCGATTGGTGAACCAGGTACACTTCCCGGTCAAGATCCTGGCTGCCCAACTGGAGCCGAGGAACCAACGCAACCCTAAACTCTACGGCACCAGCTACGCTTCTTCCCATGGTTCGCGATTTCACGCTGTAACCCTGGCGCATTTGTTCTAGCCAGCCCTCGTAAAACGTCGTTCCGCGCATCCCCGTGTCTGCAATCATCCAAAGGGGCCGCCCATCGAGATCTACTTGCACGGTCAGACAGAGGGCACCCATGCGCAACGGCACGGCTTTGCTTTCATGCGACTCCGTGACCCCGAACACGATCCGTTTTCTCGCGAAATCCAAGCGGAAACTCTGCCTTCTTAGGAGGTCCCATCCAATGACGGCGTCCACGCGGATGCCGCTGGCGCGGAAGTATCGCAGGTCCTCGACCACGACCTTTACATTCGAGGGGTGTTCCGGCCCATAAGACAGTTGTGGAACTTCGCACCATTCGAGGCGCAGCGTTTTATCGAAGTTGGTCAGCTTTGTGGGCCGCCCCGACAATTCCAGCTTGTCGGCCAGCCTGCGGTCGATCGCGCTGGTTGTCGCGCCCGTATCCAACAGGAACTTCAGGCCGTACAAGTTGCCGATGCTGCCGTCCACAACGATGAGGTACCCGTCATAGACTTCCATGGGCATCTCGTTGGTTCCCAGTTGGCCTTTCGTCTTCTCCGAAGCCTCCATGACCGCTGATAACAAAAGTATTAAAGCGATAAGTACTGGAGATCTGCGTGCGCTCATGACGCCACCTCAACCGCGGTTGCGGTAGCGCCGAAGCTGGCTCAGCTAGGACAGCAGCACCATGGTGTGCCTCTGACCCTCGTCTGGAACTTCTCTGACATCCCAAGTTCCTGATATACTTACGCTTGCAGCCAGCTCTGACACGCCCTTACGGAACATTTCGGGCCCTTCTCTGCGTCTATATAGGCATCAGAGTCTCTATGTCAGGAACATCGCAAGTCGTTCAGACGCCGCCGGCTCCGGTGCGCTATCGTTTTGGCACCTTTGAACTGGACGCCCGGTCTGCTGAGCTCCGCCGCAATGGAGTCAAGCTGCGCCTCCAGGAGCAGCCGTTTCTGGTGCTGCGCAAGCTTCTTGAAAGCGCAGGGACGCTCGTGACGCGGGAGGATTTGCACGCGGCTCTCTGGCCCGCGGACACTTTTGTGGATTTCGATACCAGCCTGAACACCGCTATCAAGCGGCTGCGGGAAGTCCTGGGAGATTCGGCAGATGTCCCAGTCTTCATAGAAACGATTCCGCGAAGGGGTTATCGTTTCCTTGCTCCGGTGCAGACCCTGCAAAACGGCGCGCTCGTTCCCTTTCCCGCCCCAGCAGAAATCACTGAAGCACCCGCTCGGCGCATTCGCCTGGGGCTGCTCCTTGCCGGTGGCGCACTTCTCGCCGCAGTCGTGGGCGGGACTACCGTGGCCCTACGTGCTCCTCGCGCTGTCCCGCGCGTTGCAGACTCGACCCAGATTACGTTTGACGGGCTCCCTAAAGGCAATCTTCACGCGCGCGGGGCGTATGTGTACTTCAACGAGCGGCTCAAGGATCGGATTGCGCTCGTCAAAGTTCCGTTGGCTGGCGGATCGCCCCTGTTACTCGATTCCTCCGTCTCCGGGCTGCATCTTGGCGATGTCTCTCCGGACGGCAGCAAACTTCTAGTGGGGACTCCGGTGGATCCAATCAAGGGCCTTGTCCGCCTCAGACTGATGGACATGGCTTCCGGCTCCGTGCAGGACGTCGTCGGGATCGACGGCAACGACGTTTCCTGGACACCCGAGGGGAGGATCATTTTCGCTAAGGGGCCGGATGTCTTCCTGGCCGAGGTCGACGGCTCTCGTCAACACAAGCTTCTCTCCGTTTCCGGCTATGTCTTCTTCATACGCTACTCGCCGGACGGCACCCGTTTGCGATTTAGCGTCGCGGGCAAACTCGCTTCCGAATCCACGATTTGGGAAGCACGCGCCGACGGCAGCGATCTTCACGAAATCCTGACCGATCTGACGGACTTTCCAGTCAAGTGTTGCGGCGATTGGACGCCTGACGGGAGGTATTTTCTTTTTCAGACCAATCTCAATGACGCAAGTAAAATCTGGGCCCAGCCAGAACACCGCTCGTTGTGGAGCAAGACTCCGGCCAAACCGATACCGCTTACGACCGTGCCGCCTAATTTCTATATGGGCGTCCCGACTCTCGACGGCAAACAACTGATCGTAACCGCGGCACAACCCCGGGCGGAGCTGGTGCGTTACGATTCCCTTTCCCAGCAATTTGTTCCCTTTCTATCGGGCATTTCCGCGGGAGATGTAGAGGGTTCGCGGGATGCTGGTCTGCTGGTCTACGTACGATATCCCGAAGAAACTCTCTGGCGCTCCAAAGCCGACGGCACGGAAGCCGCGCAACTTACGGGCCCGTCGCTGCGGGCGTCCTTGCCTCACTGGTCGCCCGACGGAAAGCGCATCGTCTTTTCCGGTTCGCGCCCGGGCCATCCCTGGAATATTTTTCTGATTCCATCCGCCGGTGGTCCAGCAGAACAACTTACCAACGGGGCGCTTGCTGATCTCGACCCTTCCTGGTCGCCCGATGGCGCAAAGCTGGCCTTCGCGCAGATCCGCATGGAGGGAGACAAGCAGGTTTTTTCCATCCAAATGCTCGATCTGGCCTCTCGCCACGCGACTACCCTTCCCGGCACGGACGGCATTTGCTGCACTCGCTGGTCTCCCGATGGACGCTTCCTGATTGCTTCCCACGCCAGCTTCAACGATCTCCTGCTCTACGAGTTCTCGACAGAAAAGTGGACCGTCCTCGCGAAAGACCTCGGCCTTATGGGCTACATGGAATGGACCAACGACAGCAAGAGCGTGCTTTTTGATACCACCGAAGCCGCGGAGCCTGCCTTGTATCGCGTTCGGATCTCCGACTCACACTTGGAAACAATTGTGAACTTGAAGGAAGTTCGCCGTTACTTCGGCGAGTTTGGTCCCTGGAGCGGCATGGCGCCCGACGGCTCTCCGCTGCTCGTGCGCGACATCAGCAATGAGGAGGTTTATTCGCTCGACCTGCAACTCCCCTAGTCCGCCATTTAATGGCGACCCTTCAGTCGTCGCTGGGCTGTCCCTGGAATTCACGTGGACAGATTCGTGCATGTCGACGTGGCCTATGGTTCTTCGCTCCTTGGCTTTGCTTGCCATCCTAAGCGTTCCGTTCAACTTGGCTCAATCCAACCCGACTCCGTCCAGTCCCAAAACAGAGGAAGCACCTAAATTTC
>Ga0306926_10003011_pt1 | contig 17343 bp, 19 predicted proteins | sample flu12Cox44000178_FD_203759 | JGI IMG/M metagenome (GOLD analysis project Ga0306926, IMG submission 203759) | Lab enrichment of tropical soil microbial communities from Luquillo Experimental Forest, Puerto Rico - flux8day.12C.oxic.44.000.178 (v2)... | ecosystem: Environmental > Terrestrial >... | reverse complement strand
CCTCGGGCTCGCCATCGTGATGATCATCGCCGGTTGTTTTCGGATGGTGCTCGCGATCCGGCACTGGCATCTCGCCGGCGCGGGGCTGCTGCTGGGCGGGCTGGTGAGCATCGGGGCTGGCATCGCCCTCTACATCACTCTACCCTGGTCAGGCCTCTGGGTGCTTGGCACACTGATCGCCATCGAACTGATCATGCACGGGGCCGGGTGGCTGGAGTTCGGACTCGGGCTGCGCCGGTTCAGATGATCGAGGCCGTCAAGACGCTGCGGAACAAGTAGCTTGCCGTTATAGACGACACCGCCGAACGAGCTTCTGCCCGCTCAATCCCGTCTGCGGGTGATTGGCGGCAGCGGTCGGTTCGCTGTCTGCATGCGCGCGGGGACTGGCTGGCAGCTCCAGGCGTCACGCGCCTGCTCGTTCGCTCTCGCGGTGGTCACCGGTAATGCTTTTATGTTGGAGCGCGCTTGCCGCGCACCGCATCTTTGGCGTCTCTTCGTTCAGCGCCCACAACGACGATGAACCCCCCTACGGTGCTAATCCGAAGCACTACAAGCTTTACGTTGATACGCTGGGGGATCTCGGCAATCTAAGCAAGCACGATCTGCTTCCAAATATCTGCCGCGCCAAGTATAAGAGCGATGAAAAGATCCACAAAGCATTAGTCGACGTAGGTTTAACAAGCTACGAAATTGATCACGACGACGTAGCTGTTATTACCCTTAAGGTACTGCAAGAGGCTAAGAAGTTCGTCCAAGGGATTCACTGTATTTTGCCTCCAAATCGCACGGAGAGGCCAGCCCATTGTGGGCGTCTAACGCGCCAGGGCGGGGCGATTAATCCGCCTACCCCCAACGGGGGGCCCGGAAAACGTCAGCCTTGCGGTGCGCTCGGCCTCGCTGGTCCTCTTCTGATCGAATGCCAGCGATGCAAGCCAGTGCGCTGGCCGCCGCGCTTGCCGCGGCCACCGAAACTGAGCGGATCTGCTCGGTTTCGCGCCTGGGCGACCGCCGTGGCGATTTGCCCGGTCGTCGGTGCCGGAACGGATTTCGTAACCGTTTCAGTGGATGTCGAGACCTCAGTTTCCACCAGGCGGTCATTCCAGGGATGCCACCCAACACGCAGCGCATCGCGACCGCGGCCAGGGAGCCCGAGGTCTACCTGCCGCGCGACAGCGAAATGGCGGCCGCCGCGATTGCCAAACTCGACACCCGACGACGGCAAAAAGCGGTCGAACCAGCCTAAAATATGGCCCAAAATCCGCTGATTTGTCTTCCAACAAGGCCAATTTGGGCAGTTTTCAGTAGGCCGGAATCGCCGGATTTGTTGGAAAAGATGGCGGAAAACCTAGATTTCGAGCTGACTCTTAATCAGCGGGTCGAGGGTTCGAGCCCCCCTACACCCACTATTGAATCAATCGCTTAGGTGACGTTCGGAACGGCAGCGAGCCGGGGCGGGCAATAGGCTAGCATCATGTCAGCCGAACAGCTCGCTATGCGAGCCGAGCAGCACCAATTCCAGCCGATCGTCATCCGGCTTACGGTAAATCAGGATCAGGTCGGGCCGGATACGGCAGTCACGGTGGTCCGCCACGTAACGGGTGATCGCGGTAGCGCGCTGGCAACGGTTGATCGTTAAGCAGCGGCGTCAATACGGCGCGCAATTCGGCTTCTAGTCTGCGGCTCCGCTGTTCCCTTCTCTCTCGCCGATAATCGCGCTCGAATGCCGGAAGCCGCCTAATGGCCCGGGGCATTGAGATCGGCGAACAGCTCGTCGAGCGTGGCGAAGTCGGTACCCTTGCCGCGTCGCGCCGCCCGCATCGCAGCGACCGTTTCGGCGTTCGGCACTTCCTCAGCCAAGATCCCGGCGATCTGATCGGGCGCCCGGTCGATCAGTGTCAACAGGATGCGTGCGCTGCCCGACAGCGGGCGGCCCGCTTCCCAGCCCCTCACGGTATCACGGCTGAGGCGATAACGGGCGGCAAATTCAGCCTGGCTCAACCCAACCCGCTCGCGGATTTTTCTCGGATCGGGAACGGCAGTTATATGCCATATAGCTATGCGCAAATTGCGCGGCAACGCGAACCTTCACGATGCCTCTAGTGGGGGAAGATAAAAATATAGTTTTCTCGCCGCTCTCCTCGCTACCACAACGACTGCCGCTGCGGCGCAGACCTCAACCATCGCCCCGCCCCCGGCGAGATCCACGAGCGGCTGCGCGAGCTGTGCGCCGAGCTGAGCGGGCACGCCGCGCGGGACGAGGCGGCCCATGCCAGCTGCCGCGTCGGCATCGAGCGTATGGTCCGCCTGTTGTGGCTCGGCCGCGTCGGTGTGGCTCTTGACCGCACTTGCCGGGCTGGCGATGGCCGCCTTGCACCTCAACAGACGATCGCAGGGGTGTTGCACCAATGATGCCCGCCACGCTGGCCCTCCAGTCATACCGGATGTCGTCTTTGACACCGGCCACTGGGTGATCCTGCATCCCACCGCCGCGGCGGCGGTGGCCGCGGTCGAAGCCGAGGGCATGAGGCATGCCTGATAAAGGCCATGCAGGGCTCCGGTACCACCGCCTTTGCGAATCCCACCCACGGCGCCCCCAGCGGCTCGGCCCTCGCGTCTATTTCCGCGGCCTTCTCCCGGCTCAGCCGCTCAAGGTCGTAGCGCGTTTGCGAGGCGAGCCACAGTTCCGGGCCGTTGCCGCAGAGCTTGTCGAGCCGCAGCGCCATCTCGGGTGTTACGGATGCGCGCTCACTCAAGACGGCATGAAGAGCCTGCCGCGAGACTCCCAGAAGATGGGCAATCTCGGATCGCGGGCGCCCGAGCGCCGTTCGGCGGCGCCGATCTCGTGTCGTCTCCAGAGCTGACCCCTTCCACCTCAGCGCCGGATCATCGTCGATCGACTGGGTTCCTACGGGGAACTGGCGCAATGCGCCGAAAGCAGGGCAGATCACACGTTGCTGCAGGGTTTCCCCCGTCGGACCTTCGCCGATTATTCCCGCTCCCACGAACAGTGCGGCCGGCGCAAGAACCGTGATGACCGAGCAAAATGCAAGCTGCGCATACGAGGATTCACCACTCCGACCGAATGCCGATGCCGGTGACCGTCAAGGGATTGCCAACATCGACCCCTGTTAGATATGCGATTGCTCATAAAGAAAGGTTCTGATGGACATCCGGCCAGTCGGACCGCCGCGATGACCGTCGCCGATGTGCCTGCGGCGGCGGGGCGCAACCAGGTCCCGCTCGGGATCGCCTACATGGTCGGCTCGACCGTGATGTTCGCCGGCGGCAATGCGGTCGTGAAATGGCAGCTTGCCAGCTATCCGCTGGGCGAGGTTGCGTTCGGGCGCACCCTGTTCGCGTTTCTGACCGCCGCGGCGATCGTATTGCCGCGCGCCGGGTGGACCGTCTTGCGGACGCGGCGCTACCGCGAGCATCTGCAGCGCGGGCTATCGCAGTTCGGCTCGATGTTATGCTGGCTTCTCGCGGTCAGCGTGCTGTCGCTCGGCTCGGCGACCGCGATCGGCTTCGCGGCACCATTGTTCACGACTCTGCTGTCGATCGTGATCCTGAAGGAGAAGGTCGGCATCCACCGCTGGTCGGCGCTGATCGTCGGGTTTGTCGGTGTCCTGATCATCACCCATCCCGGCCCCGGCGCGCTGACTTACGGCGCGTTGTTCGCGCTCGCCAACGCGGTCTTGATCTCGACCGTGGCGATCGCGATCCGCCGCATGAGCATGACCGAGTCGCCCGAGACCCTGACGCTCTACCAGATGATCATTATGACCTTGTTCACCGCCGGCCTGATGGCCTTCGGGTTCCGGGCCCCGCACTGGAGCGACGCGCTGATGATAGCACTTGCTGGGGTCGGTAACGGGATCGCCCAGTTCTGGTGGACGCGCTCGCTGTCATTCGCGCCACCCTCGGCAGTGGTGCCTTTCAACTACCTGTCGCTGGTATGGGCGACGATCCTCGGCTTCGCAGTGTGGGGGGACGTGCCAACGCCGGGCCTGCTAGTCGGTTCCGCGATCGTTGTCGCCTCAGGCCTTTACATCCTGTGGCGCGAGACCTTACGCCGCCACCGCCCGGCGATCCCAGCGCCGCAGCGGGCGCAGACCCATCGAGCGGGTTGCGAAGAGTATAGCGGAAAGAGGCAAACAGGCAGCTGAGCGCCGATGCACTAAACCGCTCTCGCCGGGAGGCGATGAATGGTGAGGTCCGACCAGAGCCGTCAATGTCGCACACCAGATCCGCGCGCCCTCATGGTTCACGTAGCCTTGATCGTTCGCGGCTGGCAGGGGTCCGGCGCCGTGCCGTTCGAAATTCGTGAGATCGTCGTCGCGTAGTTCCGTCCTACCCCATCTCAAAGCACGCGCTGACGCTCAACAAGAGGCGTCGAAGAGAACATCACCGGCATGCGATGACCGCTCCTGGTCTCAGCCTTTCTGCTAAACCTTCAGCACACTATCCCATCGCCTACTCTGTAGATCTCGCGGCGCGCCATCGTGTCGCCAAGATCGGAGTGTATTCTCGGCTTGTCTTAGGGCGCCGCGGTTCCTGGTTTTGGCGTCAGGCAATCGTCAAAAATTCCCGGTTCGCGTTGCGAAAGGAAGCATACCACGGCTCTCAAGTATTTGATTTGTAAATACTTATCGGCGGCGGATGCGGTCGCGATGCGATTTTTTCCCGGTATTTTCCCGCAAAACCGGGTAATTCGCGGGCGTCTCGAAGCGCGCCGGTCGGCGCTGCCGTCACCAGCTGACGAAGCGGCTGCGGGCGAGAAACTCGGCCCGCGCGAGGCGGCGCTGCAGGTCCAAGCGCTCGGTCACCGTCAGCGGTTTCCACACCCCGCCGCCCAACGGCAGACCACGGCCCGCGATCCTCAGGCGGTGGCCGTCGAACACCAGGAGCCCCTCGAGCCCGGTCTCGTCGAGCGTCCAGTTGCGCACCGGCCCGGTGTCGATGTGGATGAAATCCGAATGCGGATACCAGCCGACGCCGCCGATCTGCATCGCGCGCGCCGCATTCATCGCCACCGGGAGCTTCGAGTCGAGGCGCAGATCGAGTGCGCGGCCCAGGATGTGCTGGCTGTGCTCGGCCACCCCGAAGGTCGTGCGCGCCAGCATCGCATTGGTCTCGGCTGTGCGGTAGGCGGAGAGGATCGTCGCGCTGGTCTCACCGACCGCGTCGAGCACATGGGCGAGAAAATCGATGACGCCGACATCCATCTTCGTCTCTTCGCCCGAGTGGTGATCGCGCAGAAAGACGCAGAGCTCCTCCATGACCCGGTCGATCGGGCCGTCATCGTTGCGGTAGGTGCCCTCGAAGGTCTCGCCGGTATTGGCGTTGGCGAGGCGCAGCCGGCGCAGCTTGGGCGGGCGCATGACGGCGCGCGCCGCCGATGGCCATGCCGCCGCGCACCCGGCGGCGAGGGAGAGAAAATGACGGCGGTTCATCGGCCTTGCCCTCCCGACAATCTCAAAACCGCTTGAGCAGACGCTCGATATAGTCGAGCTCGAGCTCCGGACGAAAGCGCTCGCCGGCGCGGCGGCGCAGTTCGTCGAGGATCTCGCGGGCTTTCTGCAACGTATTCTGATCGGGAATTTTGACATCCCCCTGATCGACGGTGCCGTTGTTCGACATCGGCCGGCCGAGCGGATCGCGCTCGACCTGGTCGCGCGGCTCGCTGTCGGTGGCTCCGACATCATTGTCGTCGGGATTGCCGCGGCCGAGACGGCGCTCCATCTGCTGGGCGAATTCACGCGCTGCCTGCTGCAATTGATCGAGGGCTTCGGTTTGCGGCCCGATCGCCTGGCCCGGCTGACGGCGCTGCAGGGCCTCGGTGGCATCGCGCATAGCCCGCTCGGCGCGCCCGAGAGGCTCGGGGATTTCGCCGAGCCCGTCGCCCATGCGGCGCATCATGTCGCCGAGCGAGCGCCGCAGGCCTTCCTGCTGGCCGGCGGCGTCGCCCATTTCCGAAGTTGCCTCCTGCTGATCGCCGCCTTGCTGTCCGCGCTGGCCCGTCCGGCCCTCCTGGCCTCGCTGCTGCGCGCGAAAGCTGCGATCGAGCAGCTGCTGCTGGCGCTGCATCAAATCGTGCATGCCGCGCATCATCTGTTGCGCCTGGCTCGACCCGCGCTGCGGCATCTCCCCGGGCTTCGCCATGCGAAGATTTTCGAGCATGTTTTGCAGCTGCGAGAGAAGCTCGCGCGCCTGGTCGCGCGCACCCTCGCGCGCGAGCTCGCGGGCGCGGTCGAGCATGCGCTGCAGATCGCGGCCGCTGAGAACACGCGACGGATCGATCGGCTGTTGGGCCTGATCCGGGTTGCGCGCCAGATTCTCGGCGAGGGCCCGCAGATAGCGGTCGAGCGCCTGTTGCAGCTCGCGCATCAGACGGTCGATCTCCTCGTCGGGCGCGTTTTTGGCGAGCGCATCCTGTAGCTCCTGCTGCAGGCGCCGCAACTCGCGCTCGGCCAGCGACATGCTTCCATCCTCGACGCGCAGCGCCGTATCCCAAAGGAGCTGCTCGACCTCGGCGATCGACTTCGCGTCGTCGTTCAAGCGCAGACGCTGCTCGGCGAGGCGCAAGCCCAAAAAGACGATCGCGTCGTCGCGATAGAGGCTCGGCCGTTCGCGCAGATCGCCCAGCGTGTCGGCAACCGCCGCGCGCGAGCCGGGGTCGGTCACCAGCTCTCTGCGCTGATCGATGATCGCGTGCGCAATCGGGTGATTAAAGACGCGTTCCGGCAGCTTGATATGGACCGCCTCGCTCTCTCCGGTCTGCCCCATCGCGTCGGTGGCGACCAGCCGTATCTCAACCGGCAGGCCGGCCCAGGGATGCGGCGTCAAATCGTGATAGCTCGTGGCCTGGGCTTCCTTGAGATGCAACCCCGGCAGCGGCGCCTCGATCTCTAGCGCTTCGTCGGGTTTGCCGCCGTCGCGCCGGATCACCGTCTTGACGCCTTCGACCCCGTAATCGTCGCTCGCCTGATAGTCGATCCGCAGGGCCGCCCGAGATGTCGCGGCGGGCGGCTTGGCAAAGGCGACTTTGGGCGGATTGTCGGGAACGATCTCGATCGGCCAGCTGCCGAGCGCCGTGCCGCCCTGGATCACCTCGAGCTTCTTGCCGCTCGTCAGGGTCGCGGCCGCCCGGAAATTCTGCTTGTCGACCGCGTCGAACTCGCGGCCTTGCCCGTCGATCGCCAGATGCGGCACGGCGTTGCCGCCGTGCACTTGCGCCAGCAACGCGCTGCCGGTGGGGATGCGGATCGTCTCCCTTGATCCCAGCCGCAGAAACTGCGGCGGCAGGCCGGTGTATTCGGGAGGTGTCACCCAGATGTCGAGGCTAGCAGCAAGAGTGGAAGATCCTCCGGACAAGGTCGGGGTCAGGGCGCGAGCGAGCCGGTCACGCCAATCGGCGCCGGCGTCGACCGCGCCGATCAGCAGCAGCATCGCCAGCAGAGCCCGCAACCCGAGAGGGTCGATGGCAGCCAGCCCAGCCGCCGGAAGGCCGATCCGCAGCCGGCGCGCCGCCGCCTCCATGCGTTGCCGATGTGCCTGCCACAGCCGCGCCGCCTGCGAGTCGAGCGCCGCACTCGGGCGGTCGGCGAGCGCCTGCAACGGCCGATGCTCGAGCCCGCTCGCGATTTCGATGCGGCGGCGGGCAGCCACAGGATCGGGCAGGGTGATCCGGCGGATTAGCGTGGCAACCGCGATGACGAGGGCAATGCCAAAACCGAGCAATAAACCGGCATGGAGCAAACCTGGAAGAAGCGGCAGGAGATCGAGCAGGCCAAGGACGAGAAAGGCGCCGAGCACGGCAAGCGCCGGCCAGCAGGCTGGCCAAACCCGCTCCCACAACAGCGCGGCACGGGCGAGCCGGAGCCGCATCAAGAACCGGGCATCGGGATCGGACGAACGGTCGGTCATGAGGCACCTCGTTTCCACGCCGGCGCCGGGCCGACCTCGGAAAGCCAGGGCGGAATGGTATCGAGCGACAGCATATCATCATAGCTCGGGCGCGCCCGGATGACGTCAAAACGGTCGCCGGCAACCAGCACTTCCGGCACCAGAGGGCGGCTGTTGTAAGTCGAGCTCATGACCGCCCCGTAGGCCCCGGCCGCGGTGAAGGCGACGAGGTCGCCTTCGGCGATCGGCGGCAATTCGCGACCGAGGGCAAAGGTGTCGCCGGTCTCGCACACCGGCCCGACGACATCGGCGGGGGCGAGCGCGGTATCGGCGACAGGGCGGCATACCGGCAGGATGTCGTGCCATGCCTCGTAGAGAGCCGGCCTGATCAGGTCGTTCATCGCCGCGTCGAGGATCACGAAACGTTTGGCAACCTCGTGCTTGACATAGATCACCCGAGCCACCAGCAGACCCGCAGGGCCGGCCAGCACGCGCCCGGGCTCGAAAATCATGGCGAGCCCGGACGATCCGAATATTTCGCGCACCAGCCGGGCGTAGCCGCTCGGCTCAGGGGGCTGCTCGGCTCGGTAGCGGATCCCGAGGCCCCCGCCGAGATCGATGCGGCTGACCGCAAGCCCCGCCGCGCGCAATTCGCCGACAAGCCCGGCGACCCGCGCGAAGGCGCGCCGATAGGGCTCGAGATCGACGAGCTGCGAGCCGATATGGACCGCCAGACCCAGCGGCTCGATGCCGGGGAGCTCTCGGGCGAGACGGTAAGCGTCGATCACCTCGCGGAAATCGATGCCGAACTTGTTCTCTTTCATGCCGGTCGAAATCTTGGCGTGAGTGCGTGCGTCGACGTTCGGATTGACCCGGATCGCGACCGGCACGACCCGGCCCCGTGCGCTCGCCACCTCGCTCAGCCGGTGCAGCTCCGGCACCGACTCGACGTTGATTTGGTGGATCTCGGCCTCGACCGCCGCCGCGAGCTCGGCGGAGGTCTTGCCGACCCCCGAGAACAGGATCCGGTGCGCCGGCATGCTGGCAGCGAGAGCGCGGCGCAATTCGCCTTCGGAGACGACATCGGCGCCGGCCCCGAGCCTGGCGAACAGGCGCAGGACGGCAAGGTTGGAATTGGCCTTGACCGCGTAGCAAATCAGTGGCCGCTCCACCAAAAAGGCCTCGGCAAAACGTTGGTATTGGGCGGCAAAGGCTGCGGCTGAATAGAGGTAAAAAGGCGTGCCCACGGCGGCGGCGATCCGCGACACCGCGACCTCTTCGGCGTGCAGTTCGTTACCGCGATAGGAGAAGAAATCACTCACTCGGATAGGGGCGCGGAAAGGTGTTGGGCACACCGGGCGGCGGCTCGGGCTGGCTCCTCCTGCCGCAACCGGTCAGCGCAATCGCGAGGACGAGAGCGACGAGGACCAAGCCAGCCCTGGGGGCCCGAGGGCAGCTCATTCCAAGAATCGCTTTCTTGCCTCGGCGATCGCGGCGCGAACGCGCTCGGGGGCGGTGCCGCCAAAGCTCGACCGGGTCGCTACCGAGCGATCGGGGTTCAGCACGTCGTAGACCGCCGGGGTGATTGCCGGCTCGACGCTCTGCAGCTCGTCGAGCGGCAGCTCGGCAAGGGTGCAGCCGCACACCTCGGCTCGCTTGACGATCATGCCGGCGGTGCGATGGGCACGGCGAAACGGCAGACCGATGGCGCGGACGAGCCAGTCTGCGAGGTCGGTTGCCGTGCTGAATCCTCGTTCGGCCGCGGCACGCAGGCGCGCACGGTCGGGCTTCATGTCTTGTACCATGCCGGTCGTCGCTGCGAGGCACAGCTCGAGCGCGTCGGCGGCCTCGAAGACCGGAATCTTGTCCTCCTGCATATCCTTGCCGTAGGCGAGCGGCAGACCCTTCATCACGGTCAGCAACGCGATCAGCGATCCGTTCAACCGGCCGGTCTTGGCGCGAACCAGCTCGGCCGCATCCGGGTTGCGCTTCTGCGGCATGATCGAGCTGCCGGTCGTAAAGGCGTCGCTCAATGCAATAAAGCCGAAGCCGTCGCTGCACCACAGCACGATCTCCTCGGCGAAGCGCGAGAGATGCATGCCGGCGAGCGCTGCCGCGGCGGCGAACTCGATCGCAAAATCGCGGTCCGAAACAGCGTCGAGCGAGTTCGCCGCGGGGCCGTCGAAGCCGAGTGCCGCAGCGGTCGCATGGCGATCGATCGGAAACGAGGTGCCGGCGAGTGCCGCGGCACCGAGCGGCGATTGGTTGAGCCGGCGCCGGCAATCGGCGAGGCGGCCGCGGTCACGACCGATCATCTCGACATAGGCCATCAGGTGATGACCGAAGGTGACAGGCTGGGCGATCTGCAAATGGGTATAGCCGGGCATCACGGTGGCGGCTTCAGTCTCGGCTCGGTCGATCAGCGCTCGCTGCAGCTCTTGCATTAACGCATCGAGCCGTTCGATGGCCCCACGCACCCAAAGGCGCAGATCGGTCGCAACCTGATCGTTGCGCGAGCGCGCGGTGTGCAGACGCCCCGCCGCCGGCCCGATCAGCTCGGTGAGCCGCGCCTCGATATTCATGTGGATATCCTCGCGCTCGGCGCGGTAGGCGAAGCTGCCGCTCTCGATCTCCGATCTGATTTGGTCTAGACCGGCAGCGATGGCAGCGCCATCTTCCGGCGATAGGATCCGCTGCGCGACGAGCATTGCGCAATGCGCCTTCGAGCCGGCGATGTCCTCGGCGTAAAGGCGCTTATCGAAATCGATCGAGGCATTGATGCGGCCCATGATTTCTGCCGGGCTCCCGCTGAAGCGACCACCCCACGGCGAATTCGCCGGAAGGTCGCGACCAACCTCGCCCGCGTCATTGCCGCTCGTCATGCGTGAACGCGCGAACAAGAGCGGGAGGACAAGACCGTGAGATGGGGCTGCTGCGCCCTTGCCTCGTTGCTCCTGCTCGTTTTGGTGGGCGGCGGCTCGGCCGCAGAGGGCAACCCCGGCACGCCGGAAAGCCCCCGGCTCGGCGAGTTCATCCCGGCCTCGCCACTGCTGCCAGCGCCGGCGACCTCCTTCATCGATCTCGCCGGCAACCCGGCCAGCCTCGCCGAATTCGCCGGCAAAATCGTACTCGTCAATCTCTGGGCCACGTGGTGTGAGCCATGTTTGCGCGAGATGCCGTCCCTCGAGCGGGTGCAATCGCGCCTTGGTGACAAGATTACGGTCGTCGCGATATCGGAAGACCGCGGCGGCAGCAAAACCGTCGAGCCGTTTATCGGCAAGCTCGGGCTCAAATCGGTCAAGGTTTATCTCGATCCAAAGAGTGCGATGGAACGGGCCCTCAAGGTTCAGGGTTTGCCGACGAGCTTTGTGATCGATCGGGAAGGCAAGGTGCTCGGACGGGTCGAAGGAGCGGCGGACTGGGATGCGCCGAAACTCCTGGCGATCCTCAAATCCTTCGTGGGCGACGACGAGATTATCAAGGCCTCGCTCGATCAAGCACGTCCTTGAGGAACGATCCACCGCGCCGCAGCCCATTCTCATCGATCGAGTGGCCGATCCCGTTACAAGTCAACGTCTCGACCGGGACACCAGCACTTGCGAGCGCGGCCTGCGCAGCAGCGAGCGATTCATAGGGAACCAGCGGATCGTCGGTGCCATGAACGAGAAGGGTGCGAGGACGCGAGCGCAGTTCGGCTGCCAAGAGCTCGGGGGCGAGCAGCCGCCCCGAAAAGCCGAGGATGCCGGCAACCGGATTGCCGCGCCGCAGCCCGACAAAGAGGGACATCATCGTGCCCTGGGAGAACCCGACCAGCGCCAGATCGGCGTCATCGAGCCCGCGCCTGGCCAGCGCATCGTCAATAAATGCGTCAAGGAAGGGCGCGGCCGCCCGGACCCCGGCCAAGACAGCAGCCGGGCTGCGGTCTTGCGCGCTAAACCACTGATAACCGTAGGGCGCCATATCACATGGAAACGGCGCATTGGGCGACAGAAACTCGGCTGTGGGCAGCAGCGGAGCCCAGTATGGCGCAAGCCCGATCAAATCGTTGCCGTCCGCCCCCAGCCCATGCAGCAAGATGACGAGGCGGCTGGGCGGGCCACCCGAAGCGGGTGGTCGGGATGGTCCGGACAACGCGGAAATCATCGGCGCAGGAACTCGCAAGCCAAGCTCGAGCTGCTAGGGATAGCCCAAACAGACCCGTGCTGTCATCCCGAGCGGTGTCGGGGATGATAGCCGATCCGGTGGTGACGCGCTTTGCGCCGAGCCCGACGGGTTACCTGCATCTCGGTCACGTCCGCTCGGCGCTCGAAGGGTGGCGAGCGGCACGAGCCTCCAGGGGACGGTTTCTGCTCCGTCTCGAGGACATCGACCAGACCCGCTGTCGCGACGAGTATGCCGCGGCCATCCTCGATGATCTCGTCTGGCTCGGGCTGAGCTGGGACGGCCCGGTGCGCAAGCAATCCGAGCATCTCGACGACTATCGGAGAGCGCTTGGTCGGCTGGCGGAAATGGGGGTTCTGTATCCGTGCTTCTGTACTCGGCGGGAGATCCGGGACGAGGTCGCGCGCGCGGGCGGGGCACCACACGGGCTATCTGGGTCGCCATATCCCGGGACTTGCCGCGATCTCGACCCGCGTCAGCGCGCCGAGAAACTGAGCTCGGGAGCCGATTATGCAATGCGGCTCGATCTCGGTCGCGCGCTCGCTTTGACGGGCGCGGTCGAGTGGGTCGAGGAGGGAGAGGATGGGCCGCTCAGGAAGCTCGCGGACCCCACCCCGCTCGGCGATGTCGTACTCTCCCGCAAGGACGTGCCGACGAGCTATCACCTCGCCGTCACCGTCGACGACGCGATCCAAGGGGTGACCCTGGTGACGCGCGGCGAAGATCTGGCGATGGCGACGCATGTCCACCGCTTGCTACAAACGCTGCTGGGCTTGCCTACGCCGCGCTACCGTCACCACGAGCTGGTGACCGACACGGCGGGACGGCGACTTTCCAAACGCGACCGAGCGCTGACGATCCGCTCGCTGCGGGAAAGCGGGATGGGTCCCGCGGAAATAATCGCTCGGGCTGTTGCTGCGGCGAGACCGGGCGGCGCCTCTGGCGCCCTCGATCCGGTGCCCCCTCAATCGAGCGGACGATGAAGACCAATTGCGACATCCAGATATTCCGGGTCGTCCGGCCGGAGCAGGCCGCGGCGCACCGCGAAATCGAGGATGACCAGATTGACGTTGAACTTGAAGTCCGAGGTAGTTCGAATCCGCTCGAGCACTGCCGATGCCGGCATCAGCTCGAAATCGACGATCTCACCGTCGCGGTTCTTCGGCACGAAATCGGCCGCCAACTCAAGGTCATAAACGAACAGCACGTCGTCGCGGATACCGAGCCTGGTCTCCATGCGGTAGGAAACCGCGCCGGCCGAGACCGCGTGTTTGAGCAGGCTCTTTGGGATCGAGGCTTCCTCATCCCCCTCTTTCAGCAGGGTCGCTTCGACCCCATGCCCATTGCCGATCCCGCCGGCGACGAGGTTGTCGAGCTTGTTCGGCGCCACCTGCTTGCTCGGCGACCGCCTGCCGACCCACAGGCATAGTGCGTCGCCGCGCCGAACATAGCCATTGAGATGGACGCCATAGGCGCGCGTCCCGAAAAACGGAACCGCACCGCGGTCGAGGCGAAAGACGGGCGGGCTACCCCAGCGCGAGGCAGCATCGAAGGTCTCGTTGCGCCATTTCGGGACCCGACCTTCGTCGACGAGCGCGTCTACCACGGAATCGACGGCGCGGCTTACCGCCGCGACATCGCCACGTGCGACCAGCTCGACCTCATGCTCGGTGACGGCAAAAACCTCGGGAAACCGCCGTAGCGTGTCGGCGTTGTCGCGACGCATCAGCCCGACCCGGGTGTTGTTCGCTGTGAGCGGCACCGCGCGCGTCGGCTGGTAGTTGTTGCATGATCGGATGTGGTCCCGGAACGACATCGGGCTGTGGTCCTCCGGTCAGCTGCGGCCGAGGTTTTGCGAGATCGCCACACCTTCGACCGAGGCGATCTGTCGCAGGCAGGCGGCCATGTAGTCGATCGTCTCGTTGGCGAGCCCGCGCATCTGGATGTTGATCGTCAGCTGCGAGCGATCACCGCCCGAGGTCGAGCTCTGCCAGAAAGACGGCACGAGACCCCGTTTTGCAAAAAGTTCGAGCACACGTGGCATCACCCCCGGTTCGGCGCGGGCGTGAACGGAAAAGCAGGCGGTGGCAAGAACGGGATTGTCAGCGACAGACACGGCGGCATGCGACATGAGCGTGGTCCTCGGCAGCAAAGGAACGAATTGACACAGCCCGAACCCTCTTAGGGTCCGGGGTTGTAATTCGCCGATCCTGCCGGCCATGCCGCATCATCAAGGTCACAAGACGAGATGTAAGCCTGCCCCACTACCCGGTCAACGCGCTTTCCGACATCCTGCCCGCGCAGCAGAGTGCATCAAATAGTCCGGACGGATGATTGTCGGCGATGGGCGGCTTTGTGACCGCATATCATTGTATATCGGATCGCGTGTGAGGAATGAGCTCGCATCCTGGCTCTATCGGCAGTAGCCTCAACAACGTCTCCTGATCGGATCGATTGATGAAACATCGTCGTCTCGCCATCATCGTCGCCCTCGCGCTTGTTGCCGCTGCCGGGTGCACCGCCACCGGCGCGCCGGAGCGCGCGAGCGATACCCAAAACCCCAACGCGATTTCTGACGACATCTCGGCGCTTACGATGACACGATCCGATGTGATGCACGCCGCCGATCCGATGTCTCGCACGGTCATTCCGCGTAATTATCAATTGCCGCAGGAGTAACGTCTGCCCCAGGAGTAACGTCGCCGGCTCCGTTCGGCGCACCTCGGACTTCCCCTAAGGATCGGCTCTGGCCTCGTCATAGTGACCGGTCCATAGTTAAGAGATGACGACCTTCATCACGATTTTGCTCGTGCTGGCGATGATCGGGACGCTGACGGTGCTCGGCTTCGGCGTTGCCACGATGCTGCGCGGCGGCGATCCGCGTCGGTCAAACAAGCTGATGCAATCGCGGGTCATCATGCAGGCCCTGGCGCTCGTCCTGTTGGCGGTGCTGATGCTGCTCGCCCGGCATTAGCCGGGGAGATGACGATGGTGCGGCTGACTCGGATCTATACCCGTGGCGGGGATGCCGGCGAGACCTCGCTCGGCGACGGGGCGCGCGTGCCCAAGCACGCCCTTCGCGTAGCGGCTTACGGCACGGTGGACGAGGCGAACGCCGTCATCGGGATCGCCCGGCTGCAGGCCGATGCAGCGGCCGACGAAATGCTCGGTCGCATTCAGAACGATCTATTCGATCTCGGCGCCGATCTGTGCACGCCGGCGGGAGGCCGGCGCGGCGCCGGTGCCTTGCGCATCGTCAAGGCACAAACCGAGCGTCTCGAGACCGAGATAGATGAAATGAACGCGGCCTTGGCGCCGCTCGATTCGTTCATCCTGCCGGGCGGGAGCCCTGTCGCGGCTCATCTGCACCTCGCTCGCACGGTCGTTCGGCGTGCCGAGCGCCTGGTCAGCGAGTTAGCCGCCGCCGAAGCGGTTAACCCCGAGGCGTTGAAATACTTGAACCGGCTGTCGGACCACTGCTTCGTGCTGAGCCGGTGGCTTAACGACCGTGGTGCCCGGGACGTATTATGGAGACCCGGCGCCAACCGCTGACCGATCCCCGGGGATGGTAAGCGGATAGCTGAGGCTCTACACTCGAACCAGCTGCAGCTGAGAGGGGCGCGCAATGATCGTCGAACAGATCTGGACGGCAAACGCCGGCCGCAACTTCAATTATCTGATCGTTTGCGAGGAAACCGGCGAAGCATTGGCGGTCGATCCGTTGGACCACCAGAAATGTCTTGCCGCCGCCCGGACGAAAGGCTGGACCATCCGGCAGATCCTCAACACGCATGAGCATCGCGACCACACCGGCGGCAACCAGCAGGTGATCGCCGCGACCGGCGCGCCGGTGTTGGCCCATGCCAATGCGAAGGACAAGATCCCGGAAATGGGCCGCGGGTTGCGGGCCGGCGACGTGATCAAAATCGGCAAGACGGTCGAGCTCGAATGTCTGGACACGCCCGGCCACACGATGAGCCACATCTGTGTCAGGTCGCACGGCGACACACCGGTCCTATTCTGCGGCGATACGCTGTTCAACGCCGGTGCTGGCAATTGCCATAACGGCGGCCATCCGAACGAGCTGTACAACACTTTTGTCAACCAGCTCGCGAAACTGCCCGAGGAGACGCTGATCTATCCCGGGCACGACTACATCGCGCGCAATCTCGGCTTTACTCTCGACCGCGAGCCGGATAACGCCAAGGCCCGGGAAATACTGCCTGGGATGGAGAAACAGGATACCGCGAAAGCGCTGGTCACCACCTTGGCGTTGGAGCGGGAAATCAACACGTTCTTCCGGCTGACCAGCCCGTCGGTGATCAGGCGTCTGCGCGAGACGTTCCCGGATCTCCCAGAGAATCCGGATCCGAAGACGGTTTTCCTGAGGCTCCGCGAGCTGCGCAACAAATGGTGATGCGGGCCGCGCTGCAACGGCTTCCGCACCGGGCGATTTGCCAAGCCGCGCGGACAACACGGGGAGTGTGAGTGGAAGCCACCGAGATTGCCGAGACGATCCACGGTGGGCACGAGACCCACAGCGCCGAGGGAGATGCGACGTTTCGCAAGTACGCCGCGATGTATCTGGGCGTCGTGGCGATGCTGCTGGCGATCGCCTCACTCGGGGGGGCGAATGCGACCAAAATGATGCTGAACGCCAACATACAGGCATCCGACATCTACGGGTACTACCAGTCTAAGTACATCCGGCAAACCGTATACCGGACCACTGCCGAAGAGCTCGAAGCGCAGCTTCTTGCCCAACCCGACATGCCAGCGGCGGCGAAGGCCAAGTTCGGAGAGGCGATCGCGCGCTATCGTTCTCGGGCCGAGCGATATGAAAGCGACGCGTCGACCGGCGAGGGTAAAAAGGAACTGCTCGCCAAGGCTAAGGAATGGGAGGCGAAGCGCGATCACGCAGCCGAGCGAGATCCGAATTTCGATTTTGCCGAAGCGCTGTTCCAGATAGCCATCGTGATCGGGTCGGTCAGCATCGTCGCCGCTTCGCGTTCGCTGATCAAACTCAGCGGGGCGCTTGCGATCGCGGGCTCGCTGCTGATGATCAACGGCTATTTCCTGATTATCCACCTGCCGCTGGAGTGAGGTCTGCCGGTTACCGGTGACGAGCTGCCCGTTCCCGCAATGATTCATAGATCGGCGCGGTCCCCATCAGGTTCGCCACCAGCATCGCCGCAAAGCATGCGCCGAGCATCGGCAGAAACATCGTAAAGCCTCCGGTCATCTCGGTGACCAGCACGATTCCGGTAACCGGTGCCT
>Ga0306926_10003010_pt1 | contig 17343 bp, 17 predicted proteins | sample flu12Cox44000178_FD_203759 | JGI IMG/M metagenome (GOLD analysis project Ga0306926, IMG submission 203759) | Lab enrichment of tropical soil microbial communities from Luquillo Experimental Forest, Puerto Rico - flux8day.12C.oxic.44.000.178 (v2)... | ecosystem: Environmental > Terrestrial >... | reverse complement strand
CGCCACCCAGTCTCTCGGATTCCCGGGGCCATTGGCCACGGCGACTGTGATCTTCGCGCCCGGTGCCACGACCGCATTGCTGGCGCCGTTCACTGTGATTGATGGCGAAGACGGCGGTGGCGGCGGAGGCGGAGGCGCCGAAGCCTGGACCGAGAAGGTGACCTTCGCCAATAGCGTATAAGCGTCGTTGGCGTAGAAGCGCGCCTCGTAGGAGCCGTTGATATTCGGCGCCGTCATGGTAACAGTGGCGGATTTCACGCCAGCTGCCGGGGCGGTCTGCGTGCCGTTCAGATATACCCAGGAGAGATGATTTAAATTATTGGTATCGCCGGCATTATAGATCGCCACCCAGTCTGTCGGATTCCCGGGACCATTGGCCACGGCGACTGTGATCTTCGCGCCTGGCGCCACGACCGCATTGCTGGAGCCGTTCACCGTGATTGATGGCGACAGGACAGATGCATTATTGTTTGTCGCTAAATTGTCCATACTAATATAAATCTCCGATCGGCAATGAAGTAGTGAATAGCGCACGCCGCCGGGATGGATAGCCTCTCCGCCTGTGGAGAGGCATGTCACGGGTTGGTGCTGCGATAATGATACTACACGATATTACGATATAATCAACTACCATATCGCATTTTGATGCTTTTTTGACGAGTGGCGCCGCGGACCCGGCGATGCGCGCCGGACTGCCAGCCAGTACAGTGGAGATCAGCTGGACTACTTGATGGTTTAGGAGGGAAAGACCCCACCAATTCCAGCCCAGATGGCGTGGCGAATTTGAGGGCCTTCCGACGATCAGGGGTCAGAATTCGGCTTCTTGTGGGGGATCGAGCGGGGCAGGAATGGGGGGCCCGCCGGGTGAAGCGGATAAGGGCGCGCTGAGGCTCGATTTCGACCGCTGCCTGATGCTTCAGTTTTGCGGCTCTGCTATCACGACCGATGCAGGGTTGCTAGCTCATCGCGAGTTGGACGACACCCTTGAACTGACCGACAAGAGTGCCGGCACTCTCGCCGAGGCGCGCACCCGGAAAAAATCGTCGCCACCGGTTGGCCGGTTTGTTGCGCCAATCGTGTTCGGGCGGCTGGCCGGCTGCGAGGACGTAAAATGAGGCAGAGAGGCTGTGCCGCGATCCGGCGATGCGCTGGGTGCTCGGTGACCGGGCGATTACCGACTCTGCCGCTTCGGCTAGCCAGACGGGTCTCTTCGAGACGAAGTAGCTAAGCCGGCCCGAGAACCTTGCCGCACTTGCCGATCTGCCCGGAGAGTGGATTGACAAGGACCAGCGGCGCCCGCTGAAGATGACCGTGCTCGACATGGATTTCCAGCGAGAGCCCGACCTGTGGCGAGCAGGAAGGCAGGCGCCCACAACCGCCATTTCGGCCGCACCTGCTATCATCCGCGGTTTGTGTTCAACCAGCTCGGCGATGTCGAGCGGTGCGGCCTGAGGCCGGGCAACGTGCACAGCGCCGATGGCTGGCGCGCGGTGACGCGCCGCGGCTTGTTCCAACTCTGCGCCTGATAGCTGAAACCGGCGTAGAAGCGGCGCACCTCGTGTGGCGGTTGCCCGATCGGGCGCTTGAGCAGGTGTCCGATTCCGGAGGTGCGCCTTGATACCGTTGGAGCAGCGCGGTTCAGCGCTCCGACGTGGTCAACCGGCGGCTTTCAAAGCGTCTTGAGCGTGACGAGCGCGGTTGCCCATTGCTCAAGCCGTTCAAACGGGCGATCCTGGCCTCGAAGCCCGCCGGGAATCTGGCGAATATCGCTTGAACGGCGCAATCCCAGTGTGCAATATAAACAGGCGACGTAAACAGGTGACCCACACGCCGTTTTGCCGAACTATTTGGAGTCTGTTGTCTCATCCCATGTCGGGCACCGTAATCAGAGTCGAGAACCTGTCCAAAAGCTACTCGGTGGGACATAAATCGGTTGACCAAGGCTACAAGCGATATGCGGCGTTGCGCGATGTGATCGGACAAGAGGCCCGCAACATCGTGCGCAATGCGGTCAATATCGTCCGGGGGCGACAAGTCGTTCTCGGTGATGAGGTAGAGGAGTTCTGGGCCCTAAAGGATGTCAGCTTCGAGGTCAAGCGCGGCGAGGTATTGGGGATCATCGGGCGCAACGGAGCCGGCAAGAGCACGCTTCTCAAGATCCTGAGCCGCATCACCGAGCCGACCGAGGGGCGGGTAACGCTCCGCGGCCGCGTCGCGAGCTTGCTCGAGGTCGGGACCGGTTTCCACTGGGAACTCACCGGTCGCGAGAACATCTATCTCAACGGCGCGATCCTCGGCATGACCCGCGCCGAGATCCGGCAGAAATTCGACGAGATCGTGGCCTTCGCCGAGGTCGAGAAATTTCTCGAAACGCCGGTGAAGCGCTACTCATCGGGCATGTACGTGCGGCTTGCCTTCGCCGTCGCCGCACATTTGGAACCAGAAATTCTTATCGTGGACGAGGTGTTGGCTGTTGGCGATGCCGAGTTCCAAAAAAAGTGTCTCGGCAAGATGCAAGATATATCGCACGGTGAAGGGCGGACTATATTGTTCGTTAGCCACTCTCTCCCGGCAATCCTCAACCTCTGCACTACCGCTATATGCCTGAGATCCGGCGCAGTGGTTGAAGCAGGCGAGCCGGTTCGAGTATGTGCTAGCTACGCTGCATTTCGCGAGACGCGCCTTGCACAAAGGCCGCACCCAGGGAGCAATCTGCTCGATATTTCTCTGATCGATGCGGATGATAATCCATGCAACAACTTGATCCAGGGACAACATCTACGATTTCGGCTTGCCGTAAGGCCTTCCGAAGATAGAAGTACGGTAACTTTAATTGTCCGCGACGCGCGAGATGCTGTTTTGTTTGAGCTCTTCGATCCATCGATCTCTCTACCCGAAAGCAAGGAGGCGGTTTTGATAGAGGTCGATGCCGGCGTCCTACCGCTTCTTCCAGGAGGTTATTCCGTTGACTTTTGGTTTGGGGATCGATTTTGGCACAGATCGGAGATGATTAATAGCATCGTGCAATTCAACGTGATTCAATCGGGAAAACTCGCTACTGACGTAGCCCCCCCAAGTGGTGCGCTTTACTTCCCCTCGCGGTGGCGCTGGAAAATTAAGGGGCGTGCCGAGGTCGACGCATGACGACCATGGTACCGGAAACGCCTCAGTCGACACATCCGCCTGGACGTCGGTCGACACGAGAATACTGGGACACCCGGCATGCAACGTCTCGACCGGAGGCGTCCGGAACCCTGACTCATTCTAGCGCAGCCAACGGGTGGTTCTATCGGGCCAAGAAGAAAAGGATCCTCGAGATTTTCCGCCGCTCGCAAATTCCTTTGAAGGGACTGCGCGTGTTGGACGCCGCGTGCGGCAGTGGGGAATTCGTGGATTGCTTCCTTCGGGAAGGAGCTGAATTCATCCTCGGCCTAGATTTCTCGCCCATTGCCATCAGCTCCTGTAGAAAACGCTTCTCGGACGCACCGCAATGTCACTTCAGCTGCTTCGACCTCAGTAGGGAACTCCCGACCGAGACGGTCGAAAGCTTTGATTTGGTCTCCTGTTTCGAAGCGATTTATCTGCTTCCGTCTGCAGAAGATTTTGAGAATGGCCTGTGTAATCTCTGCACTGCACTGAAGCCGGGCGGCCACCTACTAATCAGTGATCATTTTCCGCTAACTTCAAAGATGAGGCACGATGATTTGATACATCGGTCGCATAATCTGTATAAGAAAATTTTCGATGAATGTCGTCTGCGAGAGATAGGGGTATATCTTCAAACCGCGGTGTTTAATCACCCAATCTTGCCCTTGAGGTTTCAGTCTTACGTAGAGATCTATCTTCCTTGGAGTCTCTATCTCTTAGACCGATTACTGCTTCACCTTGGGCAACCGGCTATCCCGCCAGCGCACAGATACTACTACTTGATTGCACAAAAGGAACCATAAGTTATTACCGAGGCGCTCGTGCGCGGCGACGATGGGGAGCAATGATCGAAATGCGTCAACGGTGAGCTGGTCTCGAGCGGGTGCGGCCGCCCTTCTCGACCTCGATGGCGCCGACGACCAACAATTTGTCCTGATGACCGGGCCCACCGCGGCCAGCAACGAGATCGGTTTTGCTGCGGCACGTGACTTCGGTTTTGGCCCCGTCAGTGCCGCGATCCAGTATGGAGTTCTATTGCTGGAGTCGGTTCACTGGGTTGTTTTAAAGCAGCCTGGAGAAACTTTAGGCTTGCTGGATGTCCTTTTGGCATGTGCTGGATATAATATCGAGGTGACTGGTACAATACCTGTGGTGGATAAATTGTGAATTTGGATGCTTCCTCTTTGTTTACAAAAAAAGCGTTAACACCGCTCAAATTGCAGGTAATAAGCGTATACCCGTAACGATCGAGAAGTTCTGTGAGACTTCCTAGCGATGCTCCAAAGTAGTCGTCCATTTTCCAAGCGTGCTCCTCATTGTACCCAATCTTGATTTTCATTGGGTAAGGGAATTTCGCGTTGTATTCGACACAGATCACACGCGGTTTGTTATGCAATAATAAAGATTCAAGAACGTAATAGTCGTTTCCATCGATGTCCAATGATAAAAAATCGAGCGTAATAGTCGCAAGGGCTGCCATGAGACGCGAGACAAGACCAAATACGTTGTCACGGGTGACGAACTGATGTTCCACAATGAGATTTTTAGAAGCTGGAAGATGCTCTTTTATAAAACTTATGTTTCTAAGAGACCCATCGATCCATGCACCACGCCAACCTAATAACAGAAGGGTATGTGTGTTGTTCTGGAGACCATCACCACAACCAATTTCTACGAATGTTCCACCATCGGGGGATATTGATATTTTCTCGAAAATAGCTTGTATGATGCCATCTTCATCGCTCTGAGAATATACCTTGTAGCCCAACAACGCAATATTTTCAGGAGCTTGCTCGCGTATATTGTACTTCAGGCGCTCCACCGTAGATAATATGCGGTCTTCAAGCGACGCTGCGAGTCGCCAGTTGGAATTGCGTATTTCGTCAACGCTAACAAAGTCCTGGCTGATAATTCTAATAAACGGTGATCCAATCTTACGATATAGCTTCAAAAGAAACCGCATCATGCATTCACCCCCCATTGCAGTAAGTAAATTAAACGGCGCATGGAGCCCGCAGCTCGATGGTCGGGAGCAAATTTCGGCTGTTCGGCCAGAACCCTTCCCTTTGCTTTACATCAACCGGGAAATCAGCCGACATCCCGCGACGACTAGCGTGTCGAGGCTTATATTGTCGCCCTGGACAGCCATTGGCAAGGCGAACGTTGGCGACAGAGGCCTGCAACGGCCGAGCCGATGACATCGACGCGTTCCCCGCCACGAACATAATCTCGTCTCCCAGGGCGCACCCGTCGCTTGATTATATGCTCGGATTTCTGGTGCGCGGCGGCGATGCCGGAGCAGGGAACGGTATCCGGCTGCCGGGTCCGATGGGGATTGAAGTAAAAGACGAATTTCATCGGGGTAAGGTTGAGGTGCTTGCGACGGAACCGCAATAGACGTCGAGCCCGAAGCTTCAGGTTGGATGAGATATACTTAACCCACGGCAGGGCGACGTGGGACCATCTCGCCGCCCTGGCCGAGCGTCGATGACGCCGATGGTGCCCGGATATCCGGACCATCGAGGTTGAAGCGGTCGGCGAGAAGGTCTATGAAATGGCCAGACGGCCAATGCCCCCTTGGAGGTTGTCACGCGGGAACACGGAGATGGCGCTCGGTTTAGCCGACGAGGTAATTATAGAAAGCCGGGTGGGGCCGAGTCACATGTCGATCGGGACGCCTGATTTGTTTCTGCCACGACTTTGGTCGGTAAGTGAATGATCCGAAAGCTCCGCGGTGCCATACGCGTCGCTCGAAACGCGGCCCATGTGATTGTGCAAAAACGGCTCCACCAGCCCATATCCATGACATTGGACAGAGATGATATGGATATCGCCCGCTACTGGCTGGCGCACAGAGAAGCGTGGGACGATATCACAGTCGTCCGGACCTATGAACGCGAATTTGCGAAATGGAATGGGTCGTGCTTTGCATTCGCATTTCAGGCCGGCCGTAAAGCGCTGAGTGCCTGCATATTTGCCTTGGACCTCCGACCTGGCGATGAGGTTATCGTTCCTGCGTTTACCTGCGTCCTTGTACCAAACGCCTTCCGATTTGCGAAGGTTACCCCTATCTTCTGCGATATCGAGTTAGATAGTTATGGTCCCGATGTCCACAGCATAGAACGCGTAATAACGCCTCGTACTAAGGCTATACTCGTTCAGCATTTGTTCGGCCTAGTCTGTCGGGACTACGAAGCGATATTATACTTGAGTAAACGCGCTAATTTGAAAATCATAGAAGATGCCGCGCAAGCTACAGGAGCAAGCTTTTATGGGCAGAAAATCGGCACCCGAGGACACGTCGGGTTTTATAGCAGCGAGCATTCTAAGATTTTCAATACTGTCGTTGGAGGAGTTGCCGTAACCAACGAGAAGATGATCGCAGCTCGACTGCAAAGATGTGCAGAGCATTGGGATTTGCCGTCGTTGCCCATGATCGAAAGACAACTTCTAAACGTAGAATTAGACTATTACCGTTATCACAATCGGTGGTCTGCTGCGGCCCATGCCATGGTGAAACGACGGGACGCCGATTTATATATAACAAACATGAGTGAAGAGGAGATTCGGGGGAACCTGCCAAGGGATTATTTCACCAGGATGCCTTCACCGATAGCAGCCCTTGCTTTAAATCAGCTGAAAAAGATAGATCGGTATAATTCAATTCGTCGGTCGACCGCCAAAAGATGGGACCTATGGTGTCGAGAAAACTCTTATTCCCCGCCGCTAGTCGTTCCAGGATCCGAACCCGTCTATTTGAGGTACCCTGTCAACGTTGATCCGAAAATGAAGACCGACATTTCCTGGGCAAGCGATACTCTTAACGTTGAGCTAGGAGTTTGGTTTCAAGCCAACATCCACCCACGGCTAAACTTGATAGGATATCCAAATGCCGAGTTTGCAGTAAAGCACTGTGTCAATTTTCCAACAATCTTGTACGCGTAACGATGCAAGGAATTCGACTATTGCTTCCCACGAAAAATAACGAACCCCAGTTCAAAGTTGGTATTTGTGGATTTGGTGGCGCAGGAATGGCTCAATATCATCATTTCAACTCCTTGGGCTGCACAGTGGTTTCCATATTCGACCCCGGGCCTCCCGCACTAGAGAGAGCAATGAGGATGTCCGCGGCGCCCATTATCACAAAAGACTTCGACTTGTTTCTAAACAGCGAGATCGATATCGTTGCGATTTGTTCGCCTGATCGCACACATGCTGACTATTTCGTCAGAAGTCTTAGCGCAGGGAAGCATGTGATTTGCGAGAAGCCTTTGAGTAACTCGTTGGATGGGTGCCGGCGAATCTTAAGCGCGTCACGACAGAGGCCAGAGTGCATAGCGGCGGTGCAGCACCAGATGCGATTTCTGCCCGTACATCTTGCGATGCGGGATATTATCGATCGCGGTGAACTCGGTGCGATCGCTTATCTTGAGGGCTATTATATCCATAATTTGACAGAACGTGCGTCCCTCTACGATCGCTGGCGGTTTGAGGACAACGCAACGCCGCTTGTCTATTCAGGATGTCATTTTGTTGACTTGTTGCGGTGGCTTCTGTCCGACGAAGTTGTTGAAGTGGTAGGGATGGCGAACAATATTGCATTTCCGCACTATCCCGAATCCGATACTAATGTAGTCTTGCTGCGCTTTCGGTCCGGCGTTATTGGGAAAGTGATTACAGCGTTTGGATTTGGTCGACCACAGGACCATTCTGTGAGGATATACGGTAGTGAAAAATGTATTGAAAACAACTTGCTGTTTTCGAAGGACGGAAGCTTTATGATATTCGCGCACCCACGATGGGAACGGCGTAACGGCAGTTTTTTTCGAGGGCGGTGGCTTCGTCAGCGAATGATCACCCGAGTTTTTGAGCACTTGATGAAGACGCGTGATCTGCCTGCGGACTATTCCGTTGCGTCCTATCCACTTCGACTTTACGAGCACGGGCTGGCAGTGCGAGAATCGCTGCGAGATTTCGTGGATGCAATCGCTAACCAGCGCCCACCATTGTGCAGTGTTCTCGATGCGGCGAAGACCGTAGCGACATGTCTCGCAGGCGTTGAAGCTTATCGAAATAGCCAAGGAGTGGGGGTGGAGAAATTTTGGCTACCCGAGTTTGGTCCATTCGAGCCCTCACCGGTCACAGGATAGCTAGCTATGCGTAACTCTTATTTGGTCTTCGGCCAACCGCTGATCGAAGAAGCGGAAATCGATGAGGTCGTGAAGAGCCTTCGGGCCGCTTGGCTTGGCACCGGGCCTAAAGTTGCCGAATTTGAAAAGCGGATTGCGTCGTACAAGGGCTCGCCGCATGCCGTTGCGGTCAACTCCTGTACTGCTGGGCTGCATCTGGCGTGCCTCGCGCTCAAGCTCGGGCCCGGTGATGAGGTCATCGTCCCCGCGATGACCTTCGCTGCGACGGTGAACAGCGTCATACATGCGGGCGCGACGCCCGTTCTTGTCGATGTCGAGCCGGATACCTTCAATATCGATCCCGAACAAGTGCGCCGGGCGATTACGCCGCGAACCAAAGCAATCATGCCGGTACATTTTGCCGGCCGAGCCTGCAACATGGATGTACTCTTGTCGCTGGCACGGCAGCACGGTCTGAAAATCATCGAGGACTGCGCGCATGCGATCGAAACCGAATACCGCGGGCGCAAGGCTGGGACGATTGGGGATTGCGGCATTCTGAGCTTTTACGCCACAAAAAATGTCGTGACCGGAGAAGGCGGCATGGTATTGACGGGCGACGACGAGATCGCCGCGCGCATCAAGATACTGGCTTTGCACGGCATGTCGAAAGACGCCTGGAAACGCTTTTCCGACGCCGGGTACAACCACTACGACGTCGTCGAGGTCGGGTTCAAATACAATATGATGGATCTACAGGCCGCGATCGGCATGCACCAAATCACCCGCGTCGAGGCATATTGGAAAAAGCGCCTTCGGGTGTGGGAACAGTATGATCGCGCATTTGCAGATTTGCCCGTGTCGCGTCCTGCTCGACCGGACCCGGAATCACGGCACGGGCTGCACCTTTATACGCTATTGATCGACGAGAAGGCCTCGCGGGTGTCGCGTGACCAATTCGTCTCGGAGCTGCATCGGCGCAATATCGGTACTGGTGTGCATTATCGCGCCATCCCCGTTCACCCGGTGTATCAGCGACTGTTCGGGTGGGCGCCGAGTGATTACCCAGTTGCCGACGCGATTGGACGAACAACCGTCTCGCTGCCGCTATCGGCAAAGCTGACGGACGAAGACACAGATTATGTCATCCATGCCGTTCACGAAATTCTGCGTTCGCCACATTAGAGAATATGTTGGCCGGCATTCGCGTACTGCATATCATACCGGAGTACTTGCCGGTTACCCAGAATTGGATATACCCGCAAGTAACGCTTGTTCCCGGGGTCGCCAGTGCCGTGCTTTGTAATAAGACCGCCTCCGCGACTGCTTTCCCTCTGAACGGGGAGCCCTTGTGGAGGCGGGAGCTGAATGTGCCGAATCTTCTGGCAACAGGTCCCAAGCCGTTCCGGGCAGTCAGACGAGTAGTGAATTTCGCTGCGAAGGCTGTTGCATCGCGCCGCGCCCGTTTATGGGAGCCCGAAATCATACATGCTCATTTCGGCACAACCGGCTGGGAAAATCTTTCCTTGAGGAAGGCACTCGCAGCTCCGCTGATTACGTCGTTCTACGGTTTTGACGCCTGGCTGGTGCCGACAACCCATCCAGAATGGCGTGGTCGCTTACACGAACTTTTTGCCCAAGGTGACATTTTCCTAGTAGAGGGTTCAGCATTCAGGCAGAGGCTCGTTGACCTTGGTTGCGCTGCGGAAAAAGTGCGAATTCAGAGACTGGGCATCGATGTAGGGCGCCTCAAATATCGAGACCGGGATTTCACGGGCCCCCTGAAGATCGTAATGGTTGGCCGATTCACCGAAAAAAAGGGACTTGTCGATGGCCTTACTGCTTGTGCCAAGGCGTCCGCAAACGGTGTCGATCTCAGTGTCACTATTATTGGTGATGCGCTCGCCGGATGGGACCTCGACGGACAGAAAATCAAGCATGAATTGTTAGACATTGCACAATCTCCCGAGATGTCAAACCGCGTCCACTTCATGGGACAGGTGCCGCACGACGAAACCCTGCGTATTTTGGCGGCGCACGATGTTTTTCTATGCTCTAGCAAGCATGCGCTTAGCGGAGACGCGGAAGGCGGGTTGCCCGTCGTACTCATAGAGGCGATGGGGATAGGATTGCTCTGCTTGGGTTCACGCCATTGCGATATCCCTGAAGCCGTCATCGATGGAACCACCGGTTTCTTGTTCGAAGAAGGCAATGTCGAGCAACTTGCAAAATTGGTTGAGGGGATTTCGCGCTTGCCAGAATGCACGCTTCCGATAGTGACTGCGGCACGTAAGCATGTGGAGCAAAAGTTTAATCAATCATATGTATTGCCGAACCTGGGCGAAATATACCGGGAATTGCAGTCCGCCCAAGCTGTCCAACGCGGATCTCGACGCCGCTCATGCCGAGAATCGCGCCGTTGAGATAGATATTCTCGCGGCCGGTGAGCTCCGGGTGAAAGCCGGTGCCGACCGCGAGCAAGCTTGCGACTCGCCCCCGAAGGATTACCCGCCCCTCGGTTGGCTCGGTGATGCGGCTCAGGAACTTGAGAAGCGTGCTCTTGCCGGCTCCGTTGCGCTCGATGATCCCCAATACCTCGCCGCGCTTGACCTCGAAGCTGACATGCTTTAGGGCCCAGAACTCCTCCACCTGGTCACCCAGAACAACTTGTCGCCCGCGGACGATGTTGACCGCATTGCGCACGAAATTGCGGGCCTCTTGTCCGATCACATCGCGCAACGCGGTATAACGCTTGTAGCCTTGGTCAGCCGATCTGTGTCCCACCAAATAGCTTTTGGACAGGTTCTCGACCGTTATAACTGTGTCGGACATGGGATGCGGACAAGCTGCGCTCAGAACAGTCCGGCGAAGCGGCGTGGGGTTATCCCCTTATATCGCACAGCCCGATTGCGCCGTGCAAGCAGCATACCGTACCCTCAGTCGCAGTCGCTGAGGGTAATGACAAGAGGAGAGGGGGGCCGTTTTGTCACCGTTCTTTCGTCCTCCATAACGGTAAGGTGGAACATCGTGCGAAGCTGGGCTAGAGGCGATAGAGCTGGTAGCAGATGTCCACCGATGAACAGCGACGTTGGTGCCTTTTCACCAGCGCGGACGACAAGAATGCGATTCGCCTTTGGCTAGCGGGTGATACGCCTCGCCGGTGGGATCTAGTCGCTGCCTACTATGGCGACGATAATGATGTCTGCCGCAATCAGCAAGGTGTCTTCTTATGCATTCCGCACTAAGCGCGGGAAGACTACCGAGAAGTACGGTTTCATTGCCAGCCGCGCTTCCGGCGCGATCATCGCCCGCCCCTCAGCACTCGGGAGATGGCGGGCTGCCCGGCAAGAAAATCGCGCTCGACCTGCAACTGCCCGATCTTGCGGTGCAGATCGTCGATCACCTCCTGCGCATCTTTGACCGCCGGTGCCTTGCTGCCGCGCGCAAACAACTTCTCCCGCGCGCTTCACCAGCTCCTGTTTCCAGTTGCTGATCATCGTCGGATGAACCTCAAACTCCGCCGACAGCTCGCCAAGGTCTTCTCTCCCCCGACAGCGATGTATCGCCACTTGCGCCTTGAATTCCGCGCTGTGCTGCTTCCTCTTTACGCCCCACGTCTTGGACCGCTCAACCCTTAGCTTATCCTGCTGTCCAAAAATCCGGAGCCGCCGCACTCTGCGTTGGCAGATCGTTCGCAAGAAGCCCAAGGGCAAACCGATGCCGCGCCGCACCGCGCAAGAATGCCCGCAAATCGGCGGTGCGCGCAGCAGTCGAGCATGTCTTTGCCCGGCAGAAAGGGCCGATGGGCCTATTCATTCGTACTATCGGTCTGGCCCGAGCGACAATCAAGATCGGTTTCGCCAACCTTCTCTACAACATGCAGCGAATGGTCTGGCTCACGGACCAGATCGCACCCAACCTGACCGACGAGATCGGCTGCGGGACCGGCCAGAGCCCCAATCCGATCGCCCCAATCAATCCATTACTGAATTTCTGTATCCGGTTAGGGCAGGTAGGGCTCCGTTGATTTGAGCGCCGTGTACAAGCTGGGCCGTGTCGTAGCGCAGCGCCAGTTCGCGCGCCAGGAACAGAGCCGACACGCCGCGCTTGTCTTGCCCGATCAGCCATGCCGCCGCAAACCATTTGCGCAACGGCGTGCGGATGCGGTGAAAGACCGTCTCGGCGGTCACCGAATCCTGCCGCCCGCAGTCGGCACATTCGAAAACCCGCGGTCGAGCCGCGAGTTGATAAGCCAGCCGCCCGGCGCACCCGGCGCAGATGAACCTGTTGGGCCAACGCAACTCCGCCAATGCGGCGATGCACGCCGCCTCGTCCCGATAGCGATCCATGAATGTGAGAAATCCGGACATCACAGGCCCTTGCCGCCACCTCAAGACCGACGCAGGATACGCGCTCAACGCGAACATATCAAGAACGCAGCAACTCACCCTGCTTTAACCGGAGAGGGAAGTCAAGCCAATACCCGGCCTTTTCCGTCGGAAAATATCGTTATTGGAGGTCTCCAACAATTCAGCCCAAATAAGCCGCATGAACGAAAGCAGTGGCTGGTGCCAAAGATAGAGCGAATATGCACATCTTGCCGGATTTGGTGCGTCTCTAAATCTAAAGGTTTTCACTCGAGGCGCGGTGAACCCCGTGCGGTCGAATGAGCATGAGGATTTCCATAACAAGTTATCTGCCGGTGCGCTCAATCCTCACCGCAGGCAAATCCCGTATCAGTCTGTCGAATCCGGCTCAACCTTCTGATCTTCGCTCCAATTGTCCCAGAGAAGGCCCCGCGTATACCAAAAATCCCACACAGGGCCTTAATGGTCATTAGACCTTCGTAAAACTTTCCATTCAGGAACATTTGTCGTACCTTCCCACCAACGGGACGACAAGTAGCTATAAGAATTCTTCGGCAATACATATCTGACTTATAGCAATTTTGGAACTTCAACCGCCATTCGGAATTGTCATAGAGGGCCTTCCACGCATTCATATCAGTGATAACTCGCGCCGCCAGTCTTAACTCTTGCGGCTTGGCAGGGATGGCGCTTAGTCGACCTGCTTGACGAAAATCATCAATCGCGTCATCCCACTTCGCATATGCTGCAAACACGCATGCCCGCTCCAGAAAAGCCGTACGTTCAGCTAATGCCTGATCCCATCCTAAGGAAAATGTCGGCGTAAACTCACAAAGCTGAAATTCTTGTCTGACCCAGGCAAGAACTTTATAGTTGTAGAAGAACTGCTTTTTAAGCCGCTCTTCGGGTGGGATTATTTCTGAAGACGATCCACGTGGCCCATCGTGTTGCCGTTGATAAAAGACTGATTTAGGTACATATACGGCCTTAAATGAACGAAATAGCCTGATCATCATATCAAAATCTTGTGATCTGATTAATTCTTCGCGAAATGGCCCAACTCTTTCATAGACCGAGCGGCGGACTAACATCGCGTATTGTAATGTAATCCCCGCTCCCCCCTCGAGAAAACGGATACAAATATTCGGTTCAAGCTCTACCCCTGGGTTCACGATTTCGGAATAGGAGTATCCTGTTTCATCCTTACGAAAGACCTGATACGTTCCAAACGCGAAGCCTGCGTCATCATTCGAGTCCAATGCATCGGCAAGATGTTTGACGCCATCGGGTGCAGCTAAGTCGTCGTCATCGCAGATCCAGATATAATCAGATTTGCAATGTTTCAGGCCTAGATTAAGCGCGCTCGATTTCCCGCCATTGCCCTTGTTGATGAGCGTGAGACGGTCGCCATATGACTGGACCACATCAATGGTATCATCGGTCGAGCCGTCATTAACTACAATGATCTCATCCACGGGGTGTGTTTGCGCTAAAATGCTGTCGATGCATTCGCACAACATAAATCGACGATTAAAGGTCGGTATTATCGCGCATATGGTCGAGGACATTGGGCGTGGGACGCGTTGGGTAACCTTACCGATAAGTTGCACTGCGAGCTACACAATTATAGACGATCCTTATGTTCTAGTAAACCGGCATTCTCCGGCTTCCCGGCGGTTGTGGAAGTCAAGATCGGCCCGTCGGGGCGTCCCGAGCAACTGAAAATCGTGCATCGGGTGGAAGGAGACGGTCGAACCAATCCTTTCACCGCGCCGCGGCGCTGAAATCCTCTGGATTGGCTACATCGAGACACACCTTTCCTACCGTCGTTTGTCGTATCTGACCCAGCAACCCTCGTGCAGGCGGGGGTGGGGCCCGCAACCGGGCGATCAACGAGAGGATTTTCGCGAACATCCGCTGCGACACCGCGACCTCGGCCATCTGGCGCGACCTTCACTGACGGGCCCGGTTCGATTCCGGATCATTCGAAGAAATCTGAGGACGATCAGTCTGCCCGTTTACGCTGGGCAGGAAAACTGGCAAGATCTCGAAAGACTGTTGGCCAGCGTCGCTGCGGGAGGACAAATTGATCGATCTCGTCGAGCCCGTGAAGAAAGTTCTCCGGTTTTCTCCGAGTCTCTACAAGACCGCATACACGTTTTATCGCGCAACGCCCCTTGGGAAGCGCAGAATGGCTGAAATTGAGCGCAGAATGGCTGAAATTGATGAACAAACAGCAAGGTTACTCCAATTACGAATAGAACAGGAACTACTGTTTATTAATAAATATATGAATGACGACTGGACCGTTCGATATGGTCCGTTCGCTGGAATGAAATATGCGCCAATTACATCGGGTAGCCTGCTATCACCGAAAGTAATAGGATCTTACGAGAGCTCTATCCATCAGTGGATCACTGACGCGATAAATCATAACTATCAAACCATCATCAACGTTGGGAGTGGAGAAGGATATTACGCGGTAGGCTTCTCACTCAAGTCGCAGAACTCAAATGTTTTTGCCTATGATAGAGATAAAGACGCACGCGAAAATGTTGCGACACTGGCCAACTTAAATGGCACAGCGGACAGAGTCCATATACGCGCGCTTTGTACGAAAGACGAATTGAAGCGGGAAATTACGAAAGGCACGTTGATTTTTTGTGATATTGATGGAGGAGAATTCGACCTGTTCCGGCCTGATGTCATACCGGAGTTGTTGCAGGCCGATTTGATTATTGAAACGCATGATTATGGCTCTCCCGGCGTGACGGAAGCGCTCGTGCAGCGCTTCCTACCTAGTCACCGCGTCGATATAAGCTACCATTGTGCCAAATATGCCAGCGATTTTCCGGTTTTGGAGGCGATTCCGAACAGGGAACGCGCATTTTTGGTGGAAGAGGCGCGGCCGCTCAATCAAAACTGGATGCGTCTTTTGGCGAACCGGCCGGGAGCGATTAAGCCAGACCCGAACCACTGGTGGTCGTGCGGAGGCGAGCAAAATGGCAGCATGTAAACACGCGAACTGGGAGATGCATTGCTGCGGACGCTGGCTTTCCGAGGCGAGAGGCCGAAGTCAAGGGGTATCGAGTATCAGAGAAACCAGTACGCCACCGCGTATCGCGGAACGGCATCGATCAAGACATTGTCTGTTTCAGCCGGAACGCAAGCAGTTTCAAAGAAGGGACAGCGAGAATCAGCTTTCTTACCGCAGGTTGGCGTTGTAGACAAGAGAACAAACATGTGATAACCTTACTTTTGACAATTTTACGGGAGAAGATCCACACCATAAGCAAAAAGCCAACGGGCTCACCACGTAGAAGGCGCTCACATCTTCTATATTCAGGCCAGTTTATATAAGAGCCAGTGAAGTGACAGATCGCAGGCTCTACTAACTCATAGTCACCTTTTTCGCGGTCACCCTTTGCGAATCGTGTGCCACCCCCGAGCGGCTCAATCTTCAACGGGCCGATCATCGCCACTGGAGTTCGCATTAGCCTTCCGTAATCGTCGCACAGGGCTGCGCCAGCCATTTCAATAGCGAGTCCGAAAATGGCCTCGTCGTTTGGGCCGGAGGAGTCCAAGAGTCTTAATCCGAGTGACTGCCATCGTCCTAAGATACCCCTGGCATATTCAAAGACTTTTCCGCTCGTCGCATCTCTGGTAAAATAATATACGCCACCATTGAAGCCTGGGAATCTATCAATTTTAAGAGCAATTAAGGTATTTTTTAGGTCGATGAATTTTACTTTATCATCTGGGTGATAAGTTACTCCTACAACAGTGAATGAATACCTCATAATTTCCTCTAGTTCGCCCCAGAACGGGCAAGTCACAATACAGTCAGAATCGATAAAGAGTGTGTCGTGAAATGGACTATAGCTATCCATGAAAACCTTTTGCACAACACCCATGCCTCGGCTCTTATCCAATCGTATTATTTTATCGAATAGTGACAACGGGCCTTCTACGTCGGTCACGATCGCCAGCGGCACGTTGGGCATGTGCAAGCGAAGGGAGAGGGCCAGATTCTCAGCCTGCCGCAAGTAACGTGGCGCACCGAACGCCATCGTAAGGAAACCGATCCTCCCCTGAATTTCAGATATTGGCACTCTGGAAATGAGATCCCCTTCATTCGGAACCGGAGCGCGTAGCATGCCTTCCTCTTGCCCCTCGTGCCGCAACAATGGCTCCCGGCATCATAGTTAAAGAATGATTGGGGCGCGAGGAGATTCGGATCTATTCTCAAAACCGGGCACAGACTCGATTGGAAGCGGATCAGTTTGCCATACGGCCTTGATCACCGCGAAAGAAAAGCAGTCGACCAATCGCACCCACGGAGCCAAAGGTAGGGAAGCATTGCGTTAGCTCGATTTGGCTTTTTCCACACCTCGCCTAATCAGGCGCCCCTTGCTCGATTGACCGATGCAGCAGGGTCTCTTGGGTCAGGCTCCGCTAACGGGACATAGATCTGATAGCACATGTGATAGGTTCGAATTGGCCTTCAACGGCGCGACGTAGTTCTTGATGAAAAGTAGCGTTTGCGTACTGGCATGAGATTTCAGTGTCGTTACGTTAGTCTTTCCAAGTTAGATTGATCCATGCGTCGGCTAAAATTCGCCTCTATTGAAATCTGAGTGGGTGGGGGTCTGATGAGAGCGTCGTGTGGTGTGGGGGTATGGGGGGGGGAAACCCGCCCA
>Ga0306926_10003009_pt1 | contig 17346 bp, 11 predicted proteins | sample flu12Cox44000178_FD_203759 | JGI IMG/M metagenome (GOLD analysis project Ga0306926, IMG submission 203759) | Lab enrichment of tropical soil microbial communities from Luquillo Experimental Forest, Puerto Rico - flux8day.12C.oxic.44.000.178 (v2)... | ecosystem: Environmental > Terrestrial >... | reverse complement strand
GCTTGTCGCTCTCGGATTGCATCGATTGCTAGTCGACCAGCCGGTCGACCTCGGGATTGCAATAGCCGGTGTAATTGCGCTCGGCACCGCAGACGAAATTCTCGTAGAATTGCTGGTCGGGGTCGTCGAGCCCATTCTCGCTGACCGTGAGGCCGACCGCGTAATCCTTGCGCATGACTTTGGGATACCACTGCGTGGTGTCGACGGCATCGAGCACCCCGTCGATCCCGATCTCCTTGAGCTGGTCGATCAGGATCACGGCGGCATCGCGATAGCCCGGAACGTTGCGCGTGGTTACTGTAACCGCTAGCCGGTGATCGGCGCTGTAGCCGAGTTTTTGCATGAGCTCGCGCGCCTCGGCCCGGTTCTTCGCGACATCGGGGTTGTAGCCGGGCAGTGTTTTGAGCAGTTCAGGCGGCATGCCCCAGAGCCCCGCGGGCGGCGGCATCATGGCGCCGCCGATATCGCCCTGCCCGTCGCTGAGGATGTCGATGAACGCCTGGCGATCCAAGCTCAGGGCCATCGCCCGGCGCAGGTCGGGGTTGTCGAAGGGCGGTGTCCCGCGGTTGACGATCAGCGCCCGGCTAATGTTCCACGGCACCACCTCGCAAATCGCCTGAGGCGCCTGGCTCTTGATCTGCTTCATCAGCGGGAGCGACAGGATGCCCTGCCCATACCGGTCGAAATTTCCAGCGGCGAAAGCCATGACCGCCGTCGAGGGGTTGCGGACGATCGTCCATTCGATTCCGTCGAGGTACGGCCGGTCCTTTTTCCAGTAGTCCGGGTTGCGCGCGACCTTGATCCTCTCGTTCGGCGTGAACTCGACGAATTTGAACGGGCCGGTGCCGATCGGATGAGTGCGCATGTCACGCGGCGGAACATGACAGGGATAGACCGGCGACCAGCCCGAGGCTACCAGAGCAATGAAGGCGGGTTGTGGCCGCTTCAGATGAAAGCTGACCTCGTAATCGCCGTTCGTCGTGACTTCTTCGAGGTTTCGGTACCAGGATTTGCGCGGGTTGACGCGCAGCTTATCAATCGACTTGCCGGCGATCATGTCCCACGTGCACTGGACGTCGCGGGCCGTGAACGGCTTGCCGTCATGCCACTTGACCCCGTTGCGCAGCGCAAACGTCAGGACCGTCCCCTCCTCGTTCCACGACCAGCTCGTGGCGAGGTCCGGGACGATCGACTGCAGGCTATTCTGCTTCACATGCTGATCGAACATGACGAGGTTGTTGAAGACCCCCATCATCGGCCCGAGGGCCGCGATCGTCGACTCCTCGTGGATCGACATGCTGGCCGGGCTGTCTCCCGAGGGCATCCGCAAGATGCCCCCCGGCTTCTGGGCGAAGGCCGTCCCGCTCAGCCACAGGCTCGCGAGCAACTCGCCGGCCGCCGCCAAGCTTCGAAGATTTGCCTTCATCCGTCTCCACCCCTGGCGGCGCGGGATCCGCCGCGCCTTTCGTCGGTCATCTTCGGGGGGCTGAGGCTACTTGTCGAGCCAGACGTCTTCCATGCGGTAGCCGTTGTAGATGCTGTTGACCATGGTTACGAGCCCCTTGACATAGGGCTGCATGCAGGTCCCGCCGCGCGGATAGAAGATGATCGGCCGGGCGCCGTCCTCGGCCAGCCGTCTTTCGATCTGCCACACCAGCTCCTTGCGCTTGGCCGGGTCGGCCTCGGCCGATTGCCGGTCGATCAGCTTGTCGACTTCCGGGTTGCAGTAGCCGGTGTAGTTGCGAACCGCGCCGCACACAAAGTTCTCGTAGAACTGCTGGTCGGGGTCGTCGACACCGCTCTCGGTGCCGTTGATCGCAATCGTGTAGTCTTTGCGGTAGATCTTGGGGAACCAGTTGGCGGTCTCGACCGGTTCGAGCACGGCGTCGATGTAGATCTCCTTGAGCTGGTCGATCAAAATGACCGCCGGCTGGCGGTAGCCGGGGATGTTGCGCGACGACAAGGTCAGTGCAAGCCGGTGGTCGGACCCGTAGCCGAGCTTCTCCATGATCTTGCGTGCTTCGGCACGGTTCTTTGCGACATCCGGATCGTAGCCCGGCAAGGTCGCCAGCATCTCCGGCGGCATTCCCCACAGCCCCTCGGGCGGCGGCAGCATGGTCGCGCCGATGTCCCCTTTGCCCTGTTGCAGAATGTCGATAAAGGCCTGGCGGTCCAGACTGAGGCCTACCGCGCGCCGCAGGTCCGGGTTGTCGAAAGGCGGCTTGTCGCGGTTGAGGATCAGGTTGCGGGCGACATTCGTCGCAGTCACCTCGCAGACCGCCTGCGGCGCCTGTTTTCTCACGTCCTCAAGCGACGGCATCGTCGTGCCATAGGGCGAGGAGATGTCGAACTTGCCGGCAATAAACGTCAGGTTTCGCGTGGCGATATCCTGGATGATGTGCCACTCGATACCGTCGAGGTAAGGCCGGCCGGGCTTCCAGTAATCCGGGTTCCTGGCGGTCCGGACCACCTCGTTCGGCTTGAACTCGACAAATTTGAAGGGGCCGGTGCCGATCGGGTGGGTGCGCATCTCACGCGGGGACACGTGGTAGGGATAGACCGGCGACCACCCTGAAGCCAGCAGCGATAGCAGTGCTGGCTGCGGCCGCTTCAAATGGAAGGTGACCTCGAAGTCACCGTTGGTCGTCACCCGATCGAGGTTCAAGTACCAGGTCTTGCGCGGATTGACGCGGAGCTTGTCGTTGCCAATGCCCATCAACAGGTCCCAGGTGCATTTGACATCGGCGGCGGTAAACGGCTTCCCGTCATGCCATTTCACACCCTGGCGCAGCGGGAAGGTCAGCTCCTTGCCGTCCTCGCTCCAGGCCCAGCTCGTCGCCAAATCGGGGACGACCGAATCCGGGCTGTTCTGCGCCACATGCTGATCGAACATGACGAGGTTGTTGAACACCCCCATCATCGGCCGCAATGCGGCGCCGGTCGCTTCCTCGAGCAATGACATGCTCGCCGGGTTGTCGAAAAACGAGACTTTGAGGATCCCCCCGGCCTTCTGTGCGACGGCTTCTTGACCTATGGAGATCGTCAGCAGTAGGGATGCCGCTGCGGCGAGCGTATGCCGATCTCGCTTCATTCCTGATCAGTCTCCGTTGAGCTGTAGACCAACGAACTTCGACAGTGCGCTACTTGTCCAACCAGACGTCTTCCATACGAAAATTGTTGATGATGCTGTTGACCATCATCGTCCAGCCCTTGACCTGCGGCTGCCAGCAATACGCGAAGCGGTTGAAAAAGATGATCGGCCGGGCCCCGTCCTCCGCCAGCTGCTTTTCGATCTCCCATACCAGGATTTTTCGCTTCCCTTCGTCGGCTTCTATCGATTGCCGGTCGAACAGCTTTTCGAGTTCGGGATTGCAATAGCCGGTGTAGTTGCGCGGCGAACCGCAGCCATAGTTTTCGTAGAACTGCTGGTCAGGATCGTCGACCCCGCCGCCGGTGAGATTAAGGCCGATCTTGTAGTCCTTGCGGTACATCTTGGGGTACCAAAGGGCCGTTTCGACGATGTCGAGCTCGCCGTCGATGAACACCTCCTTAAACTGGTCGGTCAGGATCACCGCCGGATCGCGAAACGGCGGGATGTTGCGCGTCGACACTTTGAGCGCCAGGCGCTTATCGGGACCGTAGCCGAGCTTTTCCATGATCGCGCGGGCCTCGGTGCGGTTTTTCTGCACGTCGGGATCATAGCCCGGCAATGTGTTGAGGACTTCCGGCGGCATGCCCCATATCCCTTCGGGCAGCGGCTGCATGGACCCGCCGATGTCGCCCTGGCCGTCGCTGATGATGTCGATGAACGCCTTGCGGTCGAGGCTCAGTGCCACTGCCCGCCTCATGTCGGGATTGTCGAAAGGCGACGAGTCGCGGTTGACCACCAGGTTGCGGCTGATGCCGCCCGGCGTCACCTCACAAATCGCTTCGGGTTCTTGGGCTTTGATGTCCTTCAACAGCGGCAGCGACGTGGCGACCCAGTCGAGCTTGCCGGCGACAAAGGCGAGGTGTGCCGTCGACACGTCGCGAATGATCGTAAACTCGATGCCGTCGAGATATGGCCGGCCCAGCTTCCAATAATCCGGATTGCGCGCCAGCGTGATCCGCTCGTTCGGCTTGAATTCGACGAATTTGAACGGGCCAGTGCCGACCGGATGCTGGCGCATCTCGGCCGGTGGCACGTGGCACGGATAAACGACCGAAAAGCCGGCAGAGAGCAGTGCTATGAAGGCCGGCTGCGGTCGCTGCAGATGGAATGTCACCTCGTAGTCGCCGTCGGCGGTGACTTCGGCGAGGTTGCGGTACCACGATTTACGCGGATCGAGACGTAGCTTCTCGCTGGATTTGCCAGTCAATAGGTCCCAGGTGCATTTGACATCCCGGGCGGTGAACGGTCTTCCGTCGTGCCACTTGACGCCTTGGCGCAATGGAAATGTCAGCTCTTTGCCGTCCTCGCTCCATGACCAACTCGTGGCCAGATCGGGCACGATCGACCGCATGCTGTTCTGCTTTACGTGCTGGTCGAACATGACGAGGTTATTGAACACCCCCATCGTCGCCCGCGCCGGGTTCGCATCGACTTCTTCGAGCAGCGACATGCTCGGCGGCGAGTCACCGGCGTGCACGTGCAAGATGCCGCCCGGCTTTTGCCCATACGCCGCATCAGACGCCGCCAGTGCGATCAACAGCGTACCTGCTACCGCGAGCCTTCGAGGGCCCCGCTTCATCTCAGTCTCCCTCCCCGTTGTCGATCTTAATTGTCGAGCCAGAGATCCTCGAAGCGCTGACCGTTATAGATGCTGTTGACCATCAGGGTCAGCCCTTTCAGCGCCGGCGACCGGCAGACCGCTCCGCGCGGAAAGAAAATGACCGGCCGGGCGTCGTCCTCGATGAGCTTCCTCTCGATCTGTGAGACCAGTTGCTTGCGCTTGGCGACGTCGGTTTCAATCGATTGCTGATCGATCAGTCTATCGACCTCGGGGTTGCAGTAGGCGGTATAATTCCGCGCCGCGCCGCAGGCATAGTTTTCATAATACAGCACATCGGGATCGTCGACTTCGCTCTCCATGATGTTCATCCCAACCGCATAGTCCTTGCGCATGACTTTGGGATACCACTGGGTGGTATCGACTGGCTCGAGCTCGCCATCGATATACATCTGCTTCAACTGATCGATCAGGATGACCGCTGGATCGCGGTAATACGAGATGTCCCTTGTGGAGACGGTAATCGGGAGCCGCTTATCTGGGCCGTAGCCGAGCTTTTCCATGATCGCGCGGGCTTGTGCCCGGTTCTGCTTTACATCGGGGTTGTAGCCGGGCAGCGCTCGCAGCTCCTCGGCCGCCATGCCCCACAGCCCGGCCGGCGGCGGCTGCATCGCACCGCCGATGTCACCCTGGCCCTCGTAGAGGATGTCGATGAAGGTCTTTCGATCAAGACTGAGCGAGATCGCACGCCGGATCTCGGGATTGTCGAATGGCGGCTTGTCGCGGTTCACCAGCAGGTTGCGGCTGACATTCGCTTGCTGCACATCGCAGATTGCGTCCGGCCGCTGGTTCTTGATGTCCTTCAGCTGCGGGATCGTCACCCCATAGAGCAAGTCGCCCTTCCCGGCGACAAACGCGAGGGTTCGCGTCGACAGGTCTTTGATGATCGTCCATTCGATCCCGTCGAGATAGGGGCGGCCGGTTTTCCAGTAATCCGGGTTGCGGGTCACCGTGATCGACTGGTTCGGCTTGAACTCGACAAATTTGAATGGACCCGTGCCGATCGGATGCTGCCGCATCTCTCTAGGTGAGACGTGACAGGGATAAACCGGTGACCAGCCGGACGCCAGCAAGGCGAGAAAGGAAGGCTGCGGCCGCTTCAAATGAAAGGTGACCTCATAGTCGCCATTCGTGGTGACCACGGCGAGGTCGTTGTACCAGCCTTTGCGCGGATTGATGCGGAGCTTCTCACTGGCGTTGCCGGCCAGAAGATCCCAGGTGCATTTGACGTCGCGAGCGGTAAAGGGCTTGCCGTCATGCCACTTGACACCCTGACGCAGCGGGAAAGTCAGCTCGGTCCCTTCCTCGCTCAGCGACCAGCCGGTGGCGAGGTCGGGGACGATGGACTTCAGGCTGTTCTGCGGCGTGTCCTGCTTGTACATGACGAGGTTATTGAAAACGCCCATCATCGGCCGGTTGACCGCGACGGTCGACTCTTCGAGCAGCGACATGCTCGCCGGACTGTCAAAATGGGGTACTCTCAGGACGCCGCCCTGCTTTTGGGCAAACGCGGCGTCACTGGCGGATCCCCCAACCAGCAGTGTGCCAAGGACGGCTAGCGCGTAATGACCTTGTCTCATTTCCGTCTCCCTCCTGTTCACGACGCGGCTTGCAATGAGCATTGCGGCTGGCGGTGCACGACCGGCTATTTGTCGAGCCAAACGTCTTCCATGCGCGCACCGTTGAAGATGCTGTTGACCATAATGGTAAAACCCTTTATCTGAGGCAGCCAACAGGTTGCGCGGCGGTCGTAAAAGATGATCGGCCGAGCGCCGTCCTCGGCCAGCTTCTTTTCGATGTCCCAGATCAGCCGCTTGCGCTTTGCCTGGTCGGTTTCGACCGATTGCCGGTCAATCAGCTCGTCTACCTCGGGATTGCAATAGCCGTTGTAGTTCAGCTCAACGCCGCATTTGTAACTTAGATAAAGGCTCTGGTCGGGGTCGGAGCCGGCCCCGGCGGGGGTCAGTGCCACCGCGTAGTCCCGGCGCAAGACCTTGGGCAGCCAATTGACAGTATCGATGGTCTCGAGATCACCATCGATATAGACCTCCTTCAACTGGTCGATCAGGAGCACTGCGGGGTCGCGCAAATAAGGGAGATCGCGCACTGTGAGCTTGACCTTGAGCCTATTGTCCGGTCCATAACCTAACTTGTTCATGATCCGGCGGGCTTCCACGCGGTTCTTTTGGACGTCGGGGTCGTATCCCGGCAGCGCCATCAGCATGTCGGGCGGCATTCCCCAAAGCCCTTCGGGCGGCGGCTGCATGATCCCGCCGATGTCGCCCTGTCCGTCGGTGATGATGTCGCGGCACATGAGGGTTGACCATCAAGTCGCGGTGGATGCCGAGCGGCGCCAGCTCGCAATTTGCCTCCGGCATCTGCGTCTTGACGTCGTTGAGCAACGGCGCGGTGACGCTGTAAGGAAAGGTCATGTCGAATTTGCCGGCGACAAAGGCCAATATTGCCGTCGACAGGTTTTTGATGATCGTGTACTCAATCCCGTCGAGGTAAGGCCGATCCGGCTTCCAATAATCCCGGTTTCGCGTGACCTTGATTCCTTCGTTCGGTTTGAACTCGACGAATTTGAACGGACCGGTGCCGACCGGCTGTGTGCGCATGTCGCGCGGTGCCACATGGCACGGATAAATCGGCGAGTAACCGGAGGCGAGCAAGGCGAGAAACGCCGACTGCGGCCGTTTCAAATGAAAAGTGACCTCGAAATCGCCGTTCGCGGTCACCCTTCGAGGTTGCCATACCAGGATTTGCGAGGATTGAGGCGAAGCTTCTCGCTCGATCTGCCGAGCAGCAGATCCCAGGTGCATTTGACGTCGCGAGCCGTGAAAGGTTTGCCGTCATGCCATTTGACGCCTTGGCGCAGCGGCAATGTCAGTTCCGTCCCCTCTTCGCTCCACGACCAGCCGGTCGCCAGATCCGGAACGATCGAAGTCAAACTGTTCTGTTTGACCCCTTGGTCGTAGATTACCAGATTGTTGAAGACACCCATCATCGGCCGTTGCGAAAACGCCGTCGCTTCCTCGAGGATCGACATGCTGGCCGGGCTGTCGGGGCTGAACATCGTCAGAATGCCGCCGGCTTTTTGCGCCGCTACCGGCGTCGCGGCGAGGCTGGCGCCCAGCAGTGCCACGGCCGCTACGACGTCTCGCGGACTTCGTTTCATCGACCCCTCCTCCCCAGTCGGTGCGAGCCCGTGCTCCTGCCTCGCCGTGATTATGTGGCGACTATATCATGCACACGGAGCTGCGCTGCAGGGAGAGGCCGATGCATGACCGCATTCTTGTCATCAACCCGAACTCGACCGCTTCGGTTACCCGAGCTATCGACGAAGCGATGGCGCCGCTGCGTATTCCGGGCGGGCCTGAGATCGCTTGCCTGACCCTCGAGGACGGGCCGCCCGGTGTCGAAAGTCAGACCGATGCGGACGGCGTGATCCAGCCTCTCTGCCGCGTGATCCGGCAGCACGAGCCCGATGCCGCCGCTTTTGTCATCGCTTGCTTCAGCGACCCTGGGCTGTTCTCAGCCCGCGAGGCGACGGCAAAGCCGGTGCTCGGGATCGCCGAATGCGGCATACTGACCGCCCTGACCCTCGGCCATCGGTTTGGCGTTATTTCGATCCTTGCGCGCTCGGTTCCGCGGCATCTGCGCTATATCGGGGCGATGGGCCAGGCCCAGCGTCTCGCCGGTGATCTGCCGATCGGATTGGGGGTCACCGAACTCGCCGATGCGCGGGTGACCCTGATGCGCATGATCGATGTCGGCCGTCGGCTGCGCGACGGCCACGGCGCCGATGTGCTGGTCATGGGATGCGCGGGGATGGCGCGCCATCGCAGCGATCTCGAGGAGGCGGTACGGATCCCGGTCGTCGAGCCGACCCAGGCCGCGGTGACAATGGCGCTCGGCCGTGTCCGCCTCGGCTGGGGCACAAGCCTAAAGTATTAGGACTGGTTCCTACGCCACCATCCGTACCGGCGGGACCTCGCGCGAGATGATCAGGTTGCAGCCGGTGGCCGCCTTGACCTCGTCGACCGTGACGCCGGGGGCGATCTCGCGCAGGGCCAGACCCGCTTTCGTGACTTCGAAGAGCCCGAAATTGGTGACGACGAGATCGACCACACCGCGCGCCGTCGCCGGAATCGCGCAGCGCTCGACGAGCCGCGGACGGCCGTCGCGCGTCTGGTGCTCCATCGCGACAAAGACGTGCTTGGCACAGGCCGCCAGATCCATCGCCCCGCCGATGCCGCCGCCCTGTTGCTTGGCCGAGATCTTCCAGTTGGCGAAATCGCCGTTCTCGGCCACCTCGTAGGCGCCGAGCACGGTGACGTCGAGCCGTCCGGCGCGGATTAGCGCAAAAGAATCCGCATGGTGGACGATCGCGGCACCCGGCCGCAACGTGACGTGCTGACCGCCGGCATTGACAAGATGCAGATCCTCCTTCCCCGTCGCGGCGAGCGGGCCGTAGCCGATTACCCCGTTCTCGGAATGGAAGATGATCTCCTTATCGCCGAAATCGAAGTTCGAGCACAAGGTCGGGATGCCGATGCCGAGATTGACGATCCACCCGTCGCCGAATTCCATTGCCAGCCGGTCACACATTTGCTGGCGGCTGAGCCCCTTCGCCCGTTCGCTCATTACCCGACACTCCCTGGACGCTGCGGCCACCACCCTTGGGGCGCCGGCGGGATCTTGACGAGCCGATGCACTTCGACGATCGTGACCCGTGCCGCCATCGCCATGATCGGGTTGAAGTTGCGCTGCGATCGCCGGAAGCGAAGATTACCCGCGGTGTCGGCCTGATAGGCCCGGATGCAAGCGTAGTCGAGCGGCAGCGCGTGCTCCAACAGGTATTCGCGGCCGTTGAAAAAACGGGTTTCGCGGCCCTCGGCGAGCTCGGTGCCGACCGCCGCCGGAGTGTAAAACGCCGGGATTCCGGCACCGGCGGCGCGCATTCGCTCGGCGAGCGTTCCTTGCGGAGTGAGCTCGGCCTCGATCAGACCCTTCTCGACATACTCCGTGAGAACCAGCCTTTGCGAAGCTCGCGTCGGGGCGGTGAAGGCACAGATCACCTTCTTGACCTGGCCGTTGGCGATCATCTGGCCCATGTCGGGACCATTGGCCGGTAAGGTGGCGCCTCCGCGCGTCGAATTCGACACGCAGGTCAGATTCTTCGCACCCTGCTTGGCGACGGCCTCGTAGAGGTTGATCGGCATCCCGACGACCGCAAACCCGCCAAAACCGATGGTCGCTCCGTCAGGGATGTCATGGACCGCATCGTCGAAGCTCGCATAGGTCTTGCTCTTGGCGCTCATTCCCCGGCCCCGGATCTTGTCCTTATTACCGGCCCATCATGCGGCAGGTGCCCCGCGGCGGCAACCCGGCTTCATTTCTTGGCGTCGGTGTAGGGATAGGCCAGCCCGCCGGTCTTGTATTGCGGCGGCGACAGGATCGTGACGGTCTTCGGCTCACGGAACTGCTCGACATCATGGCCCTTGATGTCGTGGTACTGCACCCAGATCGGCCGCCCTTCGGTCCACTCGCCGTCGGGGCCAAAGGCGAGGTCGCCCTCGATCGTGTGAAACGGGTGGCTGTGCATGTATTCGGCGAGCTTGTCGTTATCGAGAGTTTTGCTCGCCTCGATGGCCTGCCCGAGGACCTGCAATTCGCTGTAGGCAAAGGGCGGCAGGAAATAGCCGAGAAGGTCGACCCCTTCGGCGGGCGCCTTCGCCTGATATTTCTTGATGAAATCCATGACGCCAGGGAACTGCATTGTCGGGACCGGCTCCCAGAGGTCGACATTGACGACGCCGTTGGCCGCCTCGCCGAGTTGCATCTTGATCGCTGCCGCCTGTAGTCCGGCAAGCCCGCCCCCGATCATCTTGGTGTTGAGGCCGAGTTCGCCGACCGAACGGAGGATGCCGACCGTGTCCGATGGATAGGAGGCGATGTAGACGAGATCGGGTTGCGCCGCCTGCACGGAGCGAACGATCGGCGTGAAGTCGACCGTGGTCGGCGGATAGGCCCGGTCGTAGACGATGTCGATCCCTCTCGCCTTGGCGTGCTCGCGCGCGCTTTCCGCGGCCTTGTGCTGGAATTCGGCATCGGTGGCGACGATCGCCACCGTCTTTGGCTTCGGGTTCTTAGCTGCGGCCAGCTCGAACCATCCTTCGGCGAAGGTCTTCACCGGTTCGGGACCGAAAGGCAGCATCGAGAAGTATTTCGGATAATGGAACTTTTCGTTAGCCGCCAACGCGAACAGACCAAAGAACATCCGGTTGTGGGCGATCGCTACCGGCATCGCCGGCACGACAAGATTGGTGCCGTAGCTCGAAATCAACAAATCGACCTTGTCGATATCGAGCAGCTTCGTGTAGATGCCCGGCACCAGCGCGGGGTTGCTCTGGTCGTCGTAATATACGAGCTTGACCGGCTGGCCGAGGAGACCGCCCTCGGCGTTGACCTCGTCTTCCCAGATCTTGAAAGCGAGCAACCCGGTCTTGCCGACGACCGCAAACGGACCGGTCAATTCCATGCTGAAGCCGATCTTGATCGGTTCCACGGCGCGCCCTTCGCCTACCACCCCACAGACAACAAGCGCTGCGCCGAGCAGCGCCCGCAAAAGGGTTCTCATTGTCTCGCCTCCCCGATTTGCATCGGCAGAAGAGTAACCAAGCGTCATGGGTATAGCCATCCCGGCGAAAGCGTAGAACACTAGTGTGGTTCGCATCAGGGCGGTGCCGGCGATGGATGTCCCGGAGTGGCTGCGGACGCTCGGGCTCGAGCAATACGAGCCGGCGTTCCGTGCGAATGATGTCGACGCTCAGGTGCTCCCACGGCTGACGGCCGAGGACCTGATCAGCATCGGAGTAGCCTCGGTCGGACATCGCCGACTGTTGCTCGATGCGATTGCCGCGCTCGGTACCGAGGCGCCGGTGTCCCGCGACACGCCGATGCGACCGGAGGCCGAGCGGCGGCAACTGACCGTGATGTTTTGCGATCTGGTCGGCTCGACGCCACTATCTGCGCGGCTCGATCCCGAGGATATGCGCGGGATCATCGGCGCCTACCATCGCTGCGTCGCAGAGATCGTTGAGGGCTTTGGCGGCTTTGTCGCCCGCTATATGGGCAACGGCGTCCTGGTTTATTTCGGCTATCCGAGTGCCCACGAGGATGATGCCGAGCGGGCCACGCGATGCGGGTTGGCCCTGGTCGATCGGGTGCCGCAGCTCACTCAGGCCGAAGAATTGCACGCGCGGGTCGGGATGGCCACCGGGCTGGTTGTCGTCGGCGGCGAGGTTGTCGAGCACGATGTCGCCGGCGATACGCCCAATCTCGCCGCGCGCCTGCAGGCCTTGGCCGAGCCCGACACAGTCGTGCTTGCGGCCAGCACCCGCCGGCTGACCGGCGAACTGTTCGAGTACCGCGATCTCGGTGAGATCGAACTCAAGGGCATCGACGGGCCGGTATCGGCATGGCAGGCGATACGCCCAAGCGCCGTCGTTAGCCGGTTCGAAGCATTGCGCGGCTCGGCGCTGACCTCGCTGGTCGGGCGCGACGAGGAGATCGATTTGCTGCTGCGCCGCTGGGCACGCGCCAAGGTAGGTGACTGCCAGGTCGTGCTGATCTCGGGGGAGCCCGGCATCGGCAAGTCGCGGATCGTCGCGGTACTGGCGGAGCGGCTCCGCGACGAGCCTCATCTCCGCCTGCGCCACTTCTGCTCGCCCTATCACCAGGACAGCGCGCTTTATCCATTTATCGACCAGCTCGGACGTGCAGCGGGGTTCTCCCGTGATGATCCGCCCCAGGCCAAGCTGGAAAAGCTCGAAGCCTTGCTCGCCCGCGCCGCTGCAACCAACGAGGATGTGGGCCTCGTCGCCGATCTGCTTTCATTGCCGGCTTCGGAGCGCCACCCTTTGCCCAACCTCAGCCCTCAGCGCAAAAAGGAACAGACACTCGAAGCGCTGATCCACCAGCTCGAAGGTCTGGCGCGCCAACAGCCGGTAGTCGTGGTTTTCGAGGACGCGCATTGGATCGACCCGACTTCGCGCGAATTGCTCGACCTGACCGTCGATCGTGTGCGCAGTCTGCCGGTGCTGCTGATCGTGACGTTTCGGCCCGGGTTCCAACTAACCTGGATCGGCCAGCCGCAGGTGACGATGCTGGCGCTCAACCGGCTGGACCGGCATGACCGAGCCGTTTTGGTCGAGCAAGTCGCTGGCGGCAAGTCGTTACCCAGTGACGTCATCGAGCAGATCGCCGACCGCACCGACGGTGTGCCTTTGTTCATCGAGGAACTGACCAAGAGCGTGCTGGAGAGTGGCGTACCGGCGGTGGGAATCCCGACCACTTTGCACGACTCGCTGATGGCGCGGCTTGACCGCCTGTCGACGGTGCGGCGGGTGGCGCAGATCGGCGCGGCGATCGGACGCGAGTTCCCCTATGCGCTTCTCCGCACCGTCTCCCGCATTCCCGAAGATGAGCTGCGAGCCGTGCTCGGCCGGCTCGTTGCTTCCGAACTGGTCTTCCAGCGCGGCAACCCACCGGATGCGGTCTACAGTTTCAAGCACGCCCTGGTGCAGGACGCAGCGCATGATAGCCTACTGCGCAATGTCCGCCAGCAACTTCATGCGCAGATTGCCGAAGCTCTCGAAACTCATTCACCAGAGCTGATCGACAGTCAACCCGAGCTTTTAGCGCAGCATTATGCCCAGGCCGGGCTCATTGAAAAATCCGTAGCCTATTGGAGAAAGGCCGGTCATCGGTCTGCCGCCCGCTCGGCGATGGCGGAGGCAGCTGCGCAATTTCGAAAGGGGCTGGACCAACTGCTGCTGCTTTCGGATAACCACGAGCGTCAGCGACAAGAGCTCGAATTTTGCAGTGCATTGGGCGCAGTGATGATCGCTCTCAAGGGGTACGCGGCGTCAGAAACGGGCGAAACCTATGCCCGCGCTCGCGAACTGTGGGAAATATTGGGTTTCCCCTCCGAATTCCTGCGAGTTCCCTACGGGCAAGCCGTCATACGGGCAGCCCGCGGAGAGCTCGACTTGGCGCTACGCTCGGACGTGGATCTGCTAAGCCTGAGCCGCCAGCGCAACGATTCCAATGGGCTGGTTCTAGGTCTCTTATCCTTCGGTCGAGACTTACTGTTCTCTGGCAGGTTTTCTTTATCCCGATCGCCTCTCGAGGAGGTGCTCACTTCTTATGACGCCACGTCCGAGGGCGCGCTTGTCCGCCAAGCAGGGATCCATCCACACGTGAACGCGCGAGCTGCCCTCGGGGTCGTCCTGTTCTGTCTCGGTTATCCGGACCAGGCACTGGAACTGAGCAAAGCGTCGACTGGGGAGGCTCGAAGACTGGCTCATCCGCCTACTTTAGCTTCGACTTTAGCATGGAGCACCAGGCTGCTTTCGCTAAGCGAAGATTATACGGCCTTAAGTGAGAGGGTTGAGGAACTCGTTGCGGTGACCGACGAACACAGTTTTCCGCACTGGGCTGGCCCCGGAAACGTCTGCCGCGGCTGGGTTATGGTTCAAAAGGGCGATGTGACGGCTGGGATTACTCTTATGCAACGCGGTTCCTCAGCGTACCAGGCCACAGGTGCTACTACCTGGATGCCCCATTTTGTCGCTCTCCGGGCCAGTGCATACGAGATCAGAGGGCAAGTTGACGAGGCCGTAACCTTGTTGGACGACGCTTTGCAGATAGTCGAACGGACAGGGGAGAGGTGGTTTGCGGCCGAACTGAACCGGCACAGAGGCCGGCTATTGCTGCGGCAAGGGCATTCCGAGGCCGCAGAGGGACTGTATTGCAAAGCCCTGAGCATTGCCCGGGAGCAGGAGGCGAAGCTCTGGGAATTGCGCGCCGCCGCAAGCCTCGCCCGGCTCCGCCGCGACCAAGGCAGGCGTGTCGAGGCCCGCGACCTTCTCGCGCCGGTCTATGGCTGGTTCACCGAAGGCTTCGACACCCCCGATCTGAAGGAGGCGAAGGCGCTGCTCGACGAACTCGGGGGCGGCTGACCGGCATCCCGGTCCCAGCCGTCACCGTCGCCCGCGGCACTCGGCTCAGACGACCAGATCGAGCCCGCGCGCCGGCAGCTCCACCTTGCCGCCACATTCGCGCGCGATCACCGGCATCACCTCCTCGGCGAAGATCTGCATCTGCTCCTCGGTCTCCTTGGCCTCAAAGCCGCCAAGCTCGAACCAGCCGAGAAAGCAGAAATCGTCGTAGCCGCACTCGGTTCGCATCTTCATGATCTTGTCGATCACGTATTGCTTGGAGCCGTGAATTGCGATCTCGCGCTCGTGCAGCATCTGCGCCGTCACTTTTTTGTTGAGGTCGAACATCGGCTCGTCAAGCCGCGCGAGCACAGCGCCAAAGCCGAACGGCCCGTAATAGTCGAACTGCAATTCGAGCGCTCGCGCGGCGCGCTCGAGCGCCTCCTTTTCTTTGCCTGGGCGGGTGATGTGTAGGTAGCGACTGGTCATGATCCCACGCCGCTTCTCGGCGTCCCAACCAAACTTGAAGCGGCCCCGGTCGCGCATGTCGGGGAAGCCGGCCTTCTCCGCCGCCTCGTAATAGATCTCGATGTTGCGGCGCAGGCGGTCGTTGGGTTCGGCGATCATCACGCCGTTGATTCCGTGCTCGGCCGCGAATTTGAGCGAGCGGGCGCTGGTCAGCGGCTCCCACAATTGCGGGTGCGGCTTCTGCACCGGCTGCGGAAACACCTGCAGCTCCTTCAGTGTTGTGGTGGTCGCCTGCACTGGATTGCCGGCCGAGTACATGTCGGGATCACCGAGGGCCAGCACATCCTCGAGGCGTCGCCCCATCCCGTCGCGCTGGAAATAGGCGATTGTCTGCTGGTGGTTCCACTTGGTGTAGGTGGGCGGAACCGAGAAGAACTCGCCGTGGTGCGAGAACGAGGGCTCGGTCCAGCATTTCTTCATGATTCCAATGGATTCTTCGAATGCCTTGCGGTTGCGCTCCTGGTCCTGGATTGTTGAGCCGTATGGGCGGCCCAACGTTTCGTTCTCACGGGGCTGATAGCCCCGCCCGATGCCGCATTCGACCCGCCCGCCGCTGATCACATCGAGAGTGGCAATCTGCTCGGCCAGCCGGACCGGGTGGTGCCAGACGATGATGTTGGCGGCTTGCCCCAGCCGGATACGCTTGGTGTGCGCCGCGACGCTCATCTGCACCATCAGCGGGTTCGGGCTCATCTCGGCGCCCTCGGGCTGGAAATGGTGTTCGGTGAGCCAGAACGACTGGAACCCGAGCTTTTCGGCGAGAATACCCTGACGCACTTGGTTCACCAGCGTCTCCTGCGCCGCCCGGTGGACCACCGGCAGCGCGCCGTCGTTGAACGTGACACCGTTCCGGTTGGTGATGACCGGCAAGCTCGACGCCCCGTTGTGAAACAGACCGATTTCCAGCATGGGTGGTTCCTCCCTCGTCACTCCACGCGAGAGCCGGCGGAAAAGCTCGTCGCTCGTTGGCCGCAGAGCTGGCGGTCACTCTACTGCCGATCCGCACCTCGGCGGAAGTCGGTAGGGTACCCAACGTCCTTTGCCGTGGTTGAAGCGCGGGGTAGGATCGACTGGGCGAGCCGATATTTATCGAGCCGTTCGGAAGAGCGCGGGACAAAGAAGTGGACATTCCGGCTTGGTTGCGCGGCCTCGGGCTCGAACAATATGCGCCCGAGTTCCGCGACAACGACATTGACGGCGAGGTCTTGCGCCGGCTGACGGGCGAGGATCTGCGCGAACTCGGCGTCACGTCGATCGGGCACCGCCGGCGCCTGCTCGACGCGATCGCGGCACTCGCCGACGAGCCGCCCGCCGCCCTCGACACACAGGCGCGAGCTGGCGCCGAACGCCGGCAGCTGACGGTCATGTTCTGCGATCTGGTCGGCTCGACCGAGCTTTCGGCACATCTCGATCCCGAAGATTTGCGCGAAGTCATCGTCGCATATCACCGGACTGTCGCCGAAGGCGTCGCCGGGTTCAACGGCTTCGTCGCCAAGTACATGGGCGATGGCGTCTTGGTTTATTTCGGCTACCCGCAGGCGCACGAGGACGATGCCGAGCGCGCGGTCCGGGCGGGCCTGGGGGTAATCGACGCCGTCCGCCGGCTCGATGTCAAAGCAGTCAAGCTCCGAGCGCGGATTGGCATCGCCACGGGGCTGGTGGTCGTTGGCGACCTGATTGGCGAAGGCTCGGCACAGGAGCAACCGGTCGTCGGTGAAACGCCGAACCTCGCCGCCCGGTTGCAAGCCCAGGCTGCGCCGGACGCGGTAGTCATCGCCGCCAGCACGCGTGGGCTGCTCGGCGCTCTCTTCGAGTACCGCGAGCTCGGCGCCGTCGAGCTCAAAGGTATCACCGGGCGGTTGGCGGCCTGGCAGGTGCTGCGCCCGAGCGTCGTCGCTAGCCGGTTCGAGGCGTTACGCGGATCGGCGCTGACGCCGCTGGTCGGGCGCGACGAGGAGATCGATTTGCTGTTGCGCCGCTGGGCGCGCGCCCAAGCGGGAGACGGCCAGGTCGTGCTGATCTCCGGCGAGCCCGGCATCGGC
>Ga0306926_10003004_pt1 | contig 17355 bp, 13 predicted proteins | sample flu12Cox44000178_FD_203759 | JGI IMG/M metagenome (GOLD analysis project Ga0306926, IMG submission 203759) | Lab enrichment of tropical soil microbial communities from Luquillo Experimental Forest, Puerto Rico - flux8day.12C.oxic.44.000.178 (v2)... | ecosystem: Environmental > Terrestrial >... | reverse complement strand
AGCGGCAAGATTGCCCTCACTCGACCGCAGAGCCTCCTCTGCTCCTTTGCGCTCCTCGATGTCCGCATTGTTCCGTACCATTTGACAATTCCTACTCCGCGCGACTCCATCCCTCGACGCGAATTCATCCGCCGGCCTGAGGCCATAACGGTTCGCCAACTATTTAACGTCCGGTACCATTGACGACTTAAGCCAAGCCGAAGACGTAAACCCTTACAGTAAGAGTCTCTAATTCGCAATCAGGCAAATACTTTACTTCAAACCGGGGGTAGGGTGTTCACCCATCGGCAGGGGGCGGAAGGTTTCAGTGATCATGGCTCGGCCCTCAGAACGGGAACTTCTCGCGTTTGTGGGATCATGCCGGGCTGCATCGCCGACTGCGCGGTCCTGACACTGGGATGAGCGTCGTACTTGCCTTTCAATACAGCTATGCAATTCGTGTCATTTGCGATGAACCAATCGAAGTCCGCCCTCCAGCCGCGCTCGCCGGCGCCTGTCAGGAAGGGCGTCCCTCCCGCCGTGTCCGCACCACATCCAGGATTTGAGGAGCCCCACATGCGGCTGCGGACAAACATCGGCAACGTGGCTGCCCTCGACGATGCGGTTGCCGCCTTCAACCGGACCGAGCGGATCAAGGGAAATACGATCATCCGCGTTCGTCCGTGAAGACGCGGGGATTGCCTAACGCCCACGAAGGTGCAATTCACGCGCCTAAGGAGAGTTAGATGTCGAACACGATTCCAAATCTAGAAGAAAAGGACAAAAGAGCATGGCAACTAAAAAAGGAAAGTCTGTAATGGATTGGGAAAACGCGCGCGTGTGCGAACCCTGAAGAGACTTACATACGTCGAGAGAAAGAACTAATTCTATCCTCCGTAATCGATAAGCTTCCTCCAATCTTGCAGACAGCAGTTTGCCTGCATCTTGGCCCTGATTTCAGCGTGTGTCAACAATTTGTCACTCTAACGACGCCTGTCCACCCAACGACGTGCTCCCGAGTCCAGCAGTTCAGCTTATGGCACCAAGTTGCGATCAGTCAGGCTCTTCCGAATGTGTGTGGATTGGCAGCGAGAGTGCTTTTCATCAAGAGGTGTGACGCGAACGGTTGAGGGCCTGGCAAACGGGCTGCAGTTAACCACTCATCGCGAAAGGGAAAAATATCCTTCGCAACGGCCTCGACGTAATGGTTAAAGACAGCAAGAGATTCGCGACGACCAACGGCTGGGGTTTTTTCACTTTCGGACACCATCCGTTGCCGTATGCCGAGTCAGGTGAGGAGGCTTCGGTACTCGAATGCGCCGGTTGCCACATGACGTATGTATCCAAAACCGACATGACCTTCGTTCAGTTCTATCCGATCCTTCATGCTAAGCACTGAGCTCTCTTCGAGGAGAAACCGCATCGGGTGCCCAACGACGTCGGTATGTTGAAAAAATATGAGAAAAGGAAATATAGATATGTCGAAAATAAATAAGCCTATGCACCGCAAACCGAGTCTAGCATCGGCGATGCTTGCTCTGCTGGCCACGGCTGCGCTGATGGCAGCGGCGGGATTCCCGTCGCGGGCCAGCACAAGCCGGCCAGCGAATTCACCAAAGACAGTTACGGTTGAGATCCGCGGGTTCAAGTTTGAGCCAGAGACCGTGGTCGTTAATCAGGGCGACACCGTGGAGTGGAAGAACGACGACACCGTGCCCCATACCGCAACTGAGGACAACAACGCCCAAAAGCCCGCATTCGATTCCGGCGCCATCCAAATGGGAGCGGCGTGGCGCTACGTCGTTCGGACCAAAGGCACGTATAACTACACCTGTACATTCCACCCCAACATGGAAGGTAAGTTGATCGTTCAGTGATGCGACGACGGAATGCCGTGCAGATCTTGATCGAGACAAAAGTCCGCTCGCGGCTGGTGATTCAATGCCTGAAGAAGGAAGAAGGGCGAGATCGGCGGCCGCGGGTAAGCGACTTCGACGTGAACCGGAGCCATTAGGAATTGCGTGTCCCCGGTAGTTAGACGCTCGATCGCTTGTTTGCCGCGGGTTTAAATATGGTGAATGCTTTCGATTGGCGCACGATTTTCTTAGCAAAGCACGCACAACACGTCGTGCTCATTCATTTTCCGATCGCGCTGGGCGACTGGGAAGTGGGAACAAGCGATGGATTCAATGAAATACGTACAAGGAGCAAAGGGACGGATACTGACGCAGAGCGATCTCTCAGTCGTGGCATGGCCACTGACCTTCTATTACATTGGGATCAGTGAAGAAAGATTAGGACACCGCGCAGAGGCGGTTTCCTTATTTCAAAAGTTTCTCAATCTGTGGAGGGCGGGCGATTCCGGCGGATTTCAAACCGCTGATGCCCGCAAAAGGCTCGCTCAATTGTCGAGACTTTGAGACTTTGAAATTACCGTCCTAACTTATGGGCAGTTGCGAATGCTCGTTTCCTTTCTTTGCAGTTTTTATCGATGCTTACCGCAACCGGCTGATTTTAGATAAGTTGTTCACTTCCCGGCGTGGTCGGCGGCAAGCTCCTTGTGTCAAATTGTTTCGATGGCCGGTGCTTGAGGGCGAGGCGCCCCCTGAGGCCATGACGGTATCCGACTTCTTCGAGAGCCGCGCCAAGATCTCATCAAGCCAGGGTGGATTGACGGTCCGCTTAGTTCAAGGAAGGTAACCAACGATTTTTCAGGTATTTACAAGATTTCCTGGCCGACTCTTGTCAACAGCCCTGTGTAAACACTTCCTTCTCCATTGGCAGGCTGTCTACACGGCAACGTCGAGTGTTTTCGGTCGCAGCACCGTTATGTCCAGGCCCTTGAGCCTTGAGTTGAGTCGGACTCTAGTCCAGACGCTTGAGAACAAAGGATTGCCCTGAAGACAGGCTACCCTCGCCCGTGGCCAGACCAGACGTTTAATAGTTGGTGGGCAAACTCCCAATCGCTTAAGAGCCACGGCGATGAAAGTTTGCGGAACCTTTTGGGGGTATCTCGCAGCCGGCGAAGAACGGAGGCAATGCTCTTTTTTGGCCGGCGTTTGGCGATCTCAATGAACACGATTGCCCGCCGGGATCCTCGTACGTTGACGAGTGATGTCATAACGAGGTCTGTAATCCGGGCGCAACTGCCAGAGTCACCGGTGGACTCACCGAAAAAACCGCAGCGTACCTTGCTCGACACAGAATCGTGGTGGGCCAATTCATGCGCAAGTACCCTAAGCTTGGCAAACCGACGCACTCCAACTATGCCCCGCTAGCGCCCGCAGCGAGCGGCGCAGGTGAGTTTCCTGTTGTCCTGCGCTCAGTAATCACAAAGAGCATATCTCCCTCCTGTATTCGGCCGACCTTTTCATCGGAGGGATTCACGAAGACCTGAGATGCTCGGCAGACTCCGATTGGAATGCTCGGCGGGCAATGGCTGCGGGACAGGCTGGAGAAGTAGCCCAGCATTTCGGCAAACGACTTGCCTAAGAACTCGCGGGGTACCTGGATGCGAGACATCTCCGTAACGTTGGGGACGCCGTTTCCCGTCGAGCCGATGAGGTGGGCAAAAAGCGTGGCCACTCCTGGATTCAAGACAGACTGGATGAGGACGTCGTCGCCGAGCGCGTCCACGCACACGACCTCCAACTGGATTACATCACGACCAACATGTTCGGCTTCCCGACGGTTCGAGGCGGAGCGAATTTCCGCGGTGACGGAGGGGTGGGCTGGGGGCTCTTGTGCTGCGCACAGGTCACGAATGCCTCGGAGTAACTGTATCGTCTTTGTGTCGGCAACATCTCGATCCACGGACCGGCGGCGATCGTTGGGGTCCGACGGCTTCCACGCGGAAAGGATGGTAACGGAACGAGCGAAAGAAATGCGAGCTTTCTCGAGGCATTGTAACTGCGTGGTATCGCAAACCACGCTAATGACTTCTCTCATGAGATCGTCGTCTGTAAAATCCACCCGACCAGGCGTGACCACTACGACGCCCCGGTCTGCATTTCCAGGGATGGCCATCAACCGGTGCACGATTTCGCGTCCCCGTTCATCCCAGTTGATGATGACAATATGTCCCGCAATGTCTTTTTGCATAAGCGGCCTCCCCTGGAGCCACGAAATAAAGGGTGCGACGACGTCCGCGGCGAGCAGCCTGCGGATCAGTGGCGAAAGGAATCCCCCCACCAGGAACACGCCAAGCCATTTCAGAACCAGAATTGTAGTCTGGCCGTTCGGTGTGAGCGCTGTCCTGCCAACGAACGGGATGAAGTACAAGACGATTGTTCCGAAGGACTTCCACCACGGACTAAAATCTTGATTGACGAAGGCTTCGTAATGGTAGAGCAAGAAAGAGCCAAGCGCCCAGGCCAGGAACGTCGCGATAGTCGCGAGAACAACATCAGAATGCCGAACGAGAATGCGATGGAGTTTCCTTCGCATCCAGACAAAGAGGCTCACCAGGACGAGGAAGCAAGAAGTCAGAACGGTTATCAGTTGCCGCTTCCATAGCGTGCTTCGTTGACGCGAGAAGTATCTTCCAATGGCTGGGTCTCCGGCATAGAAGTCCGGAACGAGAGCGTCCGGGGTGGGCAAGTCGAGAAGCGGCAGCCGCGCGACTCCGTCATTTGCCTCCTCATACTCCATATAGTCTTTAAGGGCTTCTTTTTCGTCGTAGGTGAGGTAGAGTTTCTCGCCCGCCGAACCAGTAGTGGCTGCTTTTTGCACCTTAGCCTGGATTGAGCTTTTGGACTTGAAGTCATGCCACCTATCGAGCCGGCGCAGAAATGTCTGGGGATCCTGCGTCAACCGTTCAATTTCGTCATCGTGTTCTTTCGCTTTTTGGGTTTCAAGCAGGTCCCGCAAGGTGGCGCGCAGGTCCGATCCATTACTGTGAATGTAGTCCGCAAGTGACAGCACCTGCGCCGGAGCAGCCCTATCATTCGTCAGCAAGAGCGCCTCGACACCGACAGTCAAGGTAGGCTCCGATTTGCCGTAATCCTCCGCGCGGATCAGCGCCTCCGTATAGCTCTCGTCTCCGGTAAGCTTCTGGACGAGTTCATAGGGAAAGCTGTAGAAGTGGATCTCCGGGAACTTATCGAGTGCGTCTTCCAGCGGATGCGTCGGCACCGGTCCGGAAAAGATCATTGCATCGATCTTCATCTTGCCAAGCAAATCGAAAGCTTCGCTCTGCGAAATCTCCTCGTCGCTTCGTTCTGGATTCTTCTCGGCGAACGTAACTTGGCAGTACTTCACGCCCGCGGCGGAGAGAATTCGCTCGGCGGAGAAACGCGCGCCACTTCCGAGGTTGCCGGCCCAGACTCTCCTATCTTTCAGATCTTGAAGACCCGAAATGTTCAGGTGGGGCCGAATCAGAACATGTATGGCTTCCACGTATAGCGGCGTGATCAGGGCAGGCCGTGCGCACCGTCCGTTGGAAGGAGAGCAGACGAGAAGTTCGGTCGATTCTGAAACGGGGGGATGGTCACGCTCCGGGCACTTCTCCTGACGCGGGTGCGCATACCATGCAGCGTGTGCGACATCGCTCTGGACAATTGCGAAGGGCACGTTCTTCCAGTCCTCGCTCAGTTTCTGAACGTTTTCGGAAGATCCCTGGCTGCAAACTGCTTGCAGTTTGGGAGCATCGCGGCCCGATTGTTTGTTGTAACCGTCGGCGATTGCTCGGCCAACCACCGCGTAGTAGAGCTTGGCCTTGGCAGTTCTCAGTCCGACTCCATCTGCCACAGTCGGGGAACAATCCGGGGGTCCTTTCGTCGCCGGTTGGCGCGCCTGAGAGAATCCGGCCGGAGCAACCAACAGGGCGAGGAGGCAAAGGAGAAGCCAGCGGCCACGGTGAGACATGAACGCGCTCCCAATTCCAAGAGTGCCAAAGTCTATTTCTGGATAACGAAACAGTGATTAACAGCAAAAACTATACCCTTACTGTAAGGACGTCAAGCGATACAACAACCAAGAACGACGGCAGGCCCTCTGTGGGTAGTGAGGACCGATGAGGAAACGTTTCACATCGTCGATGAAGTTGATAATCCTGTGTTGCCTTTGTTGACTTGACTTTCCGGCCCACGCAAGTAAGATGCCCACACCAATTGGTGTGCATAACCGTAACGTCGTGATCTGCCTTCCGCGTTTGGCCTCGCGTCTCGGAGTGCTTACCCTTGCCGACCCAGTTTGTATCCCACTATCGTGTGCTCGGTCCGCTCGGCAGCGGCGGGATGGGGGTCGTGTATCGCGCGGAAGACACGAGCCTACGCCGCATGGTCGCACTCAAATTTCTCCCCGAACATCTGGCCGGCAATCTGGCGGTCAATGAACGGTTGCGCCTTGAAGCCCGCATGGCTTCTTCGCTCAACCATCCGAATATCTGCACCATTTACGAAGTCGGGGAGGACTCTGGCCAAGTTTTCATCGCCATGGAATACGTGGATGGTCGGACGCTTTCCGAATCCCTCCACGACGATGGTCTGCCCGTAGAAACCATCCTGCGCTACGGTCGTCAACTCGCCGCCGCTCTCTCTCACGCCCACGATCGCGGCGTGGTACACGGGGACCTTAAGCCTTCCAATATCATCATTGCGCCACATGGCGACGCCAAGATTCTCGATTTCGGCTTAGCCCGTCGCAACAATGCCGCCGAATTCGACCGCCAAACCCTCGAAACTATTTCAGCAGAGAACCGACCTGGCCTCGGTGGGACCCTTCCTTACATGGCTCCGGAGCAGATTGAGGGTGCCGCTACCTCCCAGCAAACCGATCTCTGGTCTCTTGGTGTCGTGCTCTACGAAATGACCACCGGCTCACGCCCGTTCTACGGCGAGAACCTCTATCTGCTTTGCAATTCGATTCTTCACGATCCGCCGCGGTCCTTTCCGCCCAAAGTTCCGGCTGGTCTCTCGACCGTCATCTCCCGTTGCCTCGAGAAGGAACCTGGGCGGCGGTATCAGCGCGCGGGTGAGGTCCGAGCAGCTCTAGAAGCCTTGACGCCTTCGCAGGAAAATGTCATTCCGGCACCCGCGTCTGCACCTCGAACTGCAACCCGCTTGCTCTTCGCCGCTTCGCTCCTGCTCTTGCTGGCCGCTCTCGGCGCATACAAATTCCGCGATCGTTTTAGGACCCTCAGTTCCAGTGTCATCCCGCAGCACGTTCTGCTTGGTGTTCTCCCGCCGGCTCCCGGCAGTGACGCCTCGCAGTCCGCCTTCAATGACGGTCTCGCAGACACTCTAAATTCTCGCCTGAGCGAGCTAAGCGCCCGTCACTCCTTTTCGGTCATTCCCATTAGTGAGACTCTCGCCAAGCAGGTCACCACAGTCGATGCGGCCCGCCAGCAATTTGGCGTTAACCTTGTCCTTGCTCTGAACGTTCAACGCTCCGCCGACAATGTCCGGGTCAATTATTCCCTAGTTGATGCTCGTTCTCACCAGCAAGTGCGGGGTGGCACCGTCACCGCGGCGGCCGCGGACCCGTTTGCCCTGCAGGACCGCGTCTTCGAAAGCATTGCGTCCGCCATGGAACTCCAACTTACGCCTCAAGACAAGCATCCTCCCGCTTCCCAAGTCACGACTCAGCCAGCCTCCTATGATTATTACGTTCAGGGTCGCGGCTATTTGCGGGACTTCGTCGTGCCGGAAAAGGTGGAAAGTGCGGTCACTCTCTTCCAACGTGCGCTCGACAAAGATCCTACCTACGCTGCGGCTACCGCCGGCCTCGGTGAAGCCTACTGGCGAAAATATCAGCTCACCCATGACCAGAAGTGGGCTACCGCCGCCGTTGAAACCTGCCAGAAGGCCGCTGCACACGGCCCAGACCTCGCTGCTGCACACTCCTGCCTAGGCCAGGTCTTTTTGGCTCAAGGCGAATACGAGAAGGCTGCTGGCCAATACCGGCGCACGCTCGAACTCGAGCCCACCAGCGACGACGCGTACGCTGGCCTCGCCGACGCTTATGCACGACTTGGTCGATTCGAAGAGGCCGAGAAGTTATACAAGCAGGCGATCTCGGCGCGTCCTGCCTACTGGGCGACCTACAATTGGCTCGGAATCTTCTACATGGCGCACGCGCGCTACGAAGAAGCCGCCGCCATGTATTCCCAAGTGGTTTCGCTGGCGCCGGACAGCTTCACTGGTTACTACAATCTGGGGGCTGTTCGCATCATGCAAGGTCGCTATGCCGAAGCCGTTCCTATTCTCCAGAAGTCTCTGAGCATCCGTTCCACCGCGGATGCACGTTGCAACTTGGGCGCCGCCTATTTTCAGATGCGTCGGTACGCCGATTCGGCCGCCGAGTTCGAGCAAGCCGTTCAGCTGGACCCCAAGAACTACATCTTCTGGGGAAATCTCGGTGACTCGTACTACTGGGCGCCCGGCCGGCGTGCCGAAGCTGCCGCCGCGTACCAACAAGCCATCGAGGTTGGCGAAGAAAAACTTCATCTCAATTCCCATGATGGCCAACTGCTTAGCAGTCTCGCCATGTATCACGCCATGCGCGGCGAGAAAAAGTCCGCTCTCGACAACCTCGATGCCTCTCTCCGTCTTCAGCCGAAAAGCCCGGATCTGCTCATTAACGCCGGGATCATCTATCAACAGGTTGGTGACTCCAAACATGCTCTGGATGCTCTCGAAAAGGCTGTTTCTCTTGGGGTTTCCCCCGAGCTTTTGCGCGATACTCCGAATTTCGATGCTTTACGGGACAATCCACGGTTTGTCAGCCTGCTGCAGACGCACCAAAACAAATGACGGAGGTTCACATGTACTCTTCTCGCTCGCCGTACAGCCGTATAATCCGATTCGCGGTCGTGTTCTTCTTGCTCTTCAGTGCCACCAGCTGTGAAAAACCTTCGAACCCCAAAACTTCTTTTGCCTGCAAGGACCAGACTGTGACAGTCCAGTTAAAAGACCAAGCTGGGAATGAAGTTGGGACCATTCCAAAGGCCGTCTATCTGTGCGAGGGTTATAAGCTTACGTGGGACCCGAACGGCAACAACTTCAAAATCAAATTTAGGAAAAATAGATCTCCATTCTCCGACGGGGACCAGGATTTCGACACCAATAAACATACGTCAAAAGGTGCCAAACACACGGATCAGGACGTGGATGTTTACGATTATGATATATGGATCAACGGACAAAAAGTTGACGATCCGCAGGTAGTCATCGGCGGCGGTCACTCCTAATTCTCTCTCTTTCGTGCTTGGGTCAAAGGCGCACACTCAGCGATTCTTGTCAGCTGCCTTGCGTCAAATAATTTCTCGGGGTTCCAAAAACCGTGCTGAAAGATGTCTGCTTGAACAGACTTCACGGTAATTAATTACAGGTTGGTTGGATGCCGGCCTGCGCTGTCATGCCGCAACCTTAAAGGTGAAGGCGACGTGACGATTCCTTTGTGCCACCGGCGTTCATTCAGCAAAAAAACACGTGGCCAACTAGTGGCCAAAATCGATCGTTCAAATGGGCTTTTACCGGTACGGAGCGGTGTAAGTGCAGTGGATTCAGCAAGACTTAGTGATTGTCCTACAAGTTCGATCCCCACCGCCCCTACCAACTATCTCTTTCGTTCGTAATAAGTTAGCGATTCTACGCGCGGACATTAAGAGGGAATCTAAAGGTTGAATTCGTCTATCTAGAATGCGGTCAGCGAGTTATCGAGGGGGAAGTGGGAAACCTGCCCACCGCCTCCTTAGCGAATAGCAAGGAAAGTGTCGTCTGACTCAAATACTGGTTCGAATAGTCGCGCGAAGCGGATACAGAACGATCGTGCCCACTTCACCGAATAGCCGGCTACTCGACAAGGTGCCGACGTGCAGTTTGCAACCGAAGTGCGGACATTGATCAGCTGACCGTGTGTCCTACGGAGTAAGGCTCGCCGACTTTTTGGCCTGACCGTGAAACCGCAGCAAGTTTGCTCGGTCTCATGAGCCAGAGGATCTGATCGATACCTTGGACTGAGGCGTCAATCGTCGCAAGGGCAGCTACCCTGCCGTCGCGCAACAATAGGACGGACCACCGTCCATTTACCTCAGTCCATTCGAGGGTTAAGCCAGCCCAGTAGTGCGAAGAGAATGCAGCAATTAGTTTTGCAACGCTGTGGCGACCGGCAACCGGTTTTCCAACCGCGCGCACAAGTCCACCGCCGTCCGAGTAGGACGCCACATCTTCGGCGAACAGGTTCTCCAATGCAGCCATATTTCCCTTCTGTGCGGCGTCGATAAAAGCGGCGAGAAGGCGACGCTGCTCTGCAGAGCTGACGGGAGCGCGCCGACCATCGGCGATATGTTTACGGGCGCGGGATACCAGTTGGCGGACGTTGGCTTCTTCCAATTGGAGAATGTCGGCAATCTGCGCATACTCGTAGTCGAACGCCTCTCGCAGAACATATGCGGCGCGTTCTGTGGCGGATAGTTTCTCGAGAAGAAGGAGAACAGCGAGAGTCAATGCTTCGCCGCGCTCCGCGCCCAAAGTCGGATCAGAAGAAGTGTCGACCGGTTCGGGAAGCCAGGGCCCGACATAGGTTTCGCGGCGCGAGTGGGCGGACTGTGCGGCGTTAATGCATAGCCGGGTAGTCGTAGTTGTCAAAAATGCTGTCGGGTTCTCGACCACGCTTCGATTCGCGGTCTGCCACCGCAACCAGACGTCTTGGACGATATCTTCGGCCTCAGCCACGCTTCCGAGCATACGGTAGGCGATGCCGAACAAACGCGGACGAGCCTGAAAGAAAGCAGAGAGACCGCCGTCGTATTCAACGGCGTCGGGGCCAAGAGGATGGGAATGGGACCGCTCTTCGGTCATTCCCGTAGTCTATCTCCTGGCAAATCAGGCGCAAGCGTTAGCTATTGATGCGGCTGCGACACGAGTATGTGTGATTCGTTTTGCAATCGCCTCAGGCATCCTTCAGGCGAAGAGTTACCGGACGGCCGTTTAGCCGATACTGAAGATCCGTTCCAAACAACAAAACCTGTTTGGGGTCCATGCCGCTTGGCTCATCCACTGTTATCTCAATCCAACGAGCAATGTACTCTTCAACCTCGACACCCATACCCTCATCCCGATCAGTCAATAAACGGTCGACAGTTGCGCAGATTGTGCTTGTGGGCCCTTCTTCGAAAAAGAATTACTCGATCACCGGATTGAAGATTCAGCATTTTTCGTCCGTCTCCTCGTAGGCATCCGCCGAAAACGTTAAGGACTGTGTGAACAGTTTCTGGGTTGATGCCGACACCGCCACCAACGAATAAAGACAAATCAGAGGCCCAATTTGTGACGGTGAGCGCCCAGATTTATTTGTGAATGGTTTCTTGTCACAACCAGGAGGCTTGACCTGTCATACAAGGCGAGCGTTCGAGTGGGCACACAGTCATCACTCACCTCGATCAAGAATTGAAAGGAAAGGTTTATGCAGAATTCGCAGCAAGCAACTGCAGCTTCACCCGCGAAATCCGGACAGCAGAAGACAGACCTAAGCATGGACAACTCGCATCCCGGCAGACCGGGGCTCGACGAGTTGGTTCCGTCGCGCTACGCAGTGAAGGTCGGCAAGATTGACGCAATGGTGGTCAGTGATGGGGTGCTCTCGCTGCCGGGCGCGATGTTGGGCCACAACGCCGACCCGGCGGTCCGGGCGGCCTGGCTGAAGGACATGTTCCAGCCGTCGGACGAGCTCGATTGGGCGCTGAACGCGGTCGTGGTAAAGAGCGGCGGCAGGACGATACTCATCGATGCCGGCCTAGGGGCGGACCCGAACTTGAACTTGCCGCGAGCTGGACGGTTGGTGCAGCGACTGCAGGCCGCCGGGATCGATCTTGGAGCTGTGACCGATGTTGTGCTGACCCACCTGCACATGGACCACATCGGAGGGCTGCTGGCTGACGGGGTGAGGGACCAGCTGCGTCAGGACCTGCAAATCCATCTAGCGTCCGCCGAAGCCGAGTTTTGGGTGTCGCCTGATTTCTCCCGTGTCTCCATGCCGCCGGGATTCCCGGACGCGCTTCGGCAGACAGCGAAGCGGTTCCTGAATGAGTTCGGCAGTCATTTGCGGCCGTTCGAGTCGGAATATGAGGTGGCGCCGGGCGTACTGATCCAGCGCACCGGCGGCCACACCCCGGGGCACAGCGTGGTTCGACTGGCTTCTGGCGGTGAGAGGCTGACGTTCGCTGGCGATGCCGTATTCGAAGTTGGGTTCGAACATCCCGACTGGTACAACGGGTTCGAACACGACCCCATTGAGGCAGCCCGCGTGCGCATCAATCTTCTGCGCGAGTTGGCGGCGAACCGCGAGGCGCTGGTGGCAACACACCTGTCGTTCCCGTCCGTCTGCCACGTTGCCGTCGCTGGCAATGCCTTCCGTTGCGTACCGGCGTTCTGGAACTACTGACGCGTTGAAGGAAACGGATGGACGGCGGAGGCGACGATCATGGACGTATATGAGGCAGTCAAGAGTCGACGGGCAGTACGCGGATTCAAAGACGAGCCTGTCTCCAGGGAGGTGCTCGAGCGCGTGCTGTCTGCCGCGGCTTGGTCACCGTCCGGATCGAACATCCAGCCGTGGAACATCTATGTGCTGACCGGCGCACCGCTGGTCGCGCTCAAGACGCACGCTGTCGAGCGCGTGGCCCACGGTGACCCTTGGGACGAGCGGCAGTACGAGATGTACCCGACCGCGCTGAAGTCTCCTTACGGGGAACGCCGAGCCGCGTTCGGCAAGGATCGTTACAGCGCGCTCGGCATTGCGCGCGAGGACTGGGAGGCGCGCCAGCGGGCGGCCATCGCGAACTGGAACTGCTTCGGCGCGCCAGCCGCTCTGTTCTGCTACATCGACCGCGACTTGGGTCGGCCCCAATGGGCCGATGTCGGCATGTATCTTCAGACCGTCATGCTGCTGCTCCGTGCCGAGGGACTGCACAGTTGCCCACAGATGGCGTGGTCGCAGGTTCGAGAGACAGTCGCTGAGTTCCTTTCGCCCCCGGACAGGCTCATCCTCTTCTGCGGCATGTCGATCGGGTACGAGGACCCCACGGTGAGTTACGTCCGAACGGGCCGCGCCGCGCTCAACGAGACCGTAACTTTCCTAGGCGATTCTGAGATAGCACTTCGTGCACCTCAGCTCGACCAGACAAATCACCTGCACCTGTCACAAAACGAGAGTATGGTCGGTCTTAGCAAGTAGAGCGGCTAGTTATTGATGGAACCAGGTAGAAAATAACAGAGGTGAACATCATGAAAATCGTAGTGATTGGCGGGAGTGGACTAATCGGGTCAAAACTTGTGCCGAAGTTACGCGAGCACGGGCATGAAGCAATTGCCGCCTCTCCCAATTCCGGCGTTAACACACTGACAGGAGAGGGACTGGCCGAAGTTCTGAAAGGCGCGTCGGTGGTCGTCGACGTATCGAATTCTCCTTCTTGGGAAGATTCGGCAGTGCTGAATTTCTTCGAAACGTCGACACGCAACCTACTTAAGTATGGAGGGGATGCAGGCGTGAAGCATCTTGTGGCGTTATCGGTCGTTGGAACAGATCGTCTGGCCGAGAGCGGCTATTTCCGCGCCAAAATCGCACAGGAGAAATTGATCAAGAGCTCGTCGATTCCTTACACCATCGTCCAAGCGACGCAGTTCTTTGAGTTTGTGAAGGGCATTGCCGACCTTTCGATGGAAGGCGGCAAGGCGCACGTGCCACCCGTGCTGTTCCAGCCAATGGCAGCCGAAGATGTCGCAAGCGGGGTAGAAAAGGTGGCTGTCGCCCAGCCGGTCAACGGGACCGTAGAGATTGGGGGACCTGAACAATTCCGCATGGATGAATTGGTGCGACGACGGTTGGCTGGGCTCAATGATCCTCGCGAAGTGGTCCCTGACCCGAATGCCCGATACTCCGGTGCACTGGTCGACGACCGAACGCTCGTTCCCGGCAAAGATGCCCGGCTTGGCGTCACGCATTTTACAGACTGGCTTAAGAGCCCCGCGTCGCAACCACCGAGTGCAAAGTTGCAATCTCCCGCGGCCGCTACAGCGACGAATCGAGCCTGAGATCATGGCAGACAATGAAATTCGCGTTAGCGAGGTATCAGACGGCTTGATCGTTGATGGTTGGAGTGTAAGCAGGACAGTTGTGACAGAAGCTGCGGGTTTTGTCGCTTCTCAGGCCGCAGGCGAGGGCACGGGAAGATACACCGGCGGTCGCCTGGCTCCTACCCACGAAGAGATTGCGCAACTCGCCTACTATCTGTACGAATTGGGTGGCCGGCAGGATGGCTACCACATTGAGGATTGGCTACGTGCTGAACAGCAACTCGTTCGCCACTACGCGTAGCTGCAAGCCATAGTGCATACAACGGGTGGAATCGTAGTGATTTAGTTCAATCGAAAGGATTGTTTATGACAGTTACAAAACTGGCTTTGCTGTTGGTGTGTCTGATGTCGTTTGCAATGGAATCCAAAGAGGCGCCGAAAGGGACTCCCGTGGAGGCGAAGGTAACGCCGGTCATGTCGAAGGATCTACCAAACATTCCCGGGAAAGAAGGTCTGATGCTCTTCGTGGAATATCCGCCGGGCAGTTCAGATCCAATCCATCGCCACAACGCAAATGCGTTTGTTTATGTCCTTGAGGGCTCGATCGTAATGCAGGTGAGGGGAGGGCAGGAAGTGACCCTAACAGCTGGTCAGACCTTCTACGAAGGTCCAGATGATGTTCACGTTGTTGGGCGGAATGCCAGCCAAACCAAACCGGCAAAATTCGTAGTGGTCCTGGTGAAAGACAAAGGCGTTCCCGCAGTGTTGCCGGCGAACTAAACCAGAACTGCGAACACCTCGGTATCACAAGAACTAAAACAAAGAGTTAAGGAGAGAAATCGTATGAGCACGATCACAGTGAAAGACGGTACGACAATTTATTACAAGGATTGGGGCAAAGGGCCGGTCATCACCTTTTCCCATGGCTGGCCACTGAATTCTGACGCGTGGGACAACCAGCTGCTTTTCTTCGCACAAAACGGCTTCCGAGTCGTGGCCCACGACCGCCGCGGCCACGGCAGATCAAGCCAGCCTTGGGATGGCAATGAGATGAACACCTACGCTGATGATCTGGCGAGCGTGATTGAGACTCTCGATCTCAAGGACATCACTATGGTAGGCCACTCTACCGGGGGAGGTGAGGTTGCGCGATACATCGGGCGTTATGGTACCGGGCGCGTTGCCGCGGCAGTGCTCATCGGCGCAGTGCCGCCGATCATGGTGAAGTCCGCCGCCAATCCGGAAGGTCTTCCGATCGCGGTGTTTGACGGATTGCGAAGCGGTCTTGCCAAAGATCGTTCCCAGTTCTACAAGGACTTTGCTTTGCCGTTTTTCGGCGCCAACCGGCCAGGTGCGACAGTCTCGGAGGGAACACTCGATCAGTTTTGGCTCCAGTCCATGCAGGCAGGGCTAAAGAATGCCTACGACTGCATCATGGCATTTTCCGAGACCGATTTCACCGAGGATCTAAAGAAGTTCGACGTTCCGACGCTGATTCTGCACGGCGAGGACGACCAAATCGTTCCGATCAACGATTCCGCTAAAAAATCGTTGCAGCTCATCAAAGGAGCAAAGTCAATTTTCTATCCAGCTAGACCACACGGCGTGTTCTCCACGTATGGAGACCAGGTCAACGCGGACTTGCTGGAGTTTGTTAAATCCATTCAAAGGGTTCGCAAGGCAGCGTCAGCGTAGGCCAGCGCCGGGGTTCCCGCGATTTGCGTTCTAATTTGGCCGAGACATGCACACGCAGGGGGGCTGGGTTTTCGCGATTTCTCCAGCTTGTTCCTGGTGAAGGAGAATCGCAGACAACTGGGGAACCTTGCGTGTTGCACTCTTAAGAGATCGAACATCCGCACTGTAGAGCCGCCATTCATCGTGCCGATGGTTTTAGGGCGAGAGAATGGGAGTAACATATCGACACAGGAAGTCTCCGCAACCCACGTCGACGCTCCGCACTCACAAGCCGTTCAAGGAGCCTAAACATTGACCGAGACCACTAGTTCGACACCGCTCATAGACTCCGCGACCGAGTCGTTCATGTTCCCGAAACTGACTGCGGAGCAGATCGAACGAATTGCAGCCCACGGAGTGCTTCGTCCAATCACGCGCGGTGAAGTGTTAATAGAAAGCGGCCAGTACAACGTGCCGTTCTTTATTGTGAAGGCGGGAGAGATCGAGGTGATTCGACCGTCGGCTCTTGACAGCCTTTTGATCGCGATTGTTCGCCAAGATCAATTCACTGGTGATATCAGCATGATCCTTGGTCGCCCTGCTCAGATGCGACTTCGCGTGCGGGTGTCGGGCGAGGTCGTCGAGCTGACACGCGACCAGATGCATGCCCTCATTCAGTCTGACGCCGAGATGAGCGAGGTGCTGATGACGGCGTTTCTCGCTCGACGGATCGCGATGGTGGAGCGGGGGATCGGCGACGTTTTACTCATCGGCTCGGGCCAGTCTACGGCAACGTACCGCATCAAGGAGTTTCTCACGCGCAATGGTCACCCCTTCAAGTACTTGAACACAGACCGCGATGGGGACGTGCAGGACTTGCTGAATCGCTTTGGGGTAGATGGTGGCGAATTGCCGGTCCTGATCTGCCGGGGCGGGACGGTCCTGAAACACCCGGGCAACCAAGACATCGCAGAGTGCCTCGGCTTTAACCAGCGAATTGATCATGCTCAGCGGCGCGATGTTGTGATCGTCGGTGCCGGGCCGGCTGGTCTTGCGTCTGCGGTCTATGCGGCATCCGAGGGACTCGATGCGTTGGTCATCGAGGCCAGTTCACCTGGAGGACAGGCAGGATCGAGCTCAAAAATCGAGAACTACCTCGGATTTCCCACGGGGATTTCAGGCAAGGAATTGGCTGAACGCGCCTATGCCCAAGCGCAGAAGTTTGGCGCTTCCGTCATGATCGCGAAAGGTGCCGCGGGGCTAACCTGCGAACCGGAATGGCACGGAGTAAGGCTAGTCGACGGCGCGATCATTTCCGCTCGCACAGTCATCATCGCCACAGGAGCCCGATACCGCAAACCGCCACTCGCCAATCTTGCGGAGTTCGAAGGTGCCGGCGTCTACTACAACGCGACGTTTATGGAAGAAGCGCAGCTGGGCGACGGTGACGAGGTTATCGTTGTCGGAGGAGCCAACTCGGCCGGTCAAGCAGCGGTGTTTCTCGCGCGGGCCGGTAGACGGGTTCACGTGCTTGTCCGGTCCGGGAGTCTCTCTGTGAGCATGTCCCGATACTTGGTTCGTCGGATTGAAGAAACTCCGGCGATCCAAGTCAGAACGCACACCGAGATCGCAGCCCTCGAAGGAACCGGTCATCTGGAACGCGTGCTTTGGCGCGACAGTACTGGCG